>Ga0335081_10000259_pt1 | contig 99091 bp, 86 predicted proteins | sample Lox_Sample_35_FD_206713 | JGI IMG/M metagenome (GOLD analysis project Ga0335081, IMG submission 206713) | Soil microbial communities from Loxahatchee National Wildlife Refuge, Florida, United States - Lox_Sample_3.5 | ecosystem: Environmental > Terrestrial > Soil > Wetlands | place: USA...
GCAGTTGAATCGGAGCGGCCACCGTTTGGTGAGCGACCCCGCCAAGGGCTGAGGATGAGTTTCGCATAATCAAACCCATCCAAACTCATCCGGTGGCCTTTTGCCTACTGCATAATTCCGGCTAAGGCCATGTACACTGCCATCTGTGGGTTTGCTTGAGTCATGGTTGTCCTCCTGTTGTTGTTGACTCTTCAACAATAGGATAGCCGGACTCAGGCAACCCACATAGCATCTACCACGACAGGGCAGCGCGTCCCTGCCACGACAGGGTCAGGGTAGCGCGTCCCTACCGACGATCCCGCGGACGCGGCGCAGCGCGTCCCTACCGGGCCGGGCCATCGGTTCATGGCGACAGGAGCAGGAATTTGTCGGCGGAGAGGGTGTAATTGGTTGAGGCGTCGCTCTTGCCGGTCACCGTGAGGCGAACAGTATGATCGCCGGTCGCGGGAAAGTTGGTCGTCCCGAAATCCACCAGCGGATAGAAATTGGTTGGCCAGTATTGATCGAGCGTCGTGCTGAAGAGATTGCCGTCGACGGTGAGATTCATCGGCCCGCGGTCCTTGCTGGCTTTGAACCCGAGCAGCAGCCGGTACGCACCCGCGGGAACGCCGGGGATTGTGAATTCGATGTAGTTGCCCGCGCCGGTGCCGTTGAGTGTGACCAGCGAGCCGCCACTGGCAATGGCATCGGACGACACCGACGCCGTCGCGCCGCTGGCCACGTACGGCAGGGATTCGGCTTCGAAACTCAGCGGCGACGGAGTGGGCGGTGGCGGAAAACGCAGCCGATAGAATTTGTCGTCGCATTGATCACCGGAATTCGTTGCGACGTCTTGCCAAAGTGAATTGGCGGAATACGTGTCGTTGGACCCCGACCAATCGACGAGGTTGGTGGATGTTTCGAGGACGAAGTTGGTGAGGCCCGCGTTCCAAGAGACCACGACCTGATTGTTGGTCGCGGCGATACTCGTTTGCGGATTGAGCAGGATTTCCGCGCCGGCGAGCATCACCGGGCCGGGACCGTGAGGGTCGTTGCTGGCAGGCTGTTCGGTGGTAGTGTAGTAACTGAGAATATTGGTGAGGCTGGTGCCCGGGCAGACCTGATTGACCACCCCGTTGGTGGTGATGTAATGGCAGAGACCCGCGAAACCCCTGCGGGCGGCGACCATGTTGGTGGGATCGATCCAGCCGCGATTGACCGCGCGGGCGATGCTGTAGCTGAACATGGCGGTCGAGGAAACCTCTTTCCACACTTCGGGGTGATCGAGTACCTGATGCCACATGCCGTCGGTGTCCTGCACGGACTCGATCCCGGCGATGTGGCGGCGCAGAATATCCAGAACCGGAGCGTACGCCGGATGATTGGTGGGCATCACCGACAACACTTCGGCTTCGGTCACCATGGCCCAACCGTTGGCCCGACACCATTTGATGCCGTTGACCGCATGCTTGTCGTAATAGTAGCCGTGATACCAGATCCCGTTCGTGTCCTGGAGATAACCGGCCATGTTGATGACCTGAGTCGCGGCGTCATTCAGATAATTGGTATTACCGGTGTATTGATACCAACGGACGAGAAACGGACAGCTCATGTACAGGTCGTCCGCCCAAATTGTGTCCGACCGCTCCGGACGCCAGAGCGTGCCGTCGGGCAGGCGCGCTTGACCGCCGCCGGCAATCCAATTGGCGGTCGTCTGGGCCACGAACGCCTGCAGGTTCGTCATCGTCCCCGTGTGATTGCGCGCGCCCTCCAGCAATTGCGCCGTCATGGCTCCGCAATAATCCAACCGGTCGATGGCCATGAACTCGCTCAATGCGGTGGTGGCATAAAACGTAGCCAGTTGCGACGGGGTTGCATCGGTCACGGTGGTTTTCAGGCTGTTCAACCACCGGTAGTACCGGGCACAGATCAAATTGTGGTCGACCACAAAGTTCTCGAAATTTACGTTGCCCGTCGCGTCCTTGACGCGAAGCATGCCGTACAGTGCGACGCCCCACGGATACGTCCAGGTGATGCCGGTCGGTTTCAGGGCCGATTGCGCCGCAGAGCGCGTGGTGACCTTGGTGTAATTCCCGTCCGCCAGCGTCTTTCCCTTCATCTGATTGCTGGCTACCAGAGAAATGACGGTGCGAATCGAGGCATCCGTCCAACCGGACAGGTCGTTGGACTGCGCCCCAGCGCGAGCGGCAACTCCGGCGAATAGAACCAGAAACCCCAGTATGTAGACGCGCCGCATTTCCTGCGATCCTCGGCAACACTGTAACAGATCCGTCACCCCGAAGCATTGGAAATCTCGGGGAATCGGGGCCATATGAACGTCCATTCAGCGAAAGAGTTTCGACAAGTGCGGGGTCGATGAGGCATAATCGGCCAGCCTCGAAAAGGTTCGGGGTCCGTCGGTTGCTATAGAACAAGAGAGGCGCCATGGACATCAGTATTGCCGTCGTTCCCGTTGCCGGGTTGGGCACCAGACTTCTACCCGCGACGAAATCCCAGCCGAAAGAGATGCTGCCGGTGGGCCGCAAACCCGTGGTCCAGTACGTGGTGGAAGAGTTGACCCGGGTCGGCATGAAACGTCTGCTGTTTATCACGGGCCCGGGCAAGACCTCGATCGAGAATCATTTCGATCTGAACGACGACCTGATCCAGGCGTTACGCGAGAGCGGCAAGGAAGATCTGCTGGACGCGCTCGAATTCGAGCGCGCGCCGGTGCAGTACTTTTACACGCGCCAACGCCAGTTGCTGGGGCTGGGTCACGCGATCCTGTGCGCCGAGCCGTTCGTGGGCAACCAGCCATTCGTGGCGGCCCTGGGCGATTCGATCATCGGCATGCACGCAAAAAGCGACATCGTGAAACGGATGACCGACTGTTTCATCGAAAAGAAGGCGGTGGCGGTCATTGCGTTCGAGGAAGTCGACCGCGCCGAGGTGTACAAGTATGGCGTAGCCAAACCCAAGGAGGGTGGCGACCTCTTCGAGATTGAAGATCTCATCGAGAAGCCATCCGTGTCCGAGGCTCCCAGCAATCTCGCCATCGCTGCCCGCTACGTGCTGGCGCCAACAGTCTTCGATGCCATTCGGCGCACCCAGCCCGGCAAAGGCGGTGAGATCCAGGTCACGGACGCCATCCGCCTCATGATCCGCGAGGGCGGCAAAGCTTACGGCATCCGTTTGCGCAGTGGCGAGCGGAGGTATGATATCGGGAATTTCCAGGCCTATTTTCGTGCCTTCGTGGAGTTTGCCCTCGCCGATGAACATCAAGGGGTCCCTCTCCGAAAGCACCTGGAGATATTGCTGAATGCTGATCATCCATAAACGCGCCTACGCCCGCGCCGGCCTCCTCGGCAATCCATCGGACGGCTATCACGGCAAGACCATCTCCCTGATCGTCCGCAATTTCTGGGCGGAGGCGGTGCTGTACGAATGGGACTCCGTGGACATCGTGCTCACCGAGGACGATCGGGCCCGTTTCAGTTCCATCTACGACCTGGCGAAGGACGTGAAACTGCATGGCTACTACGGCGGCATTCGGTTGATCAAGGCCACCGTCAAACGCTTCGTTGAATACTGCCAGGCCAATCATCTGATGCTGCACAACCGCAACTTTTCGATTCGCTATCAAACAAACATCCCTCGACAAGTCGGGATGGCCGGTTCCAGTGCCCTCATTACGGCCACGCTCCGCTGCCTCATGGAATTCTACGGAGTCGAGATCCCGCGCGAAGCGCAGCCCACGCTGGTGTTGTCCGTGGAAAAGGACGAACTCAACATTGCCGGCGGGCTGCAAGACCGGGTGATTCAGGTTTACGAGGGATTGGTCTACATGGATTTCGCCAAGGAGCGGGAGTGTATCGTTGGCGGCCTGGCGTGCTACCACTACGAGCCGATGTCCCTCGACGTCTTGCCGCCACTTTACCTTGCCCATCACGCCAGTTTGAGCGAGCCGACCGAGGTGTTCCACAACGACATTCGCGGCCGGTTCAACCGGGGCGAAGAGAAAGTGGTCGACGCGATGAAACACTTTGCCGACGTTGCCGCCTGGGGCCGCGAGGCGCTGCTCAACCACGATGCCAAACGGCTGGCGCAACTGATCGACGAGAATTTCAATACACGGCGGAGCATCTATAATCTTGCGCCCTGGCAGATTCAAATGGTCGAGGTCGCCCGGGAATGCGGCGCCAGCGCCAAGTTTGCCGGGTCGGGCGGCGCCATCATCGGCACGTATCCCGACGAAGCTACGTATGCCGAATTGTGCGCCAAACTGGCCGGGATCGGCTCGCGGGTCATCAAGCCGCAAATCGAGTAGGTGGGTTTCGCTGTAGCCGCAGGCTTCAGCCTGCGCTTGAAGCGCAGGCCTGTAAGCCGGGTCCCCCGGACGCGCTCTTCGAACGCACCCGTGAAGGGTGCGGCTACAGAGCGCAATGGAGCAACTGCAGAAGGGGCGACCGGTAGAAAAAGAGGAAACAACCATGATCAGGCTGTGCACGCAATCTGATTTCGAAACCATCTGGCAAATCATCAACGATGCCGCCCAGGCGTACAAAGGCGTCATCCCGGCCGACCGCTGGCACGAACCCTACATGCCCAAGGCCGAACTCAAACACGAGATCGAGGACGGCGTGGAGTTTTGGGGACTCGACTCGAACGACGGTCTCGTCGGCGTCATGGGCATTCAGGACAAGGGCGAGGTCAACCTGATCCGTCACGCGTACGTCAAGACCGCTCAGCGACGGAAAGGCATCGGCGCGCAACTCCTGCAGTTTCTCGAATCCCGAAGTGACAAACCCATTCTTATCGGCACCTGGGCCGATGCCGGCTGGGCCGTGTCGTTTTACCAGAAGCACGGCTACCGGTTGCTGGGCACGAAGGAAAAGACTGCGCTCCTAAAGAAGTTCTGGTCGATCCCCGACCGGCAAATCGAAACCTCCGTGGTCCTGGCCAACGGGAAATGGAAGTCGCGTTGAGTGCAGAGTCTTCCTGAAAGCTCCTGCCGGTAGTCACCTTGATCCCGCGGTACCGGGAGAAGGGTCTCTTTTTTCACCGCGAAGGAACGCGAATTTTACCCGCCTCTGGCGAGGGACACGAATCCGGACCAATTGGAGGGCAAGCGCTCCGATTGCCGTCCTCGTGTCGCTGTCATGCTGAGATTGTCGAAGCATCTCTTCCTCGCTAGACTGCGCGGCATGGCAGAGGAGAGGCCAACAAGTCGGCTGCACATTCGCGACAACCTCAAATGGCTGGGCGATCTAGACGAAGACAGGCCAGAAAGCAGATATCTGGTTCCCGGTGCCGTTCTATTCTGCATTCGCTGAAAGGAGCAGTAATTGACTGACGCTATGCGCATATCGTGTTGAACGCCGCGCACCGGCATTCAGGTTGACACGGCGACTCACTCGTCCCATCATCGAATCGGAACGAAAAGACGGCGGCCAAAATGGATTCCGCGCGAGGCGATCTTGTTTGTGGAACTAAATCGATGAACCGGATGTCGAACCGGGCGACAGTTGGTGTTCGGCACAGAAATGAAACGATAGAACCATCATGAAACTTCTGATTCTTTTTGTTGGATGGTGCATTCTCTTCGTGCTCTCCTGGCCCATGGCCGTGCTGGCAGTCATACTCTTTCCGTTCGTCTGGCTGGTTTTATTGCCGCTCCGACTCATCGGAATCATAATCCAAGCGGCGTTCGCCTTGATTCACGCCGTCTTGTTCCTGCCGGCCCGGCTGCTTGGGTTCCGCGGGAAATGTCGTTGTCATGGTGCCTGACCACGCCACTTAACACCGCGTGGCATCGGCTCGCTGCGGCTGAGATTGGGCGGCCGCAGAACCGGCCAGACCAAGCACCTGAAGTACGACCAAGGCAAACATGTCTGTCATTGTCCGCGCAATCACATATGCCACGCTTTTCATCGGGCTGGTGCTCATTTTCGTGCCGGCGCGGCTGTTGGCGTGGTCGGGCATTGTTCGCCCCGCGACGCTGGGCGCGCCGCAGGTTGCGGGAATGATTATCGGGACCGCCGGCGGGGTGCTCGCCCTGTGGTGCGTCTCCACGTTCGCACGGATCGGCAAAGGCACTCCGGCGCCGTTTGATCCACCGCGTCGGCTGGTGGTTCGCGGGCCCTATCGGTTCGTGCGGAATCCGATGTACATTGGGGCCGTGCTCGCGCTTGCCGGGGCCGCGCTGTTCTACGGGTCGGCGCCCGTGCTGGCTTATGCCGTCGTGTTCCTTGTCGCCTCGCATGTCTTTGTGGTGCGGTACGAGGAGCCGACGCTTCGGCGAACGTTTGGAGAAGAGTACGAGGCGTACTGTCGTCGGGTCAGACGTTGGTGGCCGAGGATGTGAGCGAGCGGCGCGCCCGCCTGCGTGGCCGAAGCCGCTTCGTCGCGGCGAAGGCCCGGCGGTCGCGCCCTACCGGTCGGTCACAGCGCGAAACGACTTTGACCTGCGCCGGGGAACTGATTAGGATGCGCGCCATGTTTCCACTCCGCTCCCAACCCTGAAAAGAGATTCGCATGAAGAACGATTCTGATTTGATTTCAAGACTGGAAGAGGTCGCCGAAGCCGCCCTGTTGCACGAAGCCATCGGCAAACGCGGCGCGCTGAACCACGAGTTCCGGCCGGCGTTCCCCGGCGCGAAGCTGCTCGGTCGTGCCCTGACGATTCGCGGGTGCCCGGGCGATAACCTGATGTTTCACCTGGCGATCAGCGTCGCCAAGCCCGGCGATATCCTCGTCGGGACCGTCGACAACTTTCTCGAAGGCGGCGGCTGGGGAGAAATCACCACTACCGCGTCGCTGATGCGCGGCGTGAAAGGACTGCTGACTGACGGCGCGGTGAGAGACGTAGAAGCGGCGATACGATTGAATTTCCCGATCTTTTCCCGGGGCATCTGCATCAAGGGAACAACCAAACGGCAAAAGGGCGAACTGAACAAGCCGATCACCATCGGCGGCGTGCTGGTTCATCCGGGCGATTACGTCGTCGGCGACATGGACGGCGTGGTCATCGTACCGGCGGCGGAAATCGGGTCGGCCATCGCCAAGGCCCACGAAATCAGGAAGCGCGAGGCGGGCGTGATCGACGGACTCAAGAAGGGCGAACTGACGCTCGACCTGCTCGGGATGCGTCCCACGTTGAAGGACCTCGGCCTCGACAAGCCGTGAATGTAACGCAGGAACAACGGTTTTCAGCGGACGCGCTGAAGGATTACGCGACCACGGTCTTTCAGAGCGCCGGCCTTGGCGCGGAAGAAGCCGCGTGGTCGGCAGAAAGCCTCGTCCAGGCCGACCTGCGGGGCGTCGGCTCGCATGGCCTGATGCGGTTGCGGACGTATGCGCAACGCGCCCGCTGCGGCGTCGTGCGCTCGGGCGTCACGCCGCGCATCGTTCGCGAATCGGCGTCGTTTCTGTTGGTCGATGGCGGCAACGGCATCGGGACATCAGTTGCCCGACAGGTCATGCAACTCTGCATCGACCGGGCCCGAGAAACAGGCGCGTGTTTCGCCACGGTTTTCAACGGGAATCATTTCGGCATCGCTGCGTCGTTCACCGAACTCGCGGCGGAAGCGGGCATGATCGGCATCGCGATGTCCAACGCCCCGGCGTCGATGGTGCCCGCGGGCGGCCGCAAACCGTTGTTGGGTGCGAACCCGATGTCGATTGCCATCCCGGCGGGCAAACATCCGCCGCTGGTACTCGACATGGCGACCAGCACGGTGGCGCAGGGGAAAATCATTCTCGCTGCCAAAGAAGGGAAAACGTCGATTCCGTCCGATTGGGCGGTCGACCCGGACGGAAACCCAACCACGGATCCGAAAAAGGCGCTGCAAGGGGCGATGCTGCCGTTCGGCGGCGCCAAGGGTTATGGACTGGCGCTGATCATCGACATTCTCGTCGCTGTCCTCAGCGGCGCGATGACGAGCACTCACATTAATAATTTCTGGAAAGATTTCGAGAACCCACAGAAGCTCGGGTTCTTCATCGGCGCGTGGAACATCGAAAGCGTGATGCCGCTGCCGGAGTTTTACCAGCGCATGGACGCGCTCATTCGAGAGATCAAGGCGTGTCCGCCCGCGCCCGGTCACGCGGAGGTGTTTTATCCGGGCGAAATCGAGCATCGCCGCGCGCAGGAGAGTATCCGCTTGGGCATCGCGTTGGGACCGGCGGTTGTCGACGACCTGAAAAAACTCGGCGAAGAATATTCCGCGTCGTTTCCCAAATCCATCTAAACTCAACCAGCAACGAATACGAGCAAGGCTATGGCAGCAACGACCAAAAAACTGGGTTATATCGGACTTGGGACGATGGGCAGCCGCATGGCGGCGAATCTGTTGAAAGCCGGGCACAAAGTGACGGTGTGGAACCGGGACCGAGCCAAGTGCGATGCGCTGGCCGCGCGCGGCGCCACCGTCGCCGCATCATTGGAGGCGCTGGCGAAGGGCGGTTGCGAAGCGGTGTTTCTCAATCTGAGCAATGGCACAGTGGTCAGCGATGTACTGTTCGGCAAGACCGGCCTGGCGTCGCACCTTCCCGCGGGAACCGTCGTGATCGACAACTCGACCATCGCTCCGCAGGAAGCGCAACAGATCGCCGCCAAACTCAAGGACCGCGGGGTCGATTTTCTGGATGCGCCGGTCTCCGGTGGACCGCCCGGCGCCGAGCAGGCAACATTGTCCATCATGGTGGGCGGGGACGAAGCAGTATTTCAACGCTGTCTACCCCTCTTCCAAGCGATTGGCAAAACGATCACGCACATGGGGCCGTCGGGAACGGGCCAAGCGTGCAAGGCCTGTAATCAGGCGGCGTGTGCCTGCAATTTGATGGGTGTCTGCGAAATGCTGGCGCTGGCGAAGAAGTTGGGTCTCGATCTCGCAAAAGTGGCGACGGTCATCGGCGCCGGCGCCGGGGGGTCGAGCCAGCTCCAAGGCCAGGGACCGAAGATTCTCAGTGGCGACATGAAACCCGGATTCATGATCGATCTGATGCTCAAAGACCTGGGCATCATCCGCCAAGCTGCCGAGAGCGTGAGGCTCCCTCTCAATGGCACCGCAGTTGCCGAAGCCTATCTGCGGACCGTGGCAGCGAGTGGGGGCGGCCAACTGGGCACGCAGGCAATGAGCCAGGCGCTCGAACAAATCGGCCGCTTTCACTTCAAGAACGCGAAGGAAAAATGATGAGGCGGTTTTCGGCGGCGAGCGCGGTTTTGTCAGCGCTCCTGGCCACCTCGTGTGCGACGAACAGGACGTCGTCCGGGCGGCCACCGCAAGCCGATCTTGATCACAACCGTCGCACGGAACAAGAGTATCTCGCTTTCGATCCGCATTACAAAGAAGCGAAGGCGGCGCGAATCGCCAGGGTGCGCGCCCTTTACGCAAGAGTCCGGGAACGGGAAGCTGCAGGCCAGAACACGGCGTGTTCCAAGCAGATCCTTTGGGAACTCAAAGCGCTCCTTACACAGACCGCCAACTTCAAACTGATCGACCAGCGGCTGGCAGATCTGGTGGCGAGCCTGGCGCATCCGGAACTTGAAGGCGACGCGAACGAACAAGGCCCCGTGGACGGCAGTTGGGGCCGCTGTTATGCGGAGTGGTACTGCAAGCTGGATGCAACCTGCGACCAGCTGGGAAAGGAAGCCAATAAGAAACGGCCGCTGAAATACGAGCCGCGTTTCCTCGACAGGGTCAATTCGCCAGACAAACTCACGGCGTATCTCACCTCCGTGTCCGTGTCCGACATTCCCCGCACGGGCGTGGACAATTTGCTGGAGTTTAACTTGTCGCTCGCCAACCTGACGCGGCTGATTCTGAGAGACCGGCCCAAGGGATATCCGTGGGATCCGCGGCTGCGGGCGACCCTCAGGCACCTGATCTTGAGCTTTCGCAACCCCGAGACGGGTTGGTGGGGCGAACGATACGTTCGTGACGGCCGCGTGGTTTTTGTCGACGACCTGAGCACGACTTTTCATGTCGTCTCCTACCTCCAGGGAAACGTCCCCGATTTGCCGCGAATCGTGGACACCACTTTGGCCGTGAAAGATTTGGATTACCCGGTGGGCTGGCTCTGGAAAGGCCAATATTGGAACCACAACAACATGGACGTGGTGGCGCTCTTCAAGGCGGGGTGGCCACACGCCAACGCTGCGCAGAGAAAAGCGATGGCAACGGAAATCCAGAAGATGATGCAGTGGTGTCTTGACGAGTCGCTCCAACCGGACGGTTCGTTTAAACCGATCATTGCCGACGGCTCGTTGGAAGAAGGCACGTACTACGGCGCGTCGTTTCTGGCGCGCATCGGTTTTTTCGACAAGTCACTGCGTTTTTGGACGGACCAGGAGTTCCCGCAAGCGAATGAGGTCCGCCAGCGAATCATCGCGTACATCCTCAAACATCGCGCGACCGGCGGTTCGGGCGGCGGCTATTACGAAAGCGCGCTCGAGGATTGCCTCAACTACAACCCCAGCGGAAAATGATTCTTGTGGCCGCCCATTCCGTGGGTACCCACCGGGCCGGGCTTCGGGCGCTGGATTGGGCCGTGATCGGCCTGTACGCGGCGACGCTGGTGTTCATCGGCTGGCGGGCGTCGCGCAAGCATTCCACCACGCACGATTATTTCATCGGCCGGAGCGGCTTCGGCTCGTTCACCATCGGCATCTCGATGTTCGTGACGTTGTTCAGCACGATCTCGTACTTGTCGGGGCCGGGTGAGGTGATTCGTTACGGACCGGGCGTGTATTTCGGTTTGCTGATCTCGGTCCCGTTCGCGTTTCCGCTGATTGCCTACTGGCTGTTGCCCACGCTGATGAAGCGGCGCGTCCTGAGCCTGTACCAGTTGTTCGAGTATACCCTCGGGCCGCGGATTCGGACGCTGGGCGCCTGCATGTTTCTTGTTTACCGGACGGTGTGGATGGGCGTACTCCTGCACTTCGCGTCGGAGGCGCTCAGCGTGATTTTTGGCGTCGGTCCGGCATGGATCCCCGTCATCACCATCGCGACGGGTGCTATCGTGATCATCTACACGTCGCTGGGCGGGCTGCGGGCGGTGATTACGGCCGACGTCCTGCAGTTCTTTGTGCTGTTCATCGGCGCGCTCGCGTCGATCGCTGTCGTCACGATCTGGTTCGGCGGTTTTCAGTGGTTCCCCACCAAATGGAATCCTGCCTGGCCCAAGCAACCGGTCTTCAGCACGGACCTGACGGTGCGGCTCACCTGGGTGGGCGTTGCGCTGCAGATCATCCTCGTGAACGTGGCGCACGGTGTCGACCAAACACAGGTGCAACGGTACATGGCCTCCGCCGAACTCCCGCGCGCGCGCCGCGCCGTGCTGACGCGGCTGCTCGGTGAGGCGGCGGTGTGGACGCTGTTGGCGCCCCTCGGGCTCGCGCTGGTATCGTTTTATCAGCGTTTCCCCGGCTCGATGCCCGAAGGCCAGACCATTCAGACGTATGCGGACCAGTTGTTCCCGTTCTTCATTGCACACGAGTTGCCGGTTGGTCTGTCCGGTCTGGTCGTCGCCGGCATTCTCGCGGCGGGAATGTCTAGTATCGATTCGGGAATCAACGCGTTCACCGCGGTCGTCCTGAACGATTTTGTCGATCGTCGTGGTGTCCGCCAGAAGACCGACGCCGAACACAAACGCTTCGCGATGCTGCTGGCGGTCGCCATCGGCGTGTGCGTGGTCACCTTCAGCCTGTTTGTCGGATGGGTGCCGGGAAATTACTACGAGATCGCGGCCCGAACGATCCGCTTGTTCATCCCGCTGGAATTGGGTGTCGTGCTGCTGGCGTTGTTCGTGCGCTTCGCGACGCCGTTTGGCGTCGTGTGGGGAATCATTTACGGCTTCGTGCTCGGCGTTCTCATCTCGTACTGGACCTCATTTACCGGCCGCACGGGCATCAGCTTCACCCTGTACGTGCCCTGCATTCTTATGATTCAGATGATCACGAGCTGTCTGTTTAGTTTCATCCCGGCCAGGCGGTTTTCGCGCAGCCAGGTTCTCCTGACGAGTGCGCTGTTGGCAGCAGTGCTGGCTGCGGTCGTGATCGTGGCGCTGCGAAGCTGCTAGGACAGTCAATTCACCACGTTTTGCGGCGTGCCCGCCAGGAACGCCCGCACGTTCTCGACAACGGTGCGCATCAGGCGTTTCCGCGCCGCCTGGCTGGCCCAGGCGATGTGCGGGGTAATGAGGCAGTTCTTGGCGTTGAGGAGTGGATTGTCCGGTGGTGGAGGTTCGACGGCCAGAACATCCAACCCCGCTCCGGCGATGCGACCGCAATTCAGAGCCCCCGCGAGGGCTTCCTGGTCGACGAGCGGTCCTCGAGCGGTATTGATGAGAAACGCACTCGGCTTCATCAGCGACAGCGCCTCGTGATCGATCATCTGGTTGGTTTCGGGAGTGAGCGGACAATGGAGGGTGACGACGTCCGAACTCTTCAACACGTTTTCCAGACCGGCCCGTCCCTCTGCCTGGTCCGTGAGACTGACTTTCATGCCAAACGCGCGACCGAGGTTGGCGACAGCATTTCCGATGCGTCCGGCGCCGATGACCCCCAAGGTCAACCCGTTGAGCTCGATGATGGGCGAATCGTAGTAACAAAAGTCGGCCGATCTCGTCCAGCGTCCCTGGCGCACGGTTTGTGCGTAGGCGCCAACGGACTGCGTGAGTTCCAAAATGAGTGCGAACACGTGTTGGGCAACCGACGGGGTGCCGTAGTCGGGGACATTGCAAACCGGGATGGCGCGGTTCCTGGCCGCCGTCACGTCCACAATGTTGTAACCGGTCGCCAGGACCCCAATGAAACGAAGACGGGGCAATTGCGCCAAGGTTTCGGCCGTTATGGGCGTCTTGTTGGTGAGGAGTACTTCCGCATTCTTGCTCCTCGGAACGATTTCACCGGCCGATGTGCGTTCATAGAACGTGCAGGTGCCCAGGGAGCGCAGGTCGTCCCACGAAAGGTCGCCCGGGTTCAAGGTGTAGCCGTCGAGGACAACGATTTCCATGGTACCGGGATCCTCACTTGCCACCGGCCTTCGCCGGTGGAGCGTTGGTCGCGTTCATCTTTTGGAAGATGCCGCGCAGCAGCCAGTGTTTCTTCAAACCTTGCACGAGATTGTCGGTGTCGACCACCAGCTTGGAGATCGACGATAACATCTGGCCGTTGGATTGCACCTGCGAGTTGAGGTTGCTGGTAATCTCGGCCAGATTCAGCAGCGTATCGTTGAGATTACCCGCCAGCGTCACGAGGTTGGTGTCCGCCGCGACGAGCGCCGTGTCCAGATGGACGGTGACGTTGCTGACCGCCGGGCGCACCTCGGTGACAAGCTGGTTCGCATTCGATGTCAGCGCGGTGGAGTTGTCGAGCACCGCGTTGATCCGATTGGTCACCGCCAGAATGTTTGGCAGGGCGGCCTCTGCCTGGTTGAGAAGTCTCTCGGCGCGCTCGGTTACGCTGGGTGATTCATCGGGCGGCAGGAACGGGCCTTTCGGGGCGTCGGCGAGCGCAACCCGGTTGCCGTCGATCAGGACCTCGCTGATACGATCGTGTTTCTCAAAGACGGTCGGACCGCCCGTCTCACCCTTGGTGACCTCGAGCTGGCGCTTGCCGAGAAACCCCGACGAGGCGACTTTGATTTTCGAGTCCGTCCAAATATAACCGTAGTACGGTCGCTTGATTTCAATGCCGATGAAGACGTGGTAGTACGACGACGGCGGTTGCGCCTCAATCACAGTCAGCTCGCCGATGTCGAACCCCATCATCCGCACCGGGTCGCCGACTTCCAATCCGTCGGCGCTCTGGACAAACGTATGATAGGGGCAGCGGGGGACGCGCCAGCCTTTGCGCTCCGCCGTGTGATACAGGTAATACGCGAAGCCCGCGAGCAACAGCAGCAGTGCGAGCACCACGAATATGCCCACCACGCGCTCCGTGCTGCGCGACGTTGTCTCCGTCTCGTTCATCGCACCAGATATGCGGCCAGGAAGACCGCGTCCAACACCAAGCAACACGCGAAGCTCTCCACCACCGCCCGCGTCGCCACCTGCGAAAACTCTTCGATCCTAACCAAACGTTCCAGCCCGTGATAACAGCTTACGACGGCCACCACGGCACCGAACAGCGCCGCCTTCAATCCCACCAGCACGAAGTCCAGCCCGTGCATCGCGTCCGCCAGTTGTCCACAGTACGCGCCCGGCCGTAACGGTACGCCCTGCAGAAACGCCACCAAGTAACCGGTCGCCAACGCGATGAAGATCAAATAGATCGTCAGACAGAACGTCGACACGGCCAGCGCCTTCAATCGTGGCACGACGAACTCGCGCATCGCACGCACGCCAACTGTCTCCGCGCGGTCCAGCTTGCCGGTCACGCGCAACGCGCCGAGTTCGACAACCGTAGCGGTCCCGGCCCGGGCAGCGAGCAGAAACGCGGTCAACAGCGGGCCCAGTTCCCGCATGATGACTGTGACCATGACCGTGCCCATGTAATGTTGTGCGCTCACTTGCCGGAGCAGCGCCACGGCCTGGCCGACAACCAACAGCCCCAACGCCAGCCCGAGCAGCGCCACCAGAGGGAGCTGCCGGACGCCGCATCGCCACAGTTGCTCGGCCGTTTGCGCGCGCACTTCCGCCCGCAACGAGCGCGGTACGCTGACCGCGGCGGTCAACGCCGTGTTGGCAAACCGCCAGCGAGCCCGCAGACCGGCCGGTGAACGCAACGCCCGTTCGCCGACGCCTTCCACCCACGTATGACCCGTTGCTGTCATGACAGGCGCACTCCAGTTTGGTCTCTTCCACTGCGGATGACAAGAGTCAAAACGGTCGGCATACCAGGGCCGTTTCCATAAACCGGTTCGGTCGAAGAGTGTATCAATGACCCGACTGTTCCCGCAGCTTCGTTTGCACGTTTCGATAGAGGCGCATCGTCACTTCATTGGTCGGGTCGAACGACAACGACTTGGCGTAGGCATCGGCGGCCGCATGAAGCTCCCCCTTCTTTTCGAGCAACTGACCAAGCACTCCGTAACCGACGGCGGGAGCGATGCCAAGACGGATATTCTTGCGACATTGCTCGAGTCCGTCGTCCACCCAGCCCAATCCCAGGTAGAGGATTGCCAGGTTGACGTTAGCCGAGGGATCGTTGGGCTCTCTCTCGAGAATCTCGGAGCCCATCCGGACGGCCTCTTCCTTGTGACCGCACTCTATGCAAGCCACCATGAGGTCGTGTCGGGCGGTGGCTGAGTCGGGATCAACCCGAAGCGCAGTCTCGAAGGCTCCGATGGCTTCCGGGCACTGCTTGTGTTGAAGCAACAGAACGCCGCGCTGAACGTAAACATCCGCGCTACTAAACGCGTCGCGGCAGGCGATGAAGCGACCATTGCGTTGGCAATCGTAGATCGTGTACCCGGCGAACTCCGCCGTCATGCGTTGGAAATGAGCGTCGGCGTAACGAGCGAAATACGGGGCGTGGACGGCGACGTCGCCGACGAAGACGACGAACTTGACCCGGCGCGCCGGGTCCTGAAGCCATTCCCAATGATTCCAAGCGACGCCCACGCGCCGCTCGGCACGAACTTCGAGTTGCACCGGGTCCGGATAGGAAAACGTGGTGATCAGAATCCCGTCGGCGGGGTCGGTGTGTGACAAGAGCCACCGGGCCGCCGCATGCGAGGGCCATCCAGCCGGCCGTGCCAGAATCCCCGTGGCCGACGGCAAGCCGGCCGAAATACTCAATCCTCCCGGCAGCCAGATCCCCCAAAGCGCGCGACCCAGTAACAGAACCGTCAATGCCCCGGCGCCAAGCCGGCGTGGTGTCGTCACCGGCTCCACGGCGTCAGCCGCAAACAAGCAAATCGTGGGAATGAGAAAAACCAGGTCCCGGGCAAACGCTCGGAACGGCGCCGCGATGAGGACAATCGTCAATGGCATCAACCAGATCAACGGGCCCGAGTGATGTTGGTCATCATCCCGGCCGCTCCGCCATCCACTGCGGGCGGAATGAACCACGCCCCAAGCCGACGCGATCAGAAGCGCGGTATACGCTGTACCGGACAATGCCAGAAGCCGCGCCAAATGCACCATGGTGTTGTGGACGTCAAACGCGGCTTCGTTAAGGAAAGTCAGCGACTCCCCTCTCCACCTGATGAGCACGGTCACAACCACGAGCGGAGCGGCGGCTGCCAACAATGCAATATAAAAGTCACGCCGATTGGTGGCGACCTTCAGTAGCTTCGGTCCCATCAACGCCAAGGCCACCCAAAAATATAGAGCGGTTCCCTTGCTCAGCAGCGCCAATGCGAGGCATCCGCCAACGGCAGCGAGATCCGTTCTCGTTCCCCCTTCCCGGTGCCGCGCCAGAAACACCAGCGCGGCAAGAAGGAAGAACAATGAGATCGAATCCGGCTCGCCCAGAGAAGAGACGCAAACATGCAGCGGTTGAACGGCAAGAAGGAAGGCCGCCGTCAGGCCGATCGTCTCGCTACCCGTCTCGCGCTTCACCCACCAAGCCAGCGGCAGGACCGACAATGCTCCAAACAACGCGGGCACCATTCGCATGCCCAACTCGTTCGGCCCAAACAACTTCAGCGGCAAACTGAGCAGCAGCGGAAACAGGACGTCGGGACGCGGAAGTGAATTCGCCACCTTCTCGAACAGGGCGCGCTTGTCCAAGGCGTAGAATAACCAGTGGGCCTCATCATGATCGAGGATACTGCCCGTGAGATGATATCCACGGAGGCACAGCGCCAGTCCAAGGATTGCCACCAGCGCGCAGCGGCGACGCGTTCCAGTATTCACGTGCATGACCTGCTTAGACTGCTGCCACAATCCTAGACGATCGAGCTGTGCCGATACCGCAAGCGATTCGCCAGTTAAATTCCCGGCGCACTCGTTCCGTTTGCGACAAACGCACCGTACCGCAGATTACGAATGCTTACCGTGAGTTTGGCCGCGTCCAGCGTCTCCATGGCAACAAGGAACACCGCGCCGCCGGCAACGATGATATCGGCGCGCTCGGGGGGCAGCCCGGGGACCTTCTTGCGTTCCGCCAGTGGCAGCGCCCGCAATCGGTCGACAAGCGTACGCAATTGCTCCCGTGACAGTGACGCATGGTCGGTCACCCCGTGTTCGACCCGTGCCAGCGTTGTGACCGTCCCGCCCGTGCCGATCATCATCCGGTTCCGCGCCTGGTAGCCGTCGAGCGCCCGGCGCAGCATCTGACGGAGGAATTCCACCAAGGCGCTGTAGTTCTCACCGTACTGTTCTGTCAGCCGCACCGCGCCGAGTGGCAGGCTCTGAAATCGCTCGACCTCACCACTCTGCCCCTGAATGAACTCGGCGCTGCCGCCGCCGACGTCCAGTACGAGAATCGGCTGGCCCGACCATTCGGGGTCGCTGGATACGCCGCGGAAAATCAGTTCCGCCTCACGGGCGCCGGTGATGACCTGGACGTCCAATCCGCATTTGCTGCGCACGTCGTCCAGGAATTCGTCACGGTTCTTTGCATCGCGCGCCGCGCTGGTGGTCAAGGCGAGCACGTCTTGCGTGCCGAGGTGGCGCGCTTCGCGGTGAAACTCGTCGATGGCCTGGATGGTTCGGGCGACTGCGGTACGTGAGAGATATTTCGACTGCTCAAGCCCTTCCCCCAGCCGGGTCATGCGGTCTTTCGACACGATCGGCACGATTTCCCCGCCCCGCACGTCAGCGACGAGTAGTTTGACTGTATTGGTGCCGATATCGATCACGGCGCGACGCATATGGAAGTCCTTGATAGCACGGTTGACCCGATACACGCAAACGTTGAAAAAGAGCTTGCCTGAGGTGGAGCATGTGATATTTTTCACGCGCTTTTTGGGCCATCCCAAGCGCACAAGGGGGCGATTCACTGATGAAAGCAGGGCCAGAGTTTTCCGGCATGGGACGTTACATGACCTTGGGCGCGCAGATGGTTGTGACGACGGTGGTGATTGCGGCCATCGGGTGGTGGCTCGACAGAAAAACTGGCAGGGAACCATTGTTTCTGATCGTGTTCTTTTTCCTCGGGGCGGTAGCCGGTCTGACGGTCGTGTGGCGGGAAGTGAACCGTAGCGGTGGCAAACGGTAAGGACAATTTTATGGTAAGCGGTTCAGAGTGGCTGGGGTTGGCGACCGGGGCGGTCATCGGCGGTCTGTATGGCGCGTGGCAGGTGCGGGACATGAAACGTCGGCTTGCGGACCCGGGCCGGAGATGGTTTACGGGGGTGGTGCTTCGGTTGGCGTTGGTGTTGGGGGCGTTGTTTATCGTGCTGACTTTTTTGGACGTCGATAGATATTGGTTGATTATCGGTCTGGCGGCTGCCTATACCGGGCCGCTGGTGTGGGGGTTGACAAGGCATGTACCAATGGGAAAGTGACGAACTATGGTGAGCCTGTTGCACATTAATCATTGGGTGATCTGCATTCTGCTGGCCGCGGGTCTGACGTTCGTTGTGATGGTCGTCGGTGCCCGCCTGATTGCCTCGGCCACCGTCACCCGTGGCCGGTTTGGCAATTTCGTCGAAGCGATGCTGGATTTCGTTCATGAGGAGATGGTGAATCAGTTTCTGGGCGAACACGCCTCACAATGGTTCGGGTTTATCGCCACGTTATTCTTCTTCATTCTGTTCTCGAACATCCTTGGCAAGCTGCCCCTGCCGAGTTTTGAGTCCGGCGGACGGGCGATCGAACTGGCCTCGCCCACGGGGAACATCAATGTGACAGGGGCGCTGGCGGTATTGGTGTTCCTGATTGCTCAGTTCCTCGGCATTCGCAAGATGGGACTACTGGGCTACTGCAAGAAGCGGTTCTTGCTGCCCGGCGCTCCGGCGTGGGTGCAGCCGCTGGCCATTGTGATTATGCCCATTGTGTTGCTGGCTGAACCCTTTTCGTTGGCCGTCCGTCTCTTCGCAAACATGACTGCCGGTCACCAGGTGATCCTGACCTTCGCGACGGCCCAACTGATTGGCGGCCTCTGGTTGGTCCACCATCCCAATATGCTGGTGCGAGCGGCCGCGGTGGTCCCCTTCGCGGTGACAGTGGTGCTGCTTGCCTTCGAGTTCTTCATTGCTTTCATTCAAGCCTTCGTCTTCGCTCTGTTGTCCACGCTGTATCTGAGCGAATCACTGGAGCACGGCCATTAACCCAACAGACATCCAGGAGACAGAAACATGCCAGCAGATACCGTAAAGGAAGCCACTCAACTGATTAATCCGGCCGCGCTCGCGTGGCTCGGGGCCGGCTTGGCGATCGGCACGGCCGCCCTGGGCAGTGCCATTGGCATCGGCTACATCTTCGGAAATGCGATTCAATCGGCGGCCCGCCAGCCGGAAGCCCTGCCGTTGATTCAGCGCTTGATGTTCATCGGGTTTGCGCTGGTCGAGGCGCAAGCGCTGTACGCGTTGCTGATCACCTTTCTGCTGTTGTTCAAAGGGTAAATCTTCACGCGTTCCATGAAAAGAACACTGATTATCGTTGGTGCCGGTTTTCTCCCCGCTGTCGCCCGCGCCGCCGAAAGCGGAGGCGACGACCTGTTGAAGATCGACTGGAGCCTGTGGGTGTGGACGCTGCTGGTCTTTGTGGTGCTGCTCGCCCTGCTGGCCAAATTGGCGTACAAGCCCGCCGCCGCGGCGTTGGACCGCCGCTCGCAGACCATCAAACAATCTCTCGAAGCGGCCGAAAAATCCCGGGCCGAGGCGAAGAAGATGATGGAGGATTACCAAAAGCAACTGGCTGAGGCGCGGGCCGAAGCCAACAAGGTCATCGAGGAAGCGCGTGGGCTGGCGGAAAACGTCCGCAAAGAAGTCGTCGAGAAAGCCAACGCCGAGGCCAGCGCATTGCTCCAGCGCTCGCAGGACGAAATCCAACGGCAAAAGGAACGGGGCATCCAGGAACTCAAGGACACCGTTGCGGGCCTCTCCGTGCAGATCGCCTCCAAGGTGATCGAAAAAGAGGTCGACGAAGCGACCCACCGTCAGCTTGTCGAGAACTTGATCAAGGATCTCGCCAAGATTCGGAAAGCGTAGCCTGCGATGGCTCACGATCCCATCAATACCGGTTACGCGCGGGCCCTGCTCGAACTGGCCCAAGCCGAGTCCGTCGTGGCGCGCGTTGAGGAAGAGGCCTTCCGGTTGCACGGATTGCTCAAGGGCAATCCCGCCCTGCTGGAATTCCTCAAGGACCCCAACGTCACCCGTGAGGGCAAACGTCAGGCACTGGTGGAACTCTTCCAAGGCCGCGTGCACCCGCTCGTGCTCAATTTGCTGATTGCCATCAGCGACGCCGGCCGCACGAACCGCCTGCCCCACATCCTCGAAGAATTCGTCGCGCTGGCGGCCGCGTCGCGCCAAAAAGTCAGCGGCGAAATCATCACTGCGATCAAACTCGACGATGACACGGTCGCCCGAGTCACCGCCGAACTCACGCACGTCACGGGCAAGAACGTGCAGCTCCTCCAGAAGGTCGACCCCTCCATTCTGGGCGGAGCGATCATCAAGGTCGGGGAGCAGATCATCGACGGCAGCCTGCGCCGCAAACTGGATCAGATCAAGGAACGCTTAGCTCAATAAGATTATCGAGGCAGTCGCCATGTCAGAAACACTTTCATTCGACTCGAAACAAATCTCCGACGTGTTGCGCCGCAGCGTCAGCCAGTACAAGTCCGAAGTCGGCGTCGAGGAAGTCGGCGAAGTCGTTGAAGACGGCGACGGCATCGCCCGCATCAAGGGGCTCCCCAACTGCATGGCGGAAGAGATGCTCGAATTCCCCAACGGCATTTATGGAATGGCGTTGAACCTCGAACAGGAACAGGTCGGGGCCATGATCCTCGGCGACTACACGCAAATTGGCGAAGGCGACCTTGTCAAACGTACCGGCCGGGTGCTGTCCGTTCCCGTGGGCGACGCGTTGCTGAGCCGCGTCGTCGATGCCATCGGCCAACCCATCGACGGCAAAGGGCCGATCAACACCAAGGACTTACGCCCCATCGAAAGCCGCGCGCCCAGCGTCATCGAACGCCAGCCGGTCAAAGAGCCGCTGCAAACGGGGTTAAAGGCCATCGACTCGATGATTCCCATCGGCCGCGGCCAGCGCGAGTTGATCATCGGCGATCGCCAGACCGGCAAGACCGCCATTTGTCTGGACACGATCATCAACCAAAAAGGCGGCGATGTCGTGTGCATCTACGTCGCCATCGGCCAGAAGAAATCGACCGTCGTCAGCGTCGTGGAGACGCTCGAAAAACACGGCGCGATGGACTACACCATCGTCGTCAGCGCCACGGCCAGCGACTCCGCACCGATGCAATTTGTCGCCCCGTACGCCGGCTGCGCCATGGGCGAACACTTCCGCGACACCGGGAAGCACGCGCTGGTAATTTACGATGATTTGTCCAAGCACGCGCAGGCCTACCGGCAGGTCTCGCTCCTGCTCCGTCGCCCTCCGGGGCGCGAGGCTTTTCCCGGCGACATTTTCAACCTTCATTCGCGGTTGCTGGAGCGCGCGGCGAAGCTGAACGACAATGCGCCGACGCTGAATCCCGCGTATCCGAAAGGCGGCGGCTCGCTCACCGCATTGCCGATCATCGAAACGCAGGAAGGCGACTACGCCGCTTACATTCCGACCAACGTCATCAGCATCACCGACGGCCAGATCTACCTCGAAGCCGACCTGTTCTACGCGGGCGTCCGCCCCGCCGTATCGGTCGGTCTTTCGGTAAGCCGGGTGGGCGGCAACGCGCAAACCAAGGCGATGAAGAAGATTGCCGGCACGCTCCGCCTCAACCTGGCCCAGTACCGCGAGTTGGCCGCGTTCGCGCAACTTTCCAGCGATCTGGACAAGGCTACCAAGGCGCAACTCGATCGCGGCCAGCGCATGGTCGAACTGCTCAAGCAACCGCAGTACGCGCCGATGTCCGTCGAAGAACAAACGATGGCGATCTGGGCCGGAACCAACGGTTACCTGGACGGGATACCGGTGGACGCGATTCGCCGGTACGAAAGCGAGTTCATCGCGTTCGTGAGGAACAAGTATGGGCCGGTCGTCAAGACGCTCCGCGAACGCAAGGAACTCAACGACGAAGTGGTCGCAGGCTTGAAGAAGGCCGCAGACGAATTCAAGGGTCTGTTCGCAGCGAGTTGACACGTCATGCCGTCCACTCGTGAAATTCGCCGGCGCATTCGCGGCGTGAAGAACATCATGCAGGTCACCCGCGCGATGAACATGATTGCCGCCGCCCGGTTGCGGCGCGCGCAAGCGAAGGCCGAATCGGCGCGACCGTACGCGGAGCGGCTCAGCGAAATCCTGCAGGACATCCAGGCCAGCGGCATGGGGGGACGCCATCCCTTGCTCGCCAAGCGCGACGCGAAGCGCATCGGCGTGTTGTTGGTCACGTCCGACCGGGGCCTGTGCGGGGCGTTCAATGCTGCCATCATCCGTGAGGCCGACCGTTTTATCCGTGAACAGACGGTCGCGGCCGGGATGATCACCGTGGGCAAGAAGGGGCGCGATTTCTTCCGCGCCCGCGGTGTGACAATCGACGAACATTTTCCCCAGCCGTCTCGCGATGTCCGCTTGGAGGAGTTGGGGGCGATCAGCAAGCGGGTCATGGCAGACTACATCAGCGGCCACTACGACCGCGTGTATCTCGCGTTCTCGCAGTTCAAGAGCGTTCTGAAGTCGGTTCCGACGGTAACGCAACTGTTGCCGATCGAGCACAATGCCGCGGATGCGAAAGCACACGTGGAATCGTACCAATTCGAGCCGGAAGCCGAGGAGCTGCTGAACACGTTGCTGCCGCAATATGTCGAGGTGCTGATTTACCGGTCCCTGGTTGAATCGCTCGCCAGCGAGCAAGCTGCCCGCATGATCGCCATGAAAGCGGCCACCGACAGCGCGTCAGACATGATCGACCACCTGACGCGCGAGTACAACCGGGTCCGCCAGACCTCGATTACAACGCAGATTTTGGAGGTCGTCTCCGGCGCGGAAGCGCTCGAACACGGTCACTGAGAGGAAAACACCATGAGCACAAACGGACACCGGAAAGGCAAGGTCGCGCAAGTGATCGGGCCGGTCGTGGACATCGAGTTTTTCACCGAGGAACTGCCGCCCATCAATCAAGCGATCACGATCAAGGATGCGGCGCGTCACATCGACCTGACCTGCGAAGTCGCCGAGCACATGGGTGAGAACATCGTCCGCACCGTGGCCATGTCCGCGACACAGGGTCTGGTGCGCGGCATGGAAGCCCTCGATACCGGCGCGCCGATCACGATCCCCGTTGGCCCCGCCGCACTGGGACGCGTGTTTGATCTTCTGGGAAATCCGATTGACGGCAAGGGCGCGGTGAAATCGGTGCACACTCTTCCCATCCACCGACCCGCCCCACCGTTCGAGGAGCAAGTGCCTGCTACCCAACAGTTTGAGACTGGTCTCAAATCGATCGATCTGCTCGCGCCCTTCGCCAAAGGCGGCAAGATCGGGTTTTTCGGCGGCGCAGGCGTCGGCAAGACGGTCTTGATACAGGAATTGATTCGCAACATCGCCAAGGAACACAGTGGCTACTCGACGTTCGGCGGCGTCGGCGAACGCACGCGTGAAGGCAACGATCTGTACCTCGAAATGACCGAGTCGGGCGTCATCGCCAACACCGTGATGGTGTTCGGTCAGATGAACGAGCCCCCGGGCGCGCGGTTGCGCGTGGCGTTGAGCGCGTTGACCCAAGCCGAGTATTTCCGCGACTTCGAAGGCAAGGACGTACTCCTGTTCATCGACAACATCTTCCGTTTCGTCCAAGCCGGCTCGGAAGTGTCGGCCCTGCTCGGTCGCATGCCGAGCGCCGTGGGCTATCAGCCAACGCTCGGGACGGAGATGGGCGAACTGCAGGAACGCATCACGTCGACCAAACGAGGCTCGATTACTTCGGTGCAGGCGGTATACGTGCCCGCCGACGATATCACCGATCCCGCGCCGGCGACGACGTTCACGCACCTGGACGGATCGATCGTGTTGTCGCGGCAGATTGCCGAATTGGGGATCTACCCTGCTGTCGACCCACTCGCCTCGACCTCGCGGATTCTCGACCCGCTCGTCGTGGGTGAGGAACATTATCGCGTCGCCCGCGGGACGCAACAGGTGTTGCAACGTTACAAAGACCTTCAAGACATCATCGCGATCCTCGGCATGGAGGAATTGAGCGAGGAGGACAAGTTGACGGTCGCGCGTGCGCGGAAGATCCAGCGATTTCTTTCCCAGCCCAATTTCGTGGCCGAGCAATTTACGGGACAGCCGGGTAAGTACGTGCGGATCGCGGACACCGTGCGCAGCTTCAAGGAAATCCTCGACGGCCGGCACGACGATCTGCCGGAGCAGGCCTTTTACATGGTGGGCCCCATCGAAGAAGCCCGTGCCAAAGCGGAACGAATGAAGCAATAAGCGGGGTTGACGTTTCGTGAGCGAGAGGACATTCAAGGTCAGCATCCTGACGCTGCAGCAATTGTTCCTGCAGGTAGACGCCCGCTTCGTCATCGCGCCGGGGCAGGAGGGTGTATTTGAAATTCTTCCGAATCACGCCCAGTATGTATTTGCCCTCAAGCCGGGTCCGTTGCGAATTCGCACGCCGGAGGACCGAGACGAGTACGTCGCCGTGGGTGGCGGTTTTCTGGTGGTCCAGAGGGAGCGGACCACGGTTCTCACGCGAAGCGCGGAGCGGCCTGAGGAGATCGACGTGGAACGCGCCCGCCGCGCCAGGGAACGCGCCGAGGACCGGTTACGGCAGAAGTCCCCCGATGTAGATCTGACGCGAGCGCAGGCTGCCCTGCAGCGTGCGCTTGCGCGGCTGAAGGTCGCGGACTATAATGCGGACAAGCCATGACCAAGAATCCCCACGCTTGGGTCAGACCAGATCTGGAAACGCGCCTTTCGGCGCACCTGCAAGCCTGGAAGACGTTCAAGCAAACGACCGCGCGCCATCCGTTGGAGGTCCATCCATTCATCACGATTTCGCGGGAATACGGGTGTGAAGGCGCAGCGCTCGCCCACCGCCTCGTGGACGTGCTGAATGAACGCTGTCGCCCGTCCTTCCCGTGGGTGGCTTATGATCATGAATTGTTCAACAGGATTTCACACGAGCCGGGTCTTCGTCGGGAAGTGATCGAAGCGCTCGAGAGTCGGCGGCGCGATCAGATGAGCAAGCTGTTGAACACGATTCTCAACAAGAAAGCGGATGATGCACCGGAGATGCGCCAGTTGGCGGAAGTGGTCCGGTCATTGGCCCTGCACGGGCGCGCCGTCTTGATGGGGCGCGGTAGTTATTTGATCACGCAGGACTTGAAGACGGCCCTGCACGTGAGGCTGATCGCTCCCCTGGATTGGCGCGCGCTCAGGGTGGCCACCACGCGCGAACTCGGTCACGCCGAAGCCAGAAAGATCGTCGCGGAAGGCGAAAAACAGCGAACGCACTACCTGCACACTCATTTCGTCCAACACCCCGAACACGTCATTACACCCGATTTGGTGATTGACAATTCACGATTCAATCTCGTCCAAATCGGCGAGATCGTGTTTACGGCGCTCAGTGCCCGCCTCGGCAAGACCCCGCGGGCGTAGCGCGGGCGCCAGATCTGTCATCACGGGACACGTCTCCCCATCGGGTTTCACCACGGGGAACGCGGCAAACTCCGCTTGGAATGACGAGGTGATGCCCGTCATTTCTCCCAGGGTGTTTCCTTCACGCCCTGCGCCTTGTTTGCCCAGCGAGCCAGAACGAATAGCGCATCGCTCAAGCGATTCAGATACGGCACAACGTGCTCGCCGATCTCGTCGCTGCGGGCCAGCCGCACGCAAAAGCGTTCGGCCCGACGGCAGATCGTCCGAGCTTGGTGCAGCGCGGCCGCGGTCTTGCACCCGCCGGGGAGAATGAATTCCTTGAGCGGTCCAACCTCAAGGTTCAGATCATCCATCAGTTTCTCCAGCGCCGCGACATGGGAGCGGTCGACGCGCGGCATGCCTTCGCGAAAATCCCCGGACAGCGTGGCGAGTTCGGCGCCGAGATGAAACAGTTCATTTTGAATGCGCGCCAGTAATTGATCGATTCGCCGGCCGGCCGGCGATTCCTCCTGGGTATTGAACGCGCGCGCCAAACCGATGGCTGCATTCAACTCGTCGACCGTGCCGTACGCCCAGATGCGCGGCGAATCTTTACTGACGCGCTTGCCTCCAACGAGGCCGGTTTCTCCTTTGTCGCCGGTTTTGGTGTAAATCTTGGTCAGCCGAGACATAGATCCTTCGCTGCGCGCGGGAGGCCAACTCGCGGCTAGCATCTCTGGTACTTTGCCGGGATCAGGCACATAAACTTGAACGGCTTGTCCGCCGCGTTTTTAAACTGGTGCTGTTCATCGGCCGGAATGTAGAGCACATCGCCCGGTTTGATGGGTGCTTCTTTGCCGTCCCGCCACACCGTACCCTGCCCCTCCATCACGTAGATCTCATGTTCGTAAGGATGATGATGAAGCGGCGTGTGGCCGCCCGGCGCAACTTCAAACACCCGCATGGCGAAGTTGGGCGCGCCATCGCGCGGTGAGACCGCGAGCTGCACTCGACAGTGTTTCGCGCCGTCCATCTCAACCTTCTCAGCCGGAATCTCTCGTATGTTCGCAATCTTCATATCGCTGCTCCCCTATGAGGGGACATCCTACCATCCGTCGCCGTCCCGCAGAAGGATTTTCGACGCACTTGAGGGCCGACGCTGACGCGCCTATCATGAGGGCCATGAAAAGCCATCGAAAAGAACTCTGGTTCAACATCCCCTCCAGACGCGGGTTCGTGAACATCACTCCACAAGTGGAAGACTGTCTGAAGGAAAGTGGAATACGGCATGGCTTATTGCTGTGCAACGCCATGCACATAACCGCCAGCGTCTTCATCAACGATAACGAGTCTGGTTTGCATCAGGACTTCGAGCGCTGGCTGGAGCAACTCGCTCCCGAGAAACCCCATTCCCAGTACGCGCACAATGTGGGCGAAGACAACGCGGACGCACATTTGAAGCGGACCATCATGGGTCGTGAAGTCGTCGTCGCGGTGACCGATGGAAAGCTGGACTTCGGCCCGTGGGAGCAAATCTTCTACGGTGAATTCGACGGCCGGCGGCGCAAACGCGTGCTCGTGAAAATCATCGGGGAATGACCGCTCGGACCTCGTCACCCTGTCCAGGTTCAGCCCCGGCCCTGCTTCAATGACTGCGCGCCTGAAGGGCGTGCGGAACTTCAGGCCCGCGCTTCCGCCACCAACCAATGGAGCCGATCGCCGGCCGCCTGTCGCACCAACATGGCCGCCAACGCGAACACCGCCATGAACGCCCAATCGCCGATCATCGTCCCGCGCAGGAACGGCAGGCCGGCTGCGTAACAATCGAGCAATCCGGCCCACGTCTTCTGGTAGTGTTCATTCGCGAGGTTCAACCCGAACAACCACACGGCGAAGTTGCTAATCAGGAAGAATAGAAATGGTGTTGCCAGGGCCGCCCCGATCTTCGAGCCCACCTTCCGCTCGCGCGTCCAAAGCCCCAGTAGACCCACCAATACGAAGGCTCCATAGTCGAACACGCGCGGCCAGTAGAGGATCGGGTACCCCATCTGAACGTTGAGCGCCAGATCCGTCAACGCCAGAATGATCAGCGGCACCCACAGTGCGTAGCGCCGGCCCAGGTACATCCCGCCGAGCAACGCCATCGCCGCCAGCGGCGCGATATTCCACCATTGGTTCTCGTGCGCCACCAGCCGAAAGACCCCGCCCACCACAACCATCAAGATCGCCAAAATCATAGATCGTCTCTCTTTCCGGTTGCGGGTAATCTTGCGGGCGCACCCCATGAAAATCAACACGAAAAGAGGCCTTTGCTCCCCGAGGATGGCGCATGGCGCTTGTGCCTCCGCGTTCATCAGTCGCGGATACGGGGCGCCGCCCTCACGCAGGGTCCCGCCGGCTCGTTCGCGCGGCACCACAAGCTGTGCTAGTGTAACTCATGGTACCCAGCGAGCATGCCTATCGCAGGTTTCAACGACGGGTGGACCGTCTCTGCTTCCTGATTGTGGCTTCTGAGGTCTCCGAGCGCGACATCGCCATCGAACGGCTCTTCCTTCGTACCGAAGCGGCGCGCCTTTTCCCCGATCGGCTGCGCTTCTATGAAATGCTGTACGAGAGCCGATTCCAACGCTTGCTCGAACAGTTCCGCCGCAAAGCCTAGCGCGGCCTCCTACCGGGTGTTCACAGCCGTCGTGGTCAGAAATTGCGCCAATCCATCGGCCACGGCGTCGGCGTATTCACGAAAGATGCTCTTGCAGCGGCGGCCGTCCACCTCCCGTTCGCCCTCGTAGTCTCCCATTTGAATGCGTCGATAGACGACGCGATTGTTCATGTAATAGGGTTCGAGGTAAACGACGGGCCCATTCACGAGCCGGTTTGCCGCCAGATTGCGGGCGTACACACAAGGATTCTCGCCAACGCGAACCGCGCCGCTGTTTGGACCGTATTCGACCGGGGGAAGCTTGCTCGCGCCGGCCAAGGCCGTGGCGATCGCATTGGCTGCAGCCAATTCGAGGGGATGCGACCGCTCCAATAACTTCGAGAACAACCGCAACCTTTCATCGTCATCCCTCAATTCGGACTCCAGATAGTTACCGTGTACGAATACCACGAGCCGGTCGTCGTCCACCAAATCCTGACACTCGTCCCACTCGACGGCATTGAAGTGAACGCACAGCGTGATGTCGGGTTTGACCACTTCATTGAGGAGGCGCGCGCGGGCGGCGATCTCGGCGTTGCGGTAGAACAGCGACTCGGACCGTTTGCGGATCGCATCGGCATTGTCGGCTTCGCGCTCCAGCGGTGGGAACGAGTCGAACCGCGTGAGGCCAGCGAGCTCCTGCGTTGCCTGCGCCCGGAAATCTTCGGGGCGTTTTGCGGTCACCGGTTCGAAATTGTCTTTTGTGAAAAACACTTCCGCCCCGGCCGCTTCCAGCCGGGCTTTCAACAACCGGGCGACGGTAAGATTGAGCACCGCTTCCTGGACGGGGCGATCGGTGCCACGAACGAAAAATCGCTCTTCCATGCGCGCCCATTCGCCGCCGATATGGCCGGGATCCAGCGCCACGCGGCGAATGGAACGGGAAGAAGAGAGGGGGGTGACGGGTGTGGTGGCAAAGCGCAAGGTGAAAACTGGAGGATTCGTTTTGGCCGTGGTTGAAAAGATGGCCACGGAGTTCGTGCCAGAGATAAGATAATTGGTCAGCGCGCCGCAGGGGCAATAAACACCCGAGAGAAGAGCCTCACACTCCGTGCGGGACATGGTTTGCTGATAGCGTTCGAGCACCGACCAATCGGCAGCGAACACAGGCCAGGACGCCTGTATCACCGTCAGGCAGAGGAGGAGTCGTCCCATTCGGCGGGACTCCATTGGAGGATTTCGTTGATTTCGTCGAAACAGTGAATGTCCTCGGATGCGAAGTACCGGTCGCGATCAAGCGCATCGAGTTCTTCCTCCATTTCCCAATCCGTGCAGGCGCGCGCGTAGTGATGCGTGGCATTGAGTTTCCGTATCCGAGCGGTGGTGACCGCGTCAAGAAGGTCGTAGTACGGGCCGGTCATCTCGTCGCCGACCAGCGGCAGCGCGAAAAGCTGCTCGGGGGAGTCAAAGATATCGCTGTCCACAGGTCCGAGACGCAGCCGGTCGTCGTCCAGCTCGGATTCGACCTGGAACAATTGGAACGCCGCCTTCAGCAATTGGCGATGGTAACCGTGAGACCGATACCCGTCCAACATCTCCGCCAAATACGCGACCTGGCGCGGATCGAGCACGCCGCGGTCGCCGTGGCTCCAGTAACCGTCCGAACTAGCTTCGGCCAGCCACCAATTCAGGTCGGCCCCGAGCTGGACAACGATCCACTTCGGCGGGGTGGGCTTTTCCGTCATCATGTTCCGCCATCATTTTGCCAAATCTGCTTTACATTTTGCAACGCGCATCGCCAGAATTTGCGCTGTGGGTATCGTTCTCGAGTATGGCGACAAGCGGCCACAGATCGGGGCCGGTGTGTTCCTGGCCGACAACGCGCGGGTGATCGGCGACGTGGTGGTTGGTGAACGGTCGAGCATTTGGTTCGGTAGCGTGCTGCGCGGCGACATCAACCGCGTCGTCATCGGTCACCATACGAACATCCAGGATAACAGCGTGTGTCATGTGGCCGACGAATATGCGTGTATCGTGGGCAATTATGTAACGGTTGGCCATTGCGCGGTTTTGCACGGCTGCACGGTGGGCGACGAAGTATTGATCGGGATGGGCGCCGTGCTGATGAATGGGGTGGTGGTCGGCGAGCAAAGCATCGTTGGGGCCGCAGCGTTGCTCACAGAAGGGCTGCGGGTACCACCGGGGTCGCTGGTGTATGGTGCCCCCGCAAAAGTCGTCAGTGTGCTGGGCCAGCTGGAGCGCGGAAAGATTAGAGGTTGGGCCGAGAAATACCAACGCGTGGCGGCAAGCTACCTGGGGCGACCCGATTAGGCTGGGTTATCTGACCGTCACGTTTTCCGCGCCGGCGACGCGGCCGGCGGCAGCGGCCTCGGCTTGGGCCGTGCGAATCTGAATCTGGTCGTTCTCTTCCGTGTGCGACGCTTCCAGTGCACCGACCGGTAACTCGAGCACGTAGACGGCCTTCTTCACAATGGATGTGCGGTACGGCGGCAGGGATTTCACAGCCCGAATGACGCGCAAGTCTTTGTCCAGAAAGAGGACGTCAATGGGAAATCGCATGCCGAACGTGTGCACCCCGTAGCAGCGATCCAAGAGCAGTCCCTCACCTTTGGCAAAATTCCGTCGGTTCAGCAACCCGACCATGCGCTTGAGCACCGTGTTGGCAAAATGGCACCGGTCGGAGAGAACTGTCTTCCTTGTTATGTTGACCAATACCATGAAGATCGCCTCTTGAATCCGTCACATGCCCAGTTGCCGCCAAATGCCGATGAGCGCGGGCCCGAGCAGGACGACGAACAAAGCGGGGAAAATGAAGAATACGAGCGGAAACACGATCTTAATCGGCGCCTTCATCGCTTGTTCCTGGGCACGCTGGCGTCGGCGCACGCGGATGGAGTCGGCCTGAATGCGCAATGTGTTGGTAATGCTGCCGCCGAGACGGCTGGCGTGTACGACGGCTGTTATGAAGGTCTTCAAATCGTCAACGCCGGTTCGGTTACCTAAGTCTTCGAGCGCTTCCAAGCGCGGCTTGCCCAGACGGATTTCGTTGAGCGTTTTGGAGAACTCCTCGGCTAGCGGTCCCTTGATTTTGCGCATCGTGTATCCAACTGCGGCATCGAATCCCATGCCCGCCTCGACGCTGATGGAAAGAATGTCGATCGAATACGCCAGTGCAAGCAAGATCTCCTCCTGCCGTTTTGCCACCCTCTTGCTCAACACAAACTGGGGCAGAACGTACCCGCCAAACAGGGCGACCAGCAAATACAGTATATTGAACGGGTCCTTGAAGAGCGCTCCCACCCCGTCCCTCGTGCCCCACGACAGCAATAAGAGCAGTGTCAGTATGAAGAATCCGGCCGCGCTGAACCAACACAGACCCAACAACTGCGCCGACGTCACGCGTGGATACAAACCCGCCATGACCAACTTCTTTTGCGTGCGTTCGGTGACTTCTGCCGGGGCGTAGCCGCGGAACAACTTGGCCATAGATTCGCCCAGCGGCAATAAAACACGCTGGACAAATGGCTTGGCGAGCTCTTCTTCGGTCGTCGGTGTCTCGGCCACCATGACCTGTTCGATACGCTTCTTGACTGCGAAAGGAGCCGACGTGCGGTAAAACCCGACTCCCGCGAGCACAATCGCCAAAATCGCCGTGATGATGAACAGTGCGAGCATGTCAGACCTTGATGGAAATAATCTTGCGAATCACGTACGCGCCGATGAGTTGCAGACACACGGCACAAATCAACATGACCACACCCATGGATATGTCGTGCTTCCCGAAATGCCCTACGATGGGCGGGCCGAGCATCGTGCTGAAGTAAGTCGGGGCGGCCAATATCAAGAACATGAACACTCCAAAGGGCAGCAGGCCAACGATGACTCCCGACAACTTCCCCTGGGTTGTCAACACGCGAATGTCGCCTTGGATGCGCAGCCGTTCGCGGATCGTTTCGGCAACTTTCTCCATAATCTCTGTGAGATTGCCGCCGACGTCCTTCTGCACAAGGTAAGCGCCAATGACAATGTCCAAGTCCTGACTGTTGACGCGGCGTCCGAGGTTCAGCAACGCCTCGTCGACGGTCGCCCCGAGGTTCACCTCGCGCAGCATGCGATTCAACTCCTTCGCGATCGGATCGCTCATTTCCTTGGCCACAAGCTCCAGTCCCTTCAAGAAGCCGTAGCCGGAACGAAGCGAATTGGTCAGCAACATCAGTGCATCTGCCAATTGTTTCACGAATTTCGTGCGCCGTCGGTTTTGGTGCACCCGCACGAAAACTGCGGGCGCGATGAACCCGGCCACCGCCAAGATGATCCCGCTATGAACATACCCCAGAAAATACCGACCCAGCAGAAACCCGACCCCGGCCAGTACCAGTCGCAGCAGAACATATTCCGTGGGTCGCATGGGAATATCAGCCCGCGCCAACTCCTCCTCCAGCCGCGACATATACCCGCGGGGGAGCACCATATTCATGACCCGCGGAACACCCCGCATCTGCTGCATTTCGGCATCCGTGGCCCGGGCTGCTTCCTCCTCGACGCCGGCATAGGTCTCGAGACGTTCCGCCAGGATCGTTTTGCGGCGCGTCGCCAGCAGGTATCCCCCGTAACCAAGCAGGGCAACAACCAACAAGAGCAGGGCGATAATTGTGACGAGAGTGCCGTCCATGATTAGCGAGCCTCAACGCTACGCTTGAAAATCTCACTGGGCAGCCGAACGCCGGCCGCAGTGAACCGGTCCATGAACTTCGGTACCATGCCCGTAGCCTGCATGGTGCCGAGCACCTTGCCGCCTTCACCCACTCCCTTTTGCTGGAAGGTAAACAGATCCTGCAACACGATGACGTTACCCTCCATGCCTTGAACTTCACACACGCTGGCGACCTTGCGACTGCCGTCGCTCAGACGCGCAATCTGGACAATCAAGTGAATCGCCGCGGCGATCTGCTCGCGAATGGCGCGCGAGGGCAGTTCCATGCCCGACATCATCACCATCGTTTCCAGGCGTGCCAGCGCGTCGCGCGGCGTGTTGGCGTGAATCGTCGAAATCGAACCTTCGTGACCCGTGTTCATCGCCTGCAACATGTCCAGCGCTTCGCCCCCACGCACTTCACCGACGACGATGCGGTCGGGGCGCATACGGAGACAGTTGCGGACCAAGTCGCGAATCTTGACTTCGCCCTTGCCCTCGATATTGGGCGGGCGAGACTCGAGCCGCACCACATGCGGTTGGTGCAGCTTCAATTCTGCGGCGTCTTCAACAGTGACAACACGCTCGCCCTCAGGAATGAACGAGGACAGCACGTTCAACAGCGTCGTCTTACCGGCACCGGAGCCGCCCGACACGATAATGTTCAGCTTCACCTTCACGCACGCGGCCAAGAACGCTGCCATCCCCTGCGTGATGGTGCCGAACCCGATCAGGTCCTCCACCGTATACGGGTCGACCGAGAACTTGCGAATCGTCAGCACGGGGCCATTGAGGGACAGTGGAGGCACGATCGCGTTGACGCGCGAGCCGTCGGGCAAACGCGCGTCCACCATCGGGCTGGACTCATCGACGCGCCGACCGAGCGGGGTTACAATCTTGTCGATGACATGACGGATGTGCTCGTAGTCGCGAAACTGAATGTCCGTCAACTCGAGCTTGCCAAAACGTTCGCAGTACACTTGGTCGGGGCGATTGATCATGACTTCTGTGACAGTCGGGTCGCGCAGGAGGGGTTCGATGGGGCCGAAGCCGAGAATTTCGTCGGCCATGTCGGATACGAGACGATTGCGCATCTGCCGTGAGAACGGCAGCTTCTCAGAGCGGAGTTTTTCTTCGACCAACTCCTCGACCCGGCGACGCAACAACGCTTCATCGCCCTTTTCCAAGAGTTTCTGGTCTATGTTTTGAACCAAGTACGCAAGGATTGCGTTCTTGGACTCCACATACAACTGCGTGCTGATCTCCGGAGTGGAAGCCATAATCTGCTGCACCTCCTCCTAGGTCGTTTTCATTGCATAAACGAAAACCATCGTCCCGGGCGCTTCTTGCCCGCGGCGACAGCCATCGGCCCAAGTTTTTCGGCCAGATTGAAAATCGCCCTGGAAACCGGTTTGTTCGGACTCGACGCCACGAACGCCTGCCCCAGGTTCACCGACGAGCCTACCAGCGTATCATCGCTTGGAATTTGGGCCGTCACCGAGAATTCCAGAATCGCTTCGACCTCTGACGACGAGATCTCCTTCGAGTTGCCCGCGCGGTTGACGACCACGCGAATCTTTTCCTTGGGATAATTGGCGGCTATCAAGTTCTTCAAATACAGTTTCCCATCGCGCAGCCGCGGCAGGTCCATTCCCACCACGACGAGAATCAAATCCGAGTAATCCATCGCCGCTAGCGTGGACTCCAGGTTGGCGTAGCCGGTGTCAACGACCGTGAATTCGTAGTGTTCGCGCAAGGCTTCCAAGATGCTCTGTACCATGTAGCGTGACAGCGTCGAACCATCGAAAGTGCCTGTCAACGGCGCAGCCAAGACCGAAACTCCGGAAGCGTGCTTGTTCATCACGCTGTCAACAACGTCGTAGTCAATCCCACCGAAGCCCGGCAGCAAGTCACCCAACGTGCGCTTCGGGCTGATGTCCAAGAGCATCGCAACATCGCCGCCCCACAGATTCAAGTCCACGAGGGCGACCTTCTCACTGCTGTTGGCCAAGGTCACCGCCAGATTTGCGGCAATGACCGTCTTGCCACAACCGCCGCGCGGGCCGGTCACGGTGACGATCTGACGTTTGGGGCCCTTGGTCTCGGCCACGCTCGCGCCGGCGGTGGTCGCCGTGCGCTTCGCTGCCTTAGCTTGGATGGCGGCCACTTTGCGCACTTCCTCCAAGACACGATCCGCCGTGAGGGGTCGCGTGATAAACTCCTTGATTCCCGCCCGCAGCATCTTGTGCCAGACTTCCTCGCCTTCCGAGCCGCCCAAGAGCAAAATGACCCCGACTTCAGGCATTTCCGTAGCAATTTGCTCGGCGGCGGTCAGGCCATTGACCACCGGCAGGTCCTCCTTGATCAGGACAACGCTGGGACGCTGGCGAGTAACCAGATCGAGACATTCCTTGCCGTCGCGAGCTTCCCCTACAACCTGAATGTCCTTCTCGCCACTGAGCAAGCCCTTGAGTTTCTCCCGCTCGCTCAATTCATTCTCGGCGATAATGACAGTTATCGACTCCATATCTGTTGTCTGCATCACTCCCGCCGGCACTCCTTCCGGCGCGTCCCAGAATACCGGTTAATCTCAACTCAATCTGATATCATTGTCCCGCAGGTCGCGCCGGCGAAAAGTTCGTCGTCGGTTCCTCCGTCTGAACCGCTGGGGCAGGCTTCTTCGGAGCCGGTTTCTCAACCGCCGCCGATTGCTCAACTGCCGCAGGCTTGGCCGCCGCAGCTTTCGGGGCCGGCGCTGGTTGCGGCGCCGGCTTCGAGACGGGTGCCGGTTTAGCGGCCGGTTGCGCGACCGGGGATGGCTTCTCAGCGGGCGCCTTCTCGTTCGAAGAGCCGCGCTGCATGCCCGCGGGGAACAGTTCGTCAAGAGGTGTCACCTTCAACAGCTTTTCTTTGGACTTGGTGCGAACCCATTCCTTCATCAAAAGCGTCTGGGCTGCTCCCGCCGTCGCCGCGTCAACATTCTTCACAATCTCAGGTGTCATGAAGAACAAGACTTCGCGCTGGGACTGCTGGAATTGCCTGTTTCGAAACAGGTAGCCGAATAGCGGAATGTCCGCCAACCACGGTACTTTTCTCAGCGTGTCGGTGTTGATGTTGTTTTCCAAAAGCCCGCCGATGACCACCGTCTGTCCATCCTTGACCTGAAGGGTGGTATCGGCCTTCTTGGAGCCAATGATCGGAATGCCAAACGCCCCGGTGCCTAGCACCTGGCTGACTTCCGCGTGCAACACTGTGTTAATCTGGTTCTGACTATCGGCAGTGGGTTTGATGTTCATCCGCACGCCGACCTCCTTGAACTCAACGGTAAACGATTGCGGCAACTGCTGCACGATGGGAACCTCCTCGCCGACAAGGAAGCTGGCTTCCTTGCCACTCAAGGTTACGAGAGTCGGTTCCGACAGCAGCCGCGCGAAGTTCTTGGTGATCAGCAATTGCAGAATTACATCCGCGCCAATATCCACCGTGTTGGGCTGAGTGACGGTCGGCCCACCGGCGCTTTCCGGTTGCACGAGCCCGTGGATAATCGATCCACCCCCGGCGAAATCCAATGCATACCTCACCTCACCACCTGAGCCGAGCCATTGGAACCCGACATTCTTGAGTGCCGCGCTATTCACCTCGGCGACCCGGGTGCGGATCCTGATCTGCCGCGGCTTCTCGACCTCAATGAGGTTGAGGACCTTGTCCTTATACGCAGATGCGATCTGCGCCGCCCGTTGAGCTTGGAGTTCGTTTTCCACGCGGCCATCCAGCACCAGCGTGTCGCCCACGGCGCGCACGTTGACGCCCGACTGGCCTATCATCTGGCGGATTGTGGAAGCAACAGCATCATTTCCCACCTCGATGCGGTGCAACTGAGTTGCTGAACCATCGCTCTTCACAATCGTCAGCGTGGTGACGCCTGCCTTCTTGCCGATGACGCTCAATTCCTTGTCTGAGAGCGGCACTACGTCAGCTACTGCCGGGTCGGCAATGGCAATCTTTGAAACGTTCTCACCCGGAATCGTCACCGCTTCCCCAACGTTCACCTGGATGGTGTCCGCCTGCGCCGGCGGGACAAGCAGGATTCCGAATACAAGCACCATCACGATAACCCCAATTCCTCCCCATTGAATCTTCTTCATTATTGTGTCGTCCTTTCGTTCTTTGGAGATTCTCTTCCGGCCCCTATTCGGTCGTCACCGTCTGCACCTGGGTGCCTCGGTATATTTTGACCTCAGGCCGCTGATGACTTGACGGCGGATTGATAATGATTGGCGTGGCCTTCGCAGCGTCCGGCGCCTCCGCGGACATCTCGAAGGTCCTGCTGCCTAAGAAATCGCGAGCCTCCACGCCAGTGCTCGGAATGATAGTCTTGTCCTGCACGGGACGTAGCGCCACTCGCAACGCGCCGATACGATCAGCCGCCGTCAGCAACTCAGCCTCCTCGGGTTTGACGGCCAGCGTCATGGAAGTGTTGGCGCCCACATTGCCCTGCGTGTCGGTCTGGCCTTTATTGACCGCCAGCACAAGAACGTTCTGCAAAATCATCTGGGTCGTCTCTTGTCGCGTGACAGGATTCTGATACGTCGCCAGAATGTCCACGCGATCACCCGGCTTGACTGCCGTGCCGACGGCCATCACTTCCCCCGCTTGGATGGCAATGGCGCGCATCCCTTTGGGAATTTCGTATGCCAAGCTGGGTCCCTGGCCCTCAGCAACCAGATCGGAAGACCGTATTTGATCCTTCGCCCGGATGCGGGAAAGTGCGATACGTCCTTCGACTTCCTTTGGGTCGGTAATGGCCCCCGCTGCAATCAATTCCTTCGGATAGCTGGTCAGCGTCACCATCTCGCGCGTAACTTTCGAACGGGCAGGAATATCCTGAAGGGCAACCACAACCGGCGTCCAATTCTTCTTGGCTTGCCTGTCGCGCTGTCGTTCTAGATTCCAGATCAAGTACACCGCGATAAGACCCAAAACGACAGCCGCCAAAATGATCCCACCTGCACCAGGTTTTTTAGCCATTGAGTCCTCCTTGTTCGACTCTACTTCCTAGCTTTCAGTGATATAGCTCGTTCTTGTCCAAAAAAGCAACTACATTGTTGGCTTCGGATCGCTGATAGACAGCAAACCACAGGCCAACGTTCCGCCGCCAAACCCGCACCGATGGTCGGATGCATTCTCGCACGCGCCATCTCCTACAAACGTGACCGACGATTTCGGCCATGCGCAAACTCGGTTGATTCTGCCACCAGACTCCACTGCAAATGATCTGAGTCTGTTTGAACGCCATAGCCCCCTCAACTAGTGATTTGCCGTCGTGCCGTTTATCTACAGTCACGACCGACGGATGTCACGATGACCTTCCCAAGTGCCCGGCCCCGCTTTAAGAAACGGCCACTGGTTCTGTCAAACTCAGGGGGTGAAGGGGCTCCGTGCCCACTCCACCCCCAAGCCATGTTTGCCGTCCCCCGTGAATCACTGCTAACTCGCGGGGAGATTACTGTTAACCTTCTCAAGTGTGTTATTCACTCGGCCGCCGATACCTTGGAGCACCAAGATCGCCACGACAGCGATCAGCGCCAAGATCAGCGCATACTCAACCAAGCTCTGGCCCTTCCGTCCGTTCAGTCCACGATACAGCTTTCGGAGAGACTTCTTCATCGTTTCACCTCCTTCATCTGGCTTCCACGTTCTTATCACCCGACTCATTCCACGTTTACACGAAGCACTAAAGGCAGCTTACGTGCCATCGTCGTCCGCCGGGTCCCCCTTGTGGCCTTGAACTGCACCGTCTTGCTGTAACCATTTACTCGCTAACCTGTTATCCCGTCAATCCCCAAACCATATTTCTCCCACACTATTCTCAAGGTTTCTCACCAGTCGCGCTCTGATGCCCAATCTCCTTCACATGTTACGGGGGGTTGTTCAGTTTCTGTACAGTCGACTCTACTTGGTCTCGAACTAAGTACAACTTTGGCCGCGATGTGCGTACTAACTTTGCCGTCGATACATCGAAGTACCTACCAAAGATATGGATCGATTGCCCGGGAGGAACGACCAATAAACGCCATTCACAGGGTAGATCATACGTTGCATCTGCGAAGATCGTCTGCCGCTGTTCTCCGACCCACTGCTTTCGTCGCAGACCACCTGCCAAGGAAGCGTCAGGCGTCAACAGTACGTTGCGATACTCGGTGAGATAATATTGGAACTGACGAAACCCCCAGTAGAAAAACTGATCGCTGTGGTATATGACCACATCTTCCGGCCGAAACTTCTCTCGGATCACCCGAAAGCATTCTGTGAGTTGCCGGTCGTGCCGCTGAATCTCCACCGCGGTAAGAGGTAAGTCCGCCAACAGCGGAACCGAGAGTCTCGGCTCCCATACAAAAACAACTGTGTTCGCTCCCACTACGAAGCCGAGAGTCAGCCACGCTGTGACGGCGCCCGACCACTGCCCGGCCGTAACGCTGCGTCCGTAAGAGGATCGGTTGAGTCGGCCAGCGCACCGGCGGATGGCAACTCCTGCTACGATCGTGAGGCCAGGGAAAAAGCACAGTACATACCCCGGCGTCGTGACGTACATGGCTAGCCAGAATGCCAGCATCGGAGCAATCCACAATGTGAGAACGCGAATCTGCTCCGCATACTCACTGTACAATCTCCTCTTCGCCTCTGGCCGCTCTCTGAAGACCCAGTGAACCAACTCACCTGTCGAAATCAGGGCGGCTAACAGCAATCCCACCCAACACACCCGTCCGATAACGCTCACGTTCGTTAAGAGCGCCTGTATCCCCCCGCTACCCCACGGCGTTCGTGGGGCGTCGAATCGGCCCTTGGCTCGCAGCACGCCCAGGTACTGCGCAATTCCGCCCGTGGTTCGCACCATCGGAACAAGCCAGAGTGCGATAAACAGTCCCGTCAGTACCGCCGCGCCCAACATCTTCGACCGACGTGGATGGCGAAACCTCAGCAACGTGTAACACCACAGTGGGGCCAAGATCGCTCCACTTTGCTGGCGCACGCCGGCAACGGCGGCAAACAATACTGACATCCAGAGCACATCACGCCATCTCCCGCCGCGCTGCATGGCCGTCCAACATACCAGTACCGTTGCCGTCACCAAGGCCGCGTCAACAATCGAGGTCAACGCAACTTCACTATGAAACCAACACACCGGGCTCGTCGCAAGGATCATTGCCGTTGCTACGCCGACACCCCTACCAAACATCGCCGTTGCCAACAGAAACCCAATCCCCGTCAACGCCGCCCCGGCAAAGACGCTTATCCAAATCAGACTGGTGTGTGGCTCGCCGACGAAAAGCTTCACCAACCTCCCGAGCATCACATACAGGAAGTACCCCGGTGGCTGCGGCTGGCTGATTCGCATGTCGTAGTGCTCGATGGCGAGCGCGAACTGCGCCCCGTCCCAGTGATATGCCAGATGGCTGCGGAATGGAATTCGCAAGATCAATGCCACGGTAAGAAAGACCCCTGCCATCATCCAATCACGCCGCTCGAGTTTTGTCTCGCCACCGCTCATCTCATCGTCCTGCCCGGTATCGTATTCACACAGACCCAACCGCCTGGCGACGGCCTGGTGTGGCGCAGGTCAAAGCGCGGAGTGCAATCCTTGGGCGATGTGCCGCGCGAAACAACCAGCGCCAGCATTCGCTTCCCGTGAGCTCGATTCCGCGAACGAATTTCAGTCGGTTGCCTTATATTCCCAATCATTGGTGTGTCCGCGGGGGACGGCATCACAGGATCGCCAACCAGTTGGTACTGTTCGGACTTGGGCAGGCATGGTTGCGGATGCCTCGATCCCAACGGTAAGGACTCGTGCGCATGGCAAATCGCCACTTCTTTCGGGTCCAATTGGTGGCAGACCGCATAGACCATCTGAGCCGGTTGCTGATCGTGCTCCCCAACTTCGCGCGCCGTACGCCTTACATGGAAGAAAGTACTGTCCCACGAGCGTAGCGAAACCGGAAATACCGCCGCATCAATAAGGCACACGATGGTCGTTATCTTACCAAATATAGCGGACTTCTGCAGGTGGCTCGTGACAACAGCCGCCAGCATGATCCACCCCAGTGAATCACCCGTCACCTGTCCCGGCTGCATCATCAAAGCCATTGCCGTCCCCATCGTTATCGCCCATCCCATGGCGCCAGCGCCCGCAACACCTCCGCATGTGCCACGTTCCAATTGCTCCTATTGAGGGCTGCATAATTGGGTGACACCCTACGATGTTTTTTTGCCCTTGTTTACAGGGGTTTCCAAGAAGCATTGGCGTCACTATAATTTGCAGAGATCGATAGGACCACTCTTCATTCGCAGCCTCCTGATAAGCGCGTGTGCCAATAGCTCCGTGTTGAGCACTAAGCCATACGGCAAAAGACAGCCACGAAAACGTTCACCAACCGCCCCGGCATGACGCAAAGAAAGCAGTCCGGCATGTGGGACCGACGCAGTGCCACAGTGTGTGCTCGCCGATGGTTGTAGAGGACTCGGCGCGATTCCAGTGGTCGACAAACCTGCTGTGGAACCGGATTTGTAGCGCCCGCGCCACGAGAAGGAGCTCCAGTCCCGCCCAGCGATCGCCTGGCTGCACCGTCTCGCCAGCCCTTGGAGATCTCCTGTCCACCCCAGCCATCTTGTCACTTGGTCCTCTCGAATCTCGTCGAGCAATTGCGCGATGGAATGGCAACGCTACACCTCACGGCCCAAGCCGCCGTCCGCCGTGCTACAGACGGTCCCGCCCCGTAACCAATTCATGGCTGCCGTTACGGTTTGCTCTCCACTAGCGGACTTGATGGGTCGGCTCTAGTTCAAAACGTCGTAGCCGATGACGCCGCCGGAGCGAGCATGCGTTGCTTCCATCACCAGCCGGACTCACCGCACGAGGCTTAACGGGATTCGGCTACGGCTCGTATGGCCCTCGTTCGCCGCCGAACCTCGGGGGTGGCGTTCTGGGCGCGAACAACCACAAGCCAGCGCAAAACAGATTGTCCCGACCTTGAAAGTTTGTTTGCAGCCACCGAAGACCTCTGCTTGAATCACCCCCTCATGTGCGACCTGTGTGATGACACGCTTCTCCGACGCGATTTTGAAATCTTCACCGTCAGCGCCCTGATTCTGTACTTGGAACTCGTGCTGATTCGCTGGATCGGGACGGAGATTCGCATCTTCGCCTATCTTGGCAATCTGGTACTCGTAGTTTGCTTCTTTGGCGTCGGACTCGGCTGCTATCTTGCCTCAAAGCCTGTATCCATCTCTCGATGTGGAATCAATCTCCTCTTGCTTGTGGTACTCGTCAGCAATCCCTTCAGACTGCCGTCGTTCGATCTGGGCAAGATCACGACTGCGTTGGGAAGTCTTGAAGATTCGCCCGTCTGGGGCGTCCTCTGGAGTCGCTCGGTTCCCGAAGTTTCGGGGGCCGTAGTAATTGTGGCGGTGTTGATGTATCTGCTGGTGCTGACGTTCGTACCGATGGGACAGATTCTCGGCCGCGCCTTGGAAGAGCATCCGCAAGTCATTCACGCCTATTCGATCAACATCGCTGGCAGCTTGGTCGGTGTTTGGCTGTTCAATGTACTCAGTTGGTGGTCGGCTCCACCCGCAATCTGGCTCGCCGTCGCAGCCGCCATCTTGGCCACGCTTCCGCTGTGTGGATGGAGGCGCGCCTGGCTGGCCGTTGGCTTGACCGCTGCTGCGGCCGTTACCGTATCACTCGGTCAATCGCGTGCGCTGCGCGTCATTTGGTCGCCGTATCAAAAGCTCACGATCTGGCCGATGTACGTCGGCGAAGGTGCGAACCGCATCCGACAGGGTTACTGGCTGGAAGTGAACAACACCTTTTATCAATCGCTCATCAATCTCTCACCGGATTTCCTCCGCTCGCATCCAGCGCTCTTCGATCTCCAGACTGCTGAGCGGAGTCACTACAACCTCCCGTTCCACTTCAAACAACACATCCGCCGCATGCTCATTGTGGGTGCGGGCGCGGGCAACAATGCTGCCGCGGCACTCCGTCACGGGGTCGATCAGATTGATTGCGTCGAGATCGACCCGCGTATCTACGCGCTCGGCAAGCAGCTTCATCCCGAGCATCCCTATGACTCGCCGCGGGTCCACATGCTCGTCAACGACGCCCGTGCCTTCTACAAACAGGCGCGTGGTCCGTACGACGCCATTTGGCTTGGTCTACTGGACTCCCACACGCTCGCTTCTTCCTACGCCAATCTCCGCCTTGATCATTATGTTTACACAACCGAAGGGCTTACGGAATTGCGGCGGCTCCTTGCCGAGGATGGGTTGCTCATCCTTAACTTTGAAGCGCTGCGCCCCTGGATCGCAGACCGTTTGTTTGGAGAGGTTCGCCTGGTCTTTGGCCACAACCCAATCGCTTACCGCGTTTCCTACCCCGAGAGGTACGGCACAGGGGGTGGCATCACGCTCGTTTGCGCAAACGCCCCACTCGACGTCAACAACATCTCCGATGAAATTCTGCACTCGGTGGTCGCCCATGAATCGCTTCATCTCCAAGGAACAACTTGCCCCACGACCGACGACTGGCCCTATCTGTACTTGGAACGGGCCAGGATTCCAAAGCTTCATCTCCTGATGGGACTGGCAATCCTCGGTACTGTTATGCTCGCACAGCGCCGCGTATTCGACTTCAAGCAGGGGTTTGATTGGCATTTCTTTGCGCTGGGTGCGGCATTCTTGCTCCTCGAGGTACAGACGGTCAGCCGTGCCACGCTGCTGTTCGGCATGACGTGGGTCGTCAACGCCATTGTGATTTCAGCAGTGCTGGTCATGATCCTGGCCTCAAACTTTGTCGCGTGGCGCTGGTCCCGGCTCCCGCTGTGGCTGATCGTCACCGGGTTGGCGATCACGGTTGCTGCTTTGGCGCTGATTCCCCTCGATAGGTTCAACACGCTCGCCGGCGCGACCAAGGTCATGGCCGCAAGCGCATTTCTGACCGCGCCGGTGTTCTTTGCCGGCTTGATCTTCATCCGATCTTTTGCCGCCTGCACCGACAAGGCCCGCGCACTCGGCTCCAATCTCGTCGGCGCATTGGTTGGCGGCTTGCTCGAGTCCGTCTCGTTTGTGGCCGGGATTCGCGCCCTCGTCGTTCTCGTCGGACTGTTCTACCTGATTGCGATTTTACGACGGCCCGTTGCAGTTCAACATTGAAGATTCGCGGATGACTCCGTAAGCTGCGCGCCATGGCAGCTTTGGCAGAGGGCCCTACCAGAATCGCGTCTCCATCTCGCCGTCTTTGGCATTGGCTCGTGCCGTCGATGACCCAATGGTTGTGGCTTGTGATTCTGCTCATCCTTCTTGCGCAACCGTGGCGCGTCATGATGGTCTCGAGCGACGGCGACGCGTGTATGCACTGGCGCGTGGGCGAATGGATGCTCCGACACAAACGAATTATTCGCACTGATATCTTTTCGCACACCCGCTTTGGCCAGCCGATTATCTCCAAGGAATGGCTCTCCGAAATCATCCTCGCGACTGCCGGCCGCCTTGGTGGATTATACGGGCTGGTCGTGGTCGCCGCGCTGGTGATCGCCACGACCTTCGCCTTCCTACATCATCAATTGCTGCGCGAGACGGGCAATCACGCGGTGGCCGTCTTTGTAGCATTCACTGCAGCATGGGCCGCCTGCACACACTGGTTGGCCCGACCACACGCGTTCAGTTTTCTCTTGGCTGCGCTGTGGGGCGACGCGTTGCGACGCTTCGAGCACGGCGCATCGGCCCGCCGTCTCGCCATCACGCTTGCCGGGCTCATGGTATTGTGGGTCAACCTGCACGGCGGCTACCTCGCCGGGTTCATCACGCTGGGCGCGTACTGGCTGGGTGCCCTTATTGAAATGCCCCTTGTCCGCGCCGACGCCACCAGATGGGCCACCGCGCGACGAAAGCTGGCCGTTCTCAGCGGCGTCGCCCTCTTGTGCGCGGGCGTGTCGTTGGTCAACCCGAACGGCTACGAACTCCATCTGCACAATCTGCAGTTCCTTCGCTCGGATTATCTGACGAACTGGCTGGCGGAATATGCTTCTTCAGATTTTCATGCGCCCGATTCACGCGGGTTCCTGGCGTGGTTGGCATTGACGTTCTTCACGCTGGCGCTGGCGAGACCGCGTTTGTCGGCCGCCTCCGGAATTCTTCTCATCGGCTGGACGTACCTAGCCTTGTATGCCGGCCGCAACATTCCGTTGCTGGCCATCTTCACAGCGCCGATTCTCGCCACCGCTCTGGCGGACGCGTCGCCCCACTGGGGGCGGCGTTTATCCGGACGGCTTCGGGAGATCCATGAGATTTCGCGTGGCTCGTTGCTCGTCGTGGTGATTGCCGCGGTCGCCCTGGTCGGCGTCTCGCGCCCGACAGAAATGCCCGCGAAGAAATGGCCGATCGCCGCGGTGGAATTCATCAAGCAACACCCCGGCCAGTTCCAAGGCAACATGTTCAATGAATACATTTGGGGGGGGTACTTGCTGTACGCGCTCCCGGAGCATCGGGTTTTTGTGGACGGGCGCACGGACTTCTATGGAGAGCCGCTGATCCGTCAATACAATGAAACTTCCCAGCTCACCACGAACTGGCTGGCAGTTCTCCAGCAATACAAGGTGGAATGGACGCTCGTGCCAACCGACCGTCCACTGAATCTCGCACTCGCATTGCTGCCGAACTGGAAACTCGCGTACTCTAACGAAGTCGCCACCATCTTCCACAAGATACAATGAGCACCCCCGGGTCCGCTTCCGTGCCCACTGTCATCGAGCCGCGGCATTGGTGGCTCCCATCGTTCAGTCAGTTCATCTGGCTGGCGTTTTTTCTTGGATTGATCCTGACCCAATGGCGGCTGGTGCTCATCAACGCCGACGGCGACCCCTGCCTGCACTGGCGGATCGGCCAGTGGATGATTCAACACCGCGCCGTGATTCGAGTCGACGCGTTCTCTCACACGCGTGACGGAGCCCCCCTGATTTCCAAGGAGTGGCTGGCGGAGGTGGCATTCGCCACCCTGGGGGACGCGTTCGGTTGGAATGGCATTGTCCTGCTATCGGCCGTGTTGATCGCGACCTGCTTATGCGTGCTGCACCGCCAGCTCCTGGCTGAGGGAAACGAACCCTTGCTCTCTACCGCGCTGATACTCGTGGCGGCTTGGTCTTGCTCGGTGCATTGGCTGGCGCGTCCCCACCTGTTTACACACTTGTTCGCAGTCCTGTTCGCCTGGCAACTGCGGTGGTTCAATCTTGGGCGCCTGCGCGCGCAAACGCTGTTCTTGAGTCTCGTGCCTCTCATGATCCTCTGGGTGAACTTGCACGGCGCCTTCTTCACGGGCCTCGTCGTCACCGGAACGTTCTTGGTGGGAGACGGTGTGACGGTTCTTGTTGCCGAGCCAACAGCACGGTTCGCCGCGCGAAGGAGATTGGTGGTACTGGCCGCACTTGGGCTCGCTTGCATGTTGGCCACGCTCCTCAACCCGAACGGTTGGAAACTGCCGGCCCACGTGTTGGAGTTCCTCCGCGATCCTTTCGTCAGCCGGTATGCGAACGAGTTTCGTTCGCCGAACTTCCATGCGAGCGGCGCACACGGCTTTGTCGCTGAATTGACGTTGGTGGCGCTGACGCTCCTCATTATGCGACCAAAACTTGGTGTGACGGACATGGCGATCGTCGCCACTTGGGGGTTGCTGGCGTTGCTAGCGGCCCGCAACGTCCCCATCTTCGCCCTCATGGTGACGCCCATCCTCGCCGCGCACTGGCAGACTGCACTGCGGAGCCGAAACCCAAGTCCTGCGCTTGACCGGTATTGCCGGCTGTCCGCAAACCTTACTCAGATCAACCGGACCGCCGATGGGCGTGTAATAACCGCAGTTGTCCTGGTCGCACTACTCGCAGTCATGGCCAAGCCCCGACTCGTCGGGGGCGATCCGCTCATAGCTACCAACATCCTCTCCAATCGCTTCCCCGTCGCAGCGACCGGCTTTATCGCCGCGCATCCCCGGGCCGTGAACGGTGAGATGTTTAATGACTATGGCTGGGGCGGGTATTTCATTTTGGCCATGCCCGAACATAAGGTTTTCGTTGACGGACGCAACGACTTCTACGGGGCGGATCTCATCCGGGAATTCGACGCGGTAAACCAAGTTCATCGCGACTGGGAAACCGTGCTGGAGAAGTACCGCGTTGGCTGGACCATTTTGCCGCGTGGGCATGCATTGAACAACCTGCTCGCGTTGCGAGACGATTGGCACCGTGTTTACGCCGATAAAGTGGCCATCGTCTACGCACGCGATCTCCGCAAGCCATGATCACGCGCGGGGAAAACCGCCGCCAACGCCGCTGGTGGTTGCCAGGCGTGGGCGTCGTATTGTGGCTGACGATCTTCTTGACGCTGAACCTCAGCCAGTGGCGTTACGCGCTCATCAACGTCGATGGCGACTCATGCCTTCATTGGCGCATGGGGGACTGGATGATCCGACATCGCGCGATCATCCGGAGCGATCCGTTCTCGCATACGCGATGGGGCGCACCCGTGATCGCCATGGAATGGTTGAGCCAAGTGCTGTATGCCGCCGCCGGAAACGCGTTGGGCTGGAATGGGATTGTGCTCCTGGCCGCGGCCCTGATCACAACAAGTCTGTGGTTGCTATACCAGCTGCTCCTGGCCGAAGGGAACAACGCGTTGCTCTCCCTCGTACTGGTGCTCCTGGCAGCGTGGGGCACCTCGCTGCATTGGCTGGCGCGACCGCACCTTTGGACGCTCGTGCTCATCGTGATCTTCCTCTGGCAGCTCCGGGCGTTTGATTGTGGACGCGTGTCGGCGAAACGCCTGTTCATGGTCCTGCCGCCATTGTCGGCGGTGTGGGCAAATCTACACGGCGGATTTTTCGGAGGACTCGTCCTGATCGCCGCGTTCTGGATCGGCAGCGCCGTCGCCGCACTCCGAGGGCGTGACGCGGACCGTATCCAAGAATACTCCAAGATGCGGGCGCTAACTCTGCTCGGTGGCGCGTGTTTGTTGGCCACATTCCTCAACCCCAACGGTTGGAAACTTCATGCGTACATTCTCAGCATTCTGCGCCACCATGAGGTCGTCGCGCTGAGCAGTGAATTCCGCTCGCCCGACTTCCATGGATTCTGGATGCGTGGATTTCTCGCCCAAGCCCTGGTGTTCGGACTACTGCTGATCATCGCTCGGCCACGGCTGAGACCCAGCGATGTGGTCGTGACGAGCATTTGGGGTTGCGCCTCGCTCTACTCGGTCCGCCACGCGTCCATCCTCGCCCTGGTTCTGACCCCGATCTTGGCCGAACATTGGACGGCCTCAATCCACACCGCGCCCGAGGGAGTTTTCCCGCGCCTGGGTCGGCGGCTATCCGAAGCAGTCGGCCAGTGGGATGCGATTGCCGATGGACGTGCGTTGGCGGTCGGTTGCGTGGCAATGCTTGTTGCCTCAGCAGCAAGACCTCAATGGTTCGGCGGCTCGCCGATTGTGACCGCCGGGATTTTGCCAAACTGTTTTCCAGTGGCCGCCGTCGAGTTTCTCCATGCCCATCCCGATGCAATACGGGGAGAGATGTTTAACGACCGCCGCTGGGGTGGCTACCTGGTGCTGGCCGCGCCGGAGTGGCGGGTGTTCATGGACGGGCGGACAGACTTTTACGGCGGAAATCTGATCAAGGATTTCCGGACTGTCGACAAGGCCGAACCGCAGTGGGAGGGTGTCTTTCGGGTCCATCACATCGGTTGGACGATTCTGCCGCGCGACCACGCGCTGAATACTCTGCTTGGTCTGCGGGCAGACTGGCGACTCGCGTACGCGGACCGCGTTGCGGCTGTCTACACCCGACAGGAGATCGCGCACGGAGGCCCATGAACGGCAGCCGATACAATCTCAAGCGACTGCGGGGCGCGCTCATGGCCGGGCTGGGTGTGGGACTTGCCGTAACGGCGATCCACTCCTGCGCCACGTTCCTGCCAGAAAGGATGTTCAAGCCGGACTTCGCACACTTCTATCTATCAGCCGGGCTGCTGAGACGCGGGACCGATGTGTACGCAGTGCCGCTGCACGAGTACGCCCGGCACATTGGTTTTCCCACAACGGACTTGATGGAACGGGAAACGAACCCTCCGTTCCTCATGTGGTTGCTTCGCCCGTTGGCTGCCGTGCCAATCGCAACTGCGTTTTGGTGCTACGTCACCATCGAGGTCGCCAGCCTGGTTGTCATCTTCGGAATCGCCTGGCACGTCATCCGCGGCCGACTTTCTGCCGGGGCCTGGACGCTCGCTCTGGGGTTGACGTTATTCTCGTACCCCGTGCTCTACCACTTGTGGTTGTCCCAAGTGCAGCTTCCGTTGCTGGCCGTGGTCATGCTCGGCTACTGGTTATGGCGACGCGGTTGGAATGGTTGGGCCATCGTGGCGTTTGCCCTGGCAGGCACAGCGAAATTGTTTCCCCTCGTGTTCGTACCGTTGCCGGCACTCGCTGAACGGGGGCGAGAGCGGTTGAGACTTTCCGCTCTGGCTTTCGCTGCCGTGCTCGGCTTTGCCACGGTCGCCACGGCATCTGCCTGGATTTCTTTCTTCAACCACGCGCTTCCTCTCCTGCAAACATTCGCGGAGCGTGTTCGCTCCAATTATACGGTACCGTTCCTCATTGGCCGCCTGAGCGAAGGCATGTTGCCGGTCCCCGGCTTTGCCTTGGTTGCGGAGATGACCTCCGCAGTCGCCGTCGGCGGATTCGCGTGGTGGTGTTGCAGCCGCGCGTCGCGGCCGAAAACTGCAGTCAACCAAGACTCAGCCTTTTGTTTGCTGTTGGTAGCGTCTTTGGTGGCTTCCCCCATTGCCTGGGCACACTATTTTGTGTTTATGATTTATCCGCTGCTCCGTGTTTCTGCGGAGATCGCGCCCGCACGCGGACTCCAACGCGTCTGGCTCGTAGTGCTGGTTGTCGTAAGCCTGTTGGCTTTCAATACCGCGGACACCGAACCAGTAATCACTGTGTCCCGTTGGTTGTCTGTAGCAGCCAACAATGCTCCTGTGTTCGTTCTCGGCCTGCTCTATCTCCACTTCGCCAGACTGACCGTCCGCCAACCGGCAGGAGTCGATACTTAATCGCGCGGGGCGGCTCTGCCCAGTCTACCCCCTACCGAATGAGGTCGGGATTGATCTGGTACTTCTTCAGCTTCGCATAGAGCGTGGTCCGGCTGATTTGCAGGATTTCAGCGGTCCGTTTGATGTTGCCAGCGTGCTGACGCAAAGCGTTGATGAGGATTTGTTTTTCGGGTTCGCCGAGCTGGTCGGCCAAGGCAGGAGATGCCGCGCCCAATACCGGCTTGGACTCGGTGATTCGTTTGGGCAGGTCGCTGGCGTCGATGAGAGACGATTTCGCAAGCACAACGGCTTGCAGAACCACGTTCTCCAACTCACGGACGTTGCCGGGCCAATTGTAACGACAAAGCACGTCAATGCCCGCATCCGTAAAGCCGCGCAGTTCCTTCCCGTTTTGCCGCGCGAAACGCCGCAAAAACTCCATCGCCAAGAGCGGGACGTCCTCCGTCCGGTCGCGCAACGGCGGCAACTCGATCTGCACAACGTTGAGCCGGTGGTACAAGTCCTCGCGAAAGGTTCCCTCGGCAACGCCTTGCTCAAGTGGACGGTTTGTCGCCGCGATAATCCGCACATCCACGGAAATTGGCTTCGACCCGCCCACCCGCTCGAAGGTCCGCGTTTGCAGCACGCGGAGCAACTTGGCCTGCACATTCAACGGGATGGTCGCGACCTCGTCCAGAAATAGCGTACCGGTGTTGGCCCGTTCGAACCGGCCCACGTGGCGCTCGACGGCCCCCGTAAAAGCTCCTTTCTCGTGACCGAACAACTCGCTCTCCAAAAGCTCACGGGCCAACGCCGTACAATCCAGCGTCACAAACGCCTTTCCGTGTCGCCCGCTCGCCTCGTGGATGGCGCGGGCGACCAGCTCCTTGCCTGTTCCCGTTTCGCCGTGGATGAGCACGTTGGCATAGCTGTCCGCAATGGTCTGGATTAATTCAAAGATGTCGCGCATCTGTGAGTTTTGGCTGATGATTCCGTAAAAACCGTGAGCCGGTACGGCCAGCAAACCACGGTTGCGTGGATCGGTCCCGCCCGTGCGCACCATCATACCCAATTCTTGCGCAGCCTGACCGATCCTCTGGCGAAGCGTTGCCAGCATGGCGGGATCGTCAGATTTCTGTACGTAATCGAAGGCCCCCAACTTCGTCGCCCGCACTGCCTGCTCCACGGAGGTTCTCACCGTATGTACCAAGACGATTATCTCTGGGAAAACCTGGCGAATCTGCTCCAAGAACGCCACCCCGTCCTGATCCGGCATATTGATCTCCGCGATCACAATATCAATGCTCCGCGCATCGAGCAGAAGCATTGTGTCGTGGACGGAATTCGCGGAGAACACCTCGCAGTCATCCTGAATCAACAGTTCGGACAACTTCAAGGTCCATGAAACGTCCGGATCGACTACGAGTATTTTCGCTCTTGGCATGCCCAGCGTGCCATTCCTACGCGTAAACCATGCGATCGCCAGCCCCGTCCATGTTAACACTGCACCTCGACAGCGCTCCCGACATGTCAAGCACCTTCCAAGCCAGCGAAATGCAGCCTACCGCGAACGTGGCGGTGTCAATTGAACATGTTAATAGCCTTCCAACCCAGCTTTGTCAAGCTATCTACGGCCTAGTAACCCATCAAGGTTAACATGGCAGGAATTGCGTGCTGAACATGTCAGATTATACCGAGTTGATAGTCGTCCACGACGATATCATGCGAGTCCCCGATGAAATCTACCACTTTCGACAGAATCCTGTTAGCGAACCGCTTATCGTTGCTTGCCACGACTACTGCTAGTACTGCGCTCCGCCATAAGTCGTTTTCGCCGACCTCGGCCACCGATACGTTGAAGTGCCTACGAATGCGGTCTTTAAGACTATGGAGAACCTGCCTCTTAGCCTTCAGGCTGTTCGCTGACGGAATCGACAGTTCAATTTGTAGAACGCCAACTACCAATTTGGCCAACCTTTACCGTCGGGCGGGAGAAAATCGGCACCAAGGCTCCGAGGCAAACCGAAAAACGTGGTTTGAAACCAATCTACATCCCCATGATTTCGTAGCCACTGTCGACGTACAGGATTTGCCCGGTTGTCCCTGTCGACATATCACTACCGAGGTACAGCCCAGCTGCCCCAAGTTCCTGCGGCTCAATGTTCCGCTTCAAGGGAGACCGTTCCTCGTAATACTTGAGCATCTGGGTGAAACCAGAAATACCGCGGGCCGCCAGCGTGTTCACGGGACCAGCGCTGATCGCATTGACACGGATCTTCTTCGGTCCCAAATCGTAAGCGAGGTACCGCACCGAAGCTTCCAGCGACGCCTTCGCTACCCCCATCACGTTGTAGTGCGGAATCACCTTCACCGAGCCATGATACGTCATCGCCACGATCGACCCGCCATCGGTCATCAGTGGTACCGCCGCCCGCGCCAAGGCAACCAATGAATAGGCGCTCACGTCATGGGCGATCCGAAATGCTTCCCGCGAAGTATTGATGAACTCCCCTTCAAGCGCCTCCTTGGGAGCGAAAGCAACCGAATGCAGCAGAATGTGCAACTTCCCGAAATCCTTCCTGACCTGCTGGAAGACCCGCGCAATATCGTCGTCACGGGTGACGTCACAGGGATACATCGGCGTATCCGCTCCGTAATTGCCGGCGAGTTCTTCAACGTTCTCCTTGAGCCGCTCGCCCTGGTACGTAAACGCCAATTTGGCGCCCGCCTCCTGCCACGTCTTGGCTATTGCCCAAGCGATCGAGCGCCGATTGGCCACGCCAAAAACAAGGCCGTACTTGCCCGCCAAAGAAGTCAGATCGGGTTGCATGCGTGCAGATACTTAAGAAAGCTTCGCCAACAATCAAGCCTCAAACTCCACGGCGGTTGCGGGCCGTCAAGGGCTTGAACTGAAGCTCACCTCGTGCTCGGCTGAATCATCCACCACCAGCGAGGGAAATGACTCGTAGTAGAACTGGTGGTAAAGCAACGAACGCTTGGGCCTGACCCGCACGTGGGTTCCTGCAGGCCATTCCCGCATGGCCAACTCGAGTCGCTCGCGCACGCGCGGATCGACGGTCAACGCATGCTGCTGCGCCAACGTCTTGCCGCCAAACTGGCGCCGCAATTCGCCGGCTTCCTGTGCGCGAACTCCCACCGACACCGCCGCCAGCCCGAACGTTGCGACCACCACCGCAAACTGTGTGGCCCGCCAGACCAACGTCGGCCGGTGCCGACGCACCCTCGGCACAAACTTCACCAAGTTGATCCCCGCGGTAACCAGCCACACCCACGACAGGGCCAGCGGAAACGGCGAGATCGTAAACCCCATGATCTGCTCGTCACTTTTCCGGTGCAAGCCGCTCCAAAACATCCCGAGGGCGACAACAAACGTCGCCACCGCCACACCCACGTTCCACCTCCGTGACCGCAACTCACGGAAACTCGCCCGCCACAACAACGCCACTAAGAGCAGCGACGGCACGAATGCCCCGAGCAGCACGCGATCGGCCGACGTCTTCAACTGCGCTGCCAAATCCAGCCGCGTCCCGAGATACACAAACATCGTCCCCCCGACACCAAACACGGTTGAGAGCGTCAGCCAGAGATTCTCTGTCCGGGCGAGCCTCCGGCCACAAAAAACCAACACCACAACGAATACCGGCCAGAAGAACGCGTAGCCGCCATCCAGGAACGCAGCGTTCAAGAGTCCCCGCAATATAACCAATGACCTGGAGCCGATGTCCGATGTCGGGAGGTCAAAGTCGCTCGGCAGCCGCTTCCACCACACCAGCAACTCCCATGGCGCGGAAATCAACGCCGACACGAGGATCATTCGCCAAGCTCGTCCCGACGGGAATCTCCGTTTGAACGCGACGAGCACGAGCGCAATGCATCCACTGCCCACTCCGATCAACGCATCCTCTTTTACCCAGAATGCTATGCCGGCAAATACGGACGCCAGCCAGAGCCAGTCCGACCGCCGCGGCTCGCGGAGCCACAGAACGACAGCCCCGTAGAAAGCCATGAGCAACACCGCCAGCGGCAGATCGGCATACGTGATCTTCACCTGTTCCATCATCAACGGCAACGCACACCACCACAACAGCCACACCCCCCGCGCGCTCACCCGCAGCCGCTCCAGCAACCACCACAAAATCCCCGCCCCGGCCGCATAAAACGCCGCAAAGATCACCCGCGACGCCACGTCATCGAATTCACCGAGAACAAAGAAGACGAACGCCTGGGCGCTCGGTATCAGTGGGGGATAACCCGGGTGATGCGTCGTATGCGGGTCGAACAACGCCGGCGGCCACGTCCGGGCGAAGAACGCCACCTTCGCCTTCAACCCCCACATCGATAGTGCGTCGTACCCATAGATCGGCCGGGACCACGAGAGCACGAACGCCAGCAAGATCAGGAGTCCCCACGCCACGGAAGATGCCGGACTCGCAGCCGCGTCTTTCCACAGGTGGTCCTCGCCGCTTCTCAAACCGACGAACGCGCCGAATACTGCCAGCCCAAGCACCGGCACCACGATCACGGCACGCGAGAATGCAAAACCAACGAGATATGTCACGAAAAAGATTGCGGTAACGATGCCACAGCCGACGCAGTAGCCAAGGGCGAGCCGTGCATAACGCGGCTGCTCGCAGACCCCGGGCCAAACACACCGCAGCATTCCACAGCCCGCGAGCGCCAGCACCAGAGCCGCCACGGCCGCAAGCAAGAGGTTCATTTCCCAAATGGACTTCTACGAAGCCACGCCGCGGGTGTCGAGAGAATACCGATGACGGGAATCCGCACCGCCGACAACGCCCCGGTCGGGCCAGGACGCGGAACGCGACAAGATCCACCGGCAACAAGATCGCCGACAACCAGGGGCCACAGCTGGATGTTACGCGGGCTTTGTCGCCGGGGCATTGAGCTGTTTGACGCCGTCGAAGATGTACCAGACCCCGGAAATGAAGGTAAACACACCGGCCGTGATCATCGGCCAATTGAACGGCGGGTGCTCGATCTTGAGCAACACCCAGCCGAGGGTGATCATCTGAAAGAACGTCGCGCACTTGCCGACGATGCGCGGCTGCGACCGCGCGTGACCGGCGACGATGTGGATGAGGACTGTGCCGGCCAGCAGGATGGCGTCGCGGCTGATTACCAACACGGGAAACCACAACGGCAGTTGCTCGAAGGCGTCGCCGTTGTCGCGGCTTAATAGGATCAACGCCGAGACCAACAACGCCTTGTCGGCCAGCGGGTCGAGGAATGTGCCCAACTCACTTTTCTGGTGGTAACGACGGGCAATGTAGCCGTCCACGGCGTCAGACACCGCCGCAAGCGCGAAGATCGCGCAGGCCAGGATGCGCTCCCATTCCTGCGGGTGTCCATGGCTACAACTGCGAATGTAGTCGATGCACACCAGCACGAACAGAGGAATCAACAGGATCCGTCCAATCGTGATCTTGTTCGGCAGCGTGAGATGTTGGGTGGACGCCGTCATGACTGGAATTCCTTCGCCGCGCGCCGCAAGCGCGCCAGAACGCGGTCGGAACCCATCACCTCCAACATATGATAGAGGGACGGCCCGGCCGCCTGGCCCGAGACGGCGACGCGGCACGGGTGAATCAACTCGCCGGTTTTCACGCCCAATTCAGCCGCCAGCGCCTTAAGCGTCGTTTCCAGCGTCGCCGCCTTCCAGTCGGCGACGGCGGCAAACCTTTCGGCCAGCCTCGTCAGCCGCTCACTGGTTTGCGGTGCGCTGCACGATTTCTTCACGGCCTCCGGATCAGCCGGATAGTCGTCAGCAAAGAAGTAATTGGTGCGGTCAGGTAATTCCCTCAACAGCTTGACCTTCTCTTTGACGAGCGCAACGACGGCGCGGGTGTAATCGTCGTCGGCTACGCGATTGGGCGATCCGCCCGTGCCGGTTATCGGGACGAACGGCTTGGCCAACTCGAAGAACCGGTCGAGCGGCATCGCGCGGATGTATTCCCCGTTGATCCACGTGAGTTTGGCGACATCGAAGCGGGCGTTGGTTCGCAGGATCTGCGGCAGGTCGAAGAGTTTGATGGTTTCTTCAATCGGCACGACTTCGCGGTTGTCCTTGGGCGACCAACCGAGTAGACAGAGATAGTTGCGCACTGCCTCGGGCACGTAGCCGTCGTCGACGTACGTTTGCAGGGACGCCAACCGCGCTTTCACGGCGTCGGGATCGCTCTTGCTCATCTTGGTGCCGTCGGGGTTGAGGATCATGGGGATGTGGGCGTACTTCGGTGGTTCGACGCCAAACGCGCGGAACAGGGCGATGTGCTTCGGCGTGTTCGAGAGGTGATCCTCGCCACGGATGACGTGGGTGATCTTCATCTCGATGTCGTCGACGACATTGACGAGATGGAAGACCGGGTTGCCGTCGCTGCGGACGATGACGAAATCCGGATCGAGCATTTCCGTTTCGTTCAACGGGCGCACCACGCGGCCGGCAATGAGGTCGGACACCTCAATGGGCTGGCGCGTCATCTTGAAGCGAACCGCACCTTCCCGCTCGCAGGCCATGCCGTTGTCCATGAGTTCGCGCACGCGCCGCTGGTAGACACCCGCGCGCTGCGATTGAAAGTATGGTCCGAACGGACCGTCTTTGTCCGGACCTTCATCCCAGTCGAGGCCGAGCCAGCGCAAGCCGTCGAGAATCGTACGCAGCGACCGCTCGGTGTTGCGGGCGACGTCGGTATCCTCGATGCGCAACACAAACGTGCCGCCCGTGTGCCGGGCATAGAGCCAGTTGAACAAGGCCGTGCGCACGCTGCCGATGTGCAGAAAACCCGTGGGACTGGGCGCGAAGCGGACGCGAACATTCATTCGGGGTGGCACCGTAGCAGATTCCCGCTGGTCGTGGCAAGGCGCTGGTCCGACCCGGAGAAATCCGGCCGGTCATCGTCAGTTAAGTTCCGTCCTAGAACGGGCCCGGATGCGTTTGCATCCACAGGAGACGCAACGCGAATGCGAAGGCCAGGAGCAGGTTGAACCACGAGAGGATGAAATCGAGGTAGTAGAACGTCAGCGGACGGCTTCGGGCAATCGTGAGTTCCCGATACGTCCGCAGTTCTTGGAACACACGCCAAAAAAACAATCCCGTCGGGAATCGTGCGCCGTGTCGATACAGCCGCGGACAGACGGCGAGCCAGTGAACCAAGACGTTGGCCACCACGGTCAGGCCCAACAAAATCAGCAGGCCGATGACGTCCCGGTTCTCCGCAGTCAATGGTCCCATGTCTCACAGTGAGTGCAGGAAATCTGCCAACTCGTTGACACGAGGGGTTTTGCCAGTCCGCACGTAGTAGCCCGACGCACCGACACCGAGTTGGAGCGCAATCTCGTCATCGGCACCGAGGAGTTTGCCGAGGCAAAATCCGGCGTTGAAATGGTCGCCTCCGCCCGTGCTGATCAGCGGTTTCCCCACCGACGGCCCGGTGACCTTCGACACACCGTCGGCGGATGCGGCAACGGCGTACTCGCGTGGATGAACGACCACCGTGCTGATGCCGAGTTTGCCCAAGATGAATTCAGCAACGGATTTCACCGCGGTTTCGCCCACGGTCGCTCCCCGATAGCCGAGCACCCGACCGACCGAGAACCCCTCCTTCTCGTTGAGGCCGAGATGGGTGGCGAAAAACTTCTGGAACTGCCCAAGCAACTCGAGAGCGCGCGCGATGTCTTTGCGGTCCCGTTTTTCGGGGTCGGCCAGGTCGAAAAACATCCGGCGCGTCCGCCCGGGAGAAAACCCGGGGCACAACTCGGTCAGCATATGCTCCCAAATGTCGCTCATGCACGGCACCATCGTCCAACTTTGCAAGCCGACGAGGTCGGCCTCGGAAAGCAGGGTGCGAAGACGGTCCCGGCCGACCCGCTCCACGAGGGTTTGCCAGGTGACATCCTGGAGCGGCTGCTGCTTGCCCAGCATGAGCTTGCCATCATCGAACTCCAGCGCGTCCGTGTGCCCCGGCTCGGCAATGCTGTGGACGGTCGCATGCGCGACCAGTTCGGCGAACGCAGAGTGAATCTGGGGGCAGCCGAGACAGCCAATGCAGGCGACCCTGACACCAACGGCGGCCAGGGCATTGGCCATGATCGGGCCATTCCCTCCCAGTTTGACGCGCTCGACGACCAGTTCGACGTTCGAACTTCTGCCGGCGGCGCGCGCGAGGCGCTCGGCAAAGGCGGAGATTGTTGGAACGCGCGTGAACCTCGTGGGTGATTCACGTTTGTCCACAACGGTGACAATTTCGTCCACAAATCCGTCCAGCCCGATGGTGGCGTGCAGAGATGAAAGCACGGGGACTTCCGCGCGAAGATCCTCCGCCGCGCGGCGCGAAAGAGATTCGACCTTCACACAGAACTTCCCTCGGGGCGAGAACGAGCAACTGGCACTGAAGTTGCACTCCGCACGGTCATGGGAGTCTGTGTAACAGAATCAGCGGACCCGCTCAACCTCTTTCGCGGCACCGAACGAGACCTTGACGTTTCGGTCCGCGCTGGTAGGTTATGGGGAGTCGCAGCCTCACTACTTCGGGGAAGCAACATGGGAATCGGGATTGGGTCATGAACGCCATGAAGAAGTTGGAAATCGGCCAGCGTGCGCCGGATTTCACCCTGCCAGGAGTCGATGGAAAAGACTATTCCCTGGGTTCGTTCAAGGACAACAAGATCGTGGTCGTGCTCTTCACCTGCAATCACTGCCCGTACGTCCAAGCCTACGAGGAACGACTCATCTGCATCCAGCGCGACTACGGCCCGAAGAGCGTGCAATTGATCGCCGTCAACGCCAACGATGCCGTGGCGTATCCCGAGGACGGTTTCGACAACATGGTGCGCCGCGCCAAGGAACGGCAGATCAATTTCCCGTACCTGCGCGACGAAACCCAACGCGTGGCGCGCGCCTACGGCGCGGAGTACACGCCGGAAGCCTTCCTGCTCAATTCCCGGTTTCAGGTGCGCTACATCGGGCGCATCGACGACAACTGGCAGCACCCCGACAAGGTGAAGACGCACGACCTGCGGAGTGCGATCGACGCCGTGCTCGCGCACAGGAAGGTCGAGAATCCCATCACCCACGCCATCGGTTGCACGATCAAGTGGAAGTACTGATTTTTCGGTGGCGCCACCGTCCCCGCCTGTGGTTACATCCTCGTCATGGGACGACGCCTGCTCATCCTGGTTACCAAACTGGCGATCAACGCTCTGGCGCTGCTGGTGGCTGAAGCCTTGTTCCGTCACATCTGGCTGGAAACCACGCAGGCCACCATCGCGGCCGCTGTGATGCTGGCGCTCGTGAACACGTACCTGCGGCCGCTGATCATCCTTCTCACGTTGCCGATCAACATTCTCACGCTCGGCCTGTTCACGCTGGTCATCAACGCCGCGATGCTCAAACTCGTGAGCTGGCTCATCCCCGCGTTCCACGTGGAAGGATTCTGGACGGCCGTCGGCGGCGCGCTGGTCATCAGCATCATCAGCATCCTCCTGAATCTGTTCCTCAAACCCGACGCCGTCGAGGTTCGCGTCTACCGCGGATGAAACGATTCTCGGCGATCGTGTTCGACATGGACGGCGTGATCGTGGACAGCGAGCCGCTCCACAAAAAGGCGTTCGAAGCGTTGTTCGACGAACTCGGCCGCAAACACGACCACGGCATCGTGTTCCACGAGTACTACGGCCGCTCGGACAAAGTGTTGCTCCAGGATTTCATCGAGAAACACAAGCTGCCGTTCGAACTGGAAGATCTCACCCGACGGAAGCTGAAGTACTTCGTGCGTTACCTGCGTGAGCGGCAGCCCGTGTTCAAGGAATTACATTCGCTCGTGCCGGAACTTGCCCGGCACTACAAGCTCGCCATCGCCTCGAGCAATTTCCACAGCGTCATCGATGTCGTCATGGAATTCAGCGGCTTGCGCCCCCACTTCAACGTCATCGTGGGTTACGAAGACATTCGCTTTACCAAGCCCGATCCGGAGATTTATTTCACCGCGGCCCAGCGTCTCGGCGTGCGCCCCTCGCAGTGCTGCGTCATCGAGGACGCCGCCCTGGGTGTCCAAGCAGCGAAAATGGCCGGCATGACCTGTATCGGCCTCACCACCAGCCTGCCTCCCGAACAGCTCCAGCAAGCCGATTTCATCGCGAAAAACTACGACGACGTCCGCCGTCTTCTGCTATAGTCCACGGCACTGGCGTGGATGCTCAGCTTAAGCATGAAGTCCGCTTTCTGACCACCCGGCTGGGCGCGATCATTCGCGAACAGGCCGGCGACCGCGTGTTCGACCACATCGAACAGATCCGCAAGCTCGCGAAGGCCATCCGCGACAACCACGATCTCGCCTCCATCCGGAGCAAGCGGCGCCTCATCGCCCGGTTAACCATCACCGAGGCGAACCAGGTCGCCCACGCGTTCAGCCTCTTCTTCCAGGTCGTGAACCTCTGCGAAGAGCGCGCCCGCATCCGTCACCTGCAGTCGAGTTCGTCGCCCACCCAATCGTTGCGCTGGTTGTTTCACGAACTCAACCGCGCCAACGTTTCGTCCAAAACGTTGCAGCATTGCCTGAATGCGCTGGAAATCCAGCCGGTCCTCACCGCGCACCCGACCGAAGCCAAACGCCGCACGGTGCTGAACCAGATTCTGCGCTTGGCCCGTCATCTGGACGATCCCGACGAAATCCTCGAATCGCTCTGGCAAACGCAGGAAGTCCGGGAGCGCAAGGTCGGCCCGCTCGACGAAGTGGAGAACACGCTCTTCTTCTTCGACCACGCGATTTTCGAGACCGTGGCCCGGTTTTATGCCACGTTCGATGCCGAGTTGGCCGCGTGTTATCCCGACGTGCAGCGGACCCGTTCGTTCCTCACCTTCGCGTCGTGGGTCGGCGGCGACCGGGACGGGAACCCGTTCGTCACGCCGGAGATCAGCTTGCTCACCGCCACGCTCCACCGCAGCCGTCTTCGCACCGACTACGACCGGCAATGCGAGAAGCTTCTCGAAGAACTCACGCACTCGTCGCCGCGCGGCCGCCGGTCCACACCCGGACGCGATCCGTTTCAACCGGGCGAAACCTTCCGCAAACAACTCGTCGCGATCCGCCGCAAACTGCGCGGGCGCTACCTCCGGCCCGCGGAATTCGTCGGTGACCTCGAACAGATCCATGACGGACTTCACCGCCAGCACGCACACCGCGCCGCGTCGGGCCGGTTGGCGCGTCTCATCACCCAGGCCAAAGTGTTTGGGTTCCACCTCGCCGAACTGGATTTCCGGGACGACAGCCGTCGGTTGGCGGACGCACCGGACGAACTGCTGACCGAACTGCAGTGCATCCGGCACATCCAGCGCGAGCACGGCGTCGCGGCAGCCAATCACTTCATCCTGAGCATGACGCGCGAAGCCGACGATATCCGAACGGTGTGGCAACTCGCGGGTCGCGCGAAATTGCGACACATCGACGTGGTGCCGCTGTTCGAAACCATCGACGACCTCGACCGGGCGCCGCAGATCATACGCGATTTGTGGAGCAACGCCGGTTACCGGACCCATCTGGCGACCCGCGACGACGTGCAGGAAATCATGCTCGGCTATTCGGACTCGAACAAGGACGGCGGCTACCTCGCCGCCAACTGGTCCTTGTATCGCGCGCAAAAGGAATTGGCGCTGCTGGCCGACGAGTGCGGCGTGAAGTTGCGTTTTTTCCATGGCAAGGGCGGATCCATCGACCGCGGCGGCGGCGCGAGCCATCGCAGCCTGCGAGCGCAACGGTTCGCCGCCCACGGCGGCCGGATCCGCATCACCGAACAGGGCGAAGTCATCTCGCTGAAATACTCCAACCCGCTGATTGCGCAGCGCAACCTCGAACAGCTTACCTCGGCGGTCATTGCCGCCAACTGCCTGCCGCCGCGCGTCGATCCGACCAGAATCACGGATTGGGAACAATGGATGGCTGAGATGGCGCGGACCGCATTCGAGTCCTACCAACAGTTGGTTTATCGAACGCCGGAGTTCCAGGAGTATTTCTGGCATGCGACGCCGATCGACCTCATCGAACATCTGCGCATCGGCTCGCGCCCCAGCCGCCGACAACAGACGACCGACCTGCGTCAATTGCGCGCCATCCCGTGGGTGTTCGCGTGGACGCAATCACGCCACCTGCTCGGCGCTTGGTACGGCGTCGGCCACGCGCTGGAGGAATTCGTTCATCATCAACCCGACGGTTTGGCCTGCTTGCGCGAGATGTATGCCGGCTGGCCGTTTTTCGCCGCAGTACTCGACAACGCCGAGGTGTCACTCGCGAAAACCGACCTGTACATCGCCGGGCGGTACGCGTCGCTGGTCCAGGATGTGGGCGTCCGCCGCAAGATTCTCGGGTTGATCGAGGACGCGTATCATCGCTCCGTTCGGATGGTGCTCAGTGTCAACCAGCGTGGTGCTCTGCTTGCCAATCAACCCGTGCTGGCCGAGTCGATCCGACTCCGCAATCCCTATATCGATCCGCTCAACTACCTGCAGATTCGCTTCCTGCCACGCTGGCGCCGGGCCCGCGAATCACCGAACGCCGAGAAGCTCCGTCGGTTGCTCGCCCTCACCGTGAACGGGGTGGCCTTCGGTATGAAAAGCACCGGGTAAAGGGAGACGAACCAGTCAATCGAAACCGATTGCCGCAGAGGGTTCCCCGGTTGCGGTCCCGCAGCGCGTCAATCATCGGCAACGGTGGATCCGGACTGCTTCCGCCCCCGCAAGAAATCCCGGAGAAACCTCGCGGTGTGCGAATCCCCGGGGTTGCGCGACAGATCCATGGGCGTTCCCTGCGCCACGATTCTTCCCCCGGCATCGCCGCCTTCCGGCCCGAGATCGATGATCCAATCAGCTTCGGCAATCACGTCGAGATTGTGCTCGATGATCACCACCGTGTTGCCCGCATCCACCAAGCGGTGCAATACGCGGATCAACTTCTCCACGTCCGCCATGTGCAACCCGATCGTCGGCTCGTCCAAGACGTACAACGTGGAAGGGCGAAGAGAGACGCGGGACGAGGGCGACGACTTGCCGCCGTTCTCGCTCGTCGCTCTTCCCTCTTCCCACTTCGCCCCGGCCTTTGCCAGTTCCGTTACCAGCTTGATTCGTTGCGCTTCACCCCCGCTCAACGTCGGGCTCTGCTGGCCGAGCGTCAGATAACCCAGGCCGACTTCCTCAAGCAGCTTCAGACCGTGGTGGATGTGCCGGTGCGCGGAGAAGAACCCGACCGCTTCGTCGACGCTCATCGCGAGCACATCACCGATGCTCTTGTCTTTCCATTTGACTTCCAGCGTCTCCGCCGCAAACCGCTTGCCCCGGCACGCCTCGCACGTCACCGCCACGTCCGGCAGAAAACTCATCTCGATTTTCTTCACCCCCTGCCCTTCGCATTCTTCGCAGCGGCCACCGGCGACGTTGAACGAAAACCGCGCCGGTTCGTAACCGCGCATCTTCGCCTCGGGCGTGCTTGCAAACAACCGTCGAATGTCATCCCAGAATCCGACGTACGTTGCCGGACACGAGCGTGGCGTCTTCCCAATCGGCGTTTGGTCCACTTCCAGCGCGCGGGCGACCTGTTCGGTCCCGAGGATCTTCTCGCAACCGCTCAATCCGTTCAATCGTAGGGACGGCTCGCCGAGCCGTCTGCGGCGCGCTGCGCCGTCGCGCCCCACCAACAGCTTCAGATTATCGTGCAAGACTTCTCTGACCAACGTGCTCTTACCGCTGCCGCTCACCCCCGTCACACACACAAGCCGCGCCAACGGAATCTTCACCCGTAGATTTTTTAGGTTGTGCAAGCTCGCCCCGGCAATCTCCAACCGTGAACCGTGAACCGTGAACCGTGAACCTTTGTTCAGCGGATGCCGCAACGGCTCTCGCAGGAACTTGCCGGTCACGGATCCCGGCGCACGGATCACATCCTCCAGTGATCCCTCCGTCACCAGGTGTCCACCGTTCACGCCCGCGCCAGGCCCCAGGTCAACGATGTGCTCGGCGTGTCGGATCGTCGCCTCGTCGTGCTCGACGACCACGACCGTGTTGCCTTTCGCTTCCAGCTGGTGAAGCGTGTCGAGCAACATGAGATTATCGCGTGGATGCAACCCGATGGTCGGTTCGTCGAGGATGTAGCACACGCCACGCAGGTTCGAACCGAGTTGTGCCGCGAGCCGAATCCGTTGCGCCTCGCCGCCGCTCAGGGTCGGCGCGGCACGGTCGAGCGACAGATAGGGCAATCCGACCTCGCGCAAGAAGGCCAGCCGCGAACACAGTTCCGCCACAATGTCCCGGGCGATCTCCGCGTCCCGTCCGCGGAGCTTCAACGACCGGAACCGCCGCTCGGCTTCCGCGACCGACCACCGGGTCATTTCGGCAATGTTCAGGCCCTGAAACCTGACCGCGACGGCTTCGCGGCGGAGCCGCGAGCCTTGGCAATCGGCGCACGGTCGCTCCTGGCCTTCGAACCATTCGTTCCACCATACTTCCTCGCCGGTGTGTTCCTCGGTGAATCCGTAGAACAACAATCCCGTCCCGTAACAACTCGGACACCAGCCGTACTTTGAGTTGAACGAAAACAACCGCGGATCGAGTTCCTCAAAGCTGCGTCCGCACTTCGGGCACGCCCGGCGGGTGGAGAACAGTTGTTGCTTGCTAGAGCGGCGGTCTACGGCCACCGCTACAATCGTCCCCTTCCCAAACTCCAATGCCGTTTCGAGCCGTTCTCGCAGTTCCCGCTCCCGCCTCGGTGTCACGTCAATGGCTCCGACCGGCAACTCGATGTTGTGTTCCTTGAACCGGTCGAGCCGCGGCCACCTTGCGGTGGGCACCAACTCGCCGTCGACACGCAACTGGGAAAAGCCCTTGCGCAACGCCCACTGCGCAAGATCGGTGTAGTAACCCTTGCGATTCACGATGAGCGGGGCCAACAATTCCACGCGTTGATCGCGGTATTCTTTGAACAACTTCGCGACGATTGCCTCCGGTGTTTGCGGCTGAATCGGGATATCGCAGTCGGGACAAAACTGCGTGCCGAGCTTCACGAACAACAGCCGTAAGAAGTGATAAATCTCCGTGACCGTCGCCACCGTGCTCTTGCGGCCGCCCCGGCTCGTCCGCTGCTCGATCGCCACCGTGGGCGGAATCCCGAAGATCGCGTCCACGTCGGGACGCGACGCGGGCTGGACGAATTGGCGGGCGTACGCGTTGAGCGATTCGAGGTAACGACGTTGACCTTCCGCGAACAGAATGTCGAACGCCAGCGTGCTTTTGCCGCTGCCGCTGATGCCGGTGATGACGGTGAATTTGTCGCGCGGTATGCGGACGTCGATGGATTTCAGGTTGTGCTCCCGGGCGTTGTGAATCCGAATTTGGTGATCGAGCGAAACTGTAGCGGCGCTCTGTGAGCGCCGATTCCTTTCGCTTGCTTTCGACGGTCGTAGACCGCCACTGCAGCGCAGCGCTCTCCCCGTGTGACTCCGCTCGCACTTCGCCACGCTGTCAGGCGTGCCAACGCAGACGACTTCGCCGCCAGCGTCGCCACCTTCGGGGCCGAGATCGATAATCCAATCCGCGGCGCGGATCACGTCGAGGTTGTGCTCGATGACGACAACCGAATGCCCGCGCTGAACGAGTTGGTCGAACGCCTTCAGAAGCGTCGCAATGTCGTCGAAGTGCAGGCCCGTGGTCGGCTCGTCGAACAGGAACAGCGTGCGGTGGTGGGGCACGAGAGCCTGCCCTGAGCGAAGTCGAAGGGCCGGGCGCGCCGTGGTCTGATCGCGGACGGCCCGGCGGTCCGACCCTGCCTTCGCCTCCGCCAAATATCCGGCCAACTTCAGCCGTTGCGCTTCGCCGCCGCTGAGCGTCGGCACGGGCTGACCCAGTTTCACGTAACCGAGTCCGACCGCACGCAACGGTTCGAGCCCGCGCAAGATTTCCGGAGAACCGGCAAAGAACCCGCAGGCTTCGTTGACGGTCATCTCGAGAACGTCGGCGATGGACTTGCCTCGTTTGTCATTCCGAGCGGAGCGAGGAATCTCTCTCTCGTTCTTGGGAGACCCTTCGCTCCGCTCAGGGTAACATTGTTCCGGCAATGTCACATCCAAGATCTCCTTGCGATACCGCTTGCCGTCGCAGTCGGGACAGCGGAGGTACACGTCGCTGAGGAATTGCATCTCGATGTGCTCGAAGCCGTTGCCGTGGCACGTCGGACAACGTCCCTCGCCGGAATTGAAGCTGAACGTGCCCGCCGAATAGCTGCGCTCCTTCGCCAGCGGCTGGGCGGCGAATAATTTGCGGATGGCATCGAACGCGCCGACGTAGCTTGCCGGGTTCGAGCGCGTGGTGCGGCCGATAGGCGACTGGTCAACCAATACCACGCCCCCGACCTGGTCGTGGCCCGTGATCCGCTTGTGCTGGCCCGGTTGCTCGGCCGGTTTGTGTTTCAATTTCCGCAGCGCGTTGTAGAGCACGTCCTGCACAAGGGTGGATTTGCCCGAGCCGCTCACGCCGGTAATGCAAACGATACGGTTCAGGGGAATTTCGACGTCGATGCTCTTGAGGTTGTGCTCGGACGCGCCGAGGATTCTCAGTGACGGGCGATGGGCGATCGGCAATGGGCGGCGACGAATACCGACCGATTTGTCGCCCCGAAGGTATTGCGCGGTGAGCGAGCGCCTTGATTTCACCAGGTCTTGCTGCGGGCCAAAGAACACGACTTCGCCGCCCCGCTCCCCGGGCCCGGGGCCGAGGTCGAGAATCCGATCGGCGGCGCGGATGACATCGGGGTCGTGCTCGACAACGAGCAATGTGTTGCCCGCATCGCGCAGTCGATGAAGGACCCCAATGAGGCGGTTGATGTCGCGCGGATGCAGGCCGATGCTGGGTTCGTCGAGAACATAGAGCGTGTTGACCAGCGACGTGCCGAGCGCGGTGGTGAGGTTGACGCGTTGGACTTCGCCCCCGCTGAGCGTGCGCGATTGACGGTCGAGCGTCAGATAACCCAGACCGACGTCGACGAGGTAGCGGAGCCGAGTGCGGATTTCATCGAGGAGGAGTTCGGCGGCTTCGTCGAGCGGGGCGGGAAGTCGCAGCTCGCTGAAATAACGATGACACTCTGAAATTGGCAGGAGCATCACATCGTGGATGGTCAAACCGTCTTTCCTTGCGTTGTCATTCCGAGCGGAGCGAGGAATCTCTCGCTCGTTTGTGAGACCCTTCACCTCGTTCAGGGTGACAGTATCGGAAGACGGCAGCCGCCACAGCAGCGCCTCCGGTTTCAAGCGCGCCCCGCCGCAGGCTTTGCACGGGACATAACTGCGGTAGCGCGACAACAGCACACGGACGTGCATTTTGTAACTCTTGGTCTCCAGCCAGTCGAAAAACCGTTTCACGCCGTACCAGACGTTGTCCTCCCAACTCCCTTCGCCGTCGATGACCCAGTTGCGCTGCGCGTCGGCAAGTTCGCGCCACGGAACATCGGTCGGGATGCCGCGTTTGGGTGCGAATTCCATCATGTCGTCCTGGCATTCGCTGTAGCTCTCGGTCTGCCACGGTTTCACCGCCCCGCCCGCCAGCGTCTTGGTGTCGTCGGGAATGACGAGGCCGTAATCGATGCCGATCGTGCGGCCGAATCCCCGGCAGACTGCGCAGGCGCCGATCGGCGAGTTGAACGAAAACAGATTCGGCACCGGATCGCGGTAATGAATGTCGCAGTCGGGACAATGGAGGTCGGAAGAGAAACGGAACGGAGTGCTGGAGTATTGGAGTGCTGGAGTACCGTGAAGCCAGACATCGACCCGGCCCTGGCCATGTTTCAGCGCGGCTTCGAGGGACTCGACAATCCGCGAGCGGTTCCGCGGAGTGTTCTCGACACAGTCCTGGATGATTTCCAACGATTCGTCCGTTTCGGCACGAGTTTTCGTGTAACCCTGCTTGGCTAAAAGTTCGACCACCTCCCGTTTGGTAAAGTTCTTTGGCACTCGCACCGGAAAGGTGAGCAGTAGCTGGCCGCTGACGGCTGAGAGCTGAGAGCTGATGGTCTCCGCCGTGTCCCGCCGCACCGGTTTCCGGCATTGACGGCAAAACAACTGTGCCGCTCGCGCGAAAAGCAGTTTCAGGTGATCGTTGAGTTCCGTCATCGTGCCCACGGTCGAGCGCGAGGTCTTGACCGGATTGGTCTGGTCAATGGCGATGGATGGCGGGATGCCCTCGATACGGTCGGCCATCGGTTTGTCCATGCGGTCGAGGAACTGCCGGGCGTACGGTGAGAACGTCTCGACGTAGCGGCGCTGGCCTTCGGCGTAGATCGTGTCGAACGCCAGTGACGATTTGCCCGAGCCGCTGACGCCGGTGACGACGGTCAGTTCGCCCAACGGCAGCTTGAGATTGATGCCCTTGAGATTGTTCTGCCGCGCGCCTTCAACAACGATGAAATTGTCGTGATGTGATGAATTCGCCATACTCGCCGCGTGCTACTCTAGCGCATCCAGCCCCACCTGTCATTCTGAGCGAAGCGAAGAACCTCCCGAAGGAAACCGGGAACCGCCTGCAAGAATTCACGGGTTCTTCAAATCCAAGGTCGTCTGGACCGAATCCGGCGGGTAAGTGATCTGCCGGCCCACGACTCTGGCGAACGGGGTGAGCTTGTGCTGTTGGCGGTGCGTCACGCTGGTAATGTGCTCAACCCTGATGCCTCGGACGGTAAGAGCATCGGAAATCAGCGAGCGATGACAGCGCCACGGAACCGCTTCGGCGCACATGATGGCCACCGGCTTCTTCTTCGCGACGTCCAGGAGGTCGCCCAGCGCCCGTTCGAATTGCGGCGTCTGCATGTAATCGGCAAATCCACGAAAGCTGGCATTGCGCCAACCGGTGTTGGGCGAATCCTGGCGAGCGTGCCGCAGTCCACCAAGCCCGGGCAAATGCGTGTAATCGATCCGAGCGGCGCGCAGCGCAACTGGCAACGTGTCGGAGTTGAACTGCGGATTATGCCGCGAACGCGGCACCGTTCGGACATCCACCAGCTGCTTCACGTCGTGCGCTTTCAGCAGGGCGATGAATTCATCCAGTGGATGCGTCGAATGACCGATCGTGAGAACCACCGTTGATTTCGCCGCGCGCCGGGCCACGCGATAATCTACCACACGGTCAGCTGAGCCGCTCCATCCACTCCTCGTCCACGAGCACGTCGAGGTCGAGGAAGACTTTCTTGTTCATGGCGACTTCGAGTTCTTTGCGCGCGGCGCTGCCGATGTCTTTGATCTTCTTGCCCCCCTGCCCGATGAGCATGCGTTGGTGACGGTCGTCGGTCGTGAGGATGACGGCCTTGATGTAGAGCAGCGGTTTGCCGGTCTTGTCCTTGCGGTCTTCGACCTGTTCGACCACAACGCTGGCGGTGTAGGGAACCTCCTGCGAGGTTTGAAGGTAAAGCTTTTCGCGGATGAGTTCGCCGATCCAGAATTCATTGGTGACGTTGGTGACCTGGCCGTCCGGATATTGCAGCGGACCGACCGGCAGGTGACGCAAGATGGCTTGGATGAGCAACTCGACGTTCTTGCCCGTGAGCGCGGAGAGTTCGACGACGGAAACATACCGACCACAGGCAGGGACGTTTCGGCTGGGCTCAGCGCAGGCGCCTGTGCCACCAAAAGCGGCCGCTTTGGCGCGTTCGAGCCACGTCTCCCGGTAGTAGCGGTCCGGCAGGTCACTCTTGTTCAGCACAAGAATTTTCGGTTTGGCCATGTGGTCGACCATATCGTTGACGCGCTGGTCTTCGACGCCGATGGCGCGCGTGGGATCCACGACGTGGATAACCACATCGATGTCCTCGATCGCGTCGCGGACTTTGTGGTGGAGGTTCTGGACGAGTTTGCTCGGTTGCGTCTTGAAAATGCCGGGCGTATCCACGAAAACGATCTGGCCTTCAGGCCGGGTCACGATGCCGTGGTATGTGTCGCGCGTGGTCTGCGGTTTGGGTGTGACGATGGCGATCTTGGTGCCCACCAGCGCGTTGAGCAGCGTGGACTTGCCGACGTTGGTCCGGCCAACGAGCACGGCGAAGCCGGACTTGAGATTGGACGCCGATTGTTGTCCCACGACTCGGAGTTTACCACGAAGTGCACGAAGAGCACGAAGGTTTCCCTGAAGCTTGGGAGCTTCGTGGCCTTCGTGATCTTGGTGGTGAATCCTAGGCGGCTCGCTCAGAATTGGGCGTGGAAACCACGACTTTCTTGTTGTGTTCCGGGGAATTTGCGACAAATTGGTTCGGGCATGACCTGGAAAGACACGCTGGCTGGTCGCATTCCCGTCGAACTCGCTCAGGAGATCGACGTGTACGAGACCCAGCTCGAACTGCGGAAACTCGGCAAGATCGACGAGAAGTTGTTTGCCGAGACCCGCCTGCGCCGGGGTGCGTACGGCCAGCGCTACGACAACGGCCAGCGCCACGACGGCATCAAGACCCAGCACCTGAATTATCCATCGGGCACGCTCACCAAAGGCCCGGACACGATGTGGGACGCGCCCGGCATGCAGCGGATCAAGATCCCGTTCGGCGGACTGACGGCCGAGCAAATGGAAATGCTCGCCGACGTCGCGGAAGAATATGCCGACGGCATTCTGCACGTCACCACGCGACAGGATTTTCAACTTCATTTCGTTCACATCGACGATACCCCGACGATCATGCGGCGGCTGGCGTCGGTCGGCATCACCACCCGCGAAGCCTGCGGCAACGCGGTGCGCAATGTCACCGCCTGCCCGCTGGCCGGCGCCTGCCATACCGAGGCGTTCGACGTCACACCCTACGCGAAAGCGTTGTCGCGGTTCTTGCTCGGGCATCCCGACACGCAGGATTTCGGACGCAAATTCAAGCCTGCCTTTTCCGGCTGCGAACAGGAAGCCTGCGGACTCGTCACCATGCACGACCTCGGCGCCATCGCCCAGATCCGCGACGGCCAGCGCGGCTTCAAGTTGTTTGTCGGCGGCGGACTCGGACCGGTGCCGTATCAGGCGAAGGTCTTCGCCGAGTTTCTCCCTGAAGAGGAGTTGTTGCCGATCGCTCAAGCGATCGCACGTGTGTTTGCCCGACTCGGCGAGAAACAGAACCGGTCTCGGGCCCGCATCAAGTTCCTCGTCGCGAAACTCGGCATCGATGAATTTCGCCGGCTCGTGCTGGAAGAGCGCCAGATTCTGCCGCACGATCCGCGGTGGACGGCGTATTTGCCGCAAGCCCATGAGTTTGCCGAGAAACCGTGTAAGCTCGCGTCCTCCTTGAATCCCGCCGGGGCGGGACATCCGGAAGGCTTCGACGCCTGGGTCAACACCAACGTCTACCGTCAGCGCCAGCCCGGGTACGCGGTGGCGACGGTCACTCTGCCCATTGGCGACATTACGGCGTGGCAGATGCGGCAACTGGCCGACCTCGCGCGGAAGTTCAGCGGCGACAACATTCGCACGACGGTCGAGCAGAACATCGTGTTGCGCTGGATCACCGAGGCCGACCTGCCGGCGCTCTACCGCGAACTGAAGAAGATCGGCCTCGGCGAGCACGGCGCGGGGACGATTCTCGACGTGGTTGCTTGCCCCGGCACCGACACGTGCAAACTGGGGATTGCATCGTCGCGCGGGCTGGCGCGCGAAATCCGCGGTCGGTTGGCGGAGAAGTTCTTCACCCTCGACAAAGCCGTGCAAGGATTGCGGATCAAGATGAGCGGCTGCTTCAACTCCTGCGGCCAACATCACGTCGCCGATATCGGTTTCTACGGGAACAGCCGCACCATCGGCAAGCACAAGGTGCCGCACTTCCAGGTGTTGCTCGGCGGCAAATGGAAAGATAACGCCGGGTCGTACGGCCTGGCCATCGGCTCGGTGCCGTCGAAGCGCGTGCCGGACGTCGTCGACCGCATCACGCAGCGGTTCGTCGACGGACGGCAGGGGAACGAGAGTTTTCAGGAGTTCATCACGCGGATCGGCAAAGCCGAGAGCCGCAAGATGCTGGAAGACCTGATGGAAGTGCCGCCGTACGAAAACGACCCGTCGTTCTACAGTGATTGGGACGACCCGCGCGAGTTCACCATGGGCGACATGGGCGTCGGCGAATGCGCCGGTGAAGTCGTGTCGCGGTTGGACTTCGATTTGCAGGCCGCCGAGCGGTTGTGCTTCGAGGCGCAACTCAAACTCGAAGCCAAGGATTTGGCGAACGCCGACGCGTTGGCTTACCAATCGATGTTGCAGGCCGCCCACGCGCTGGTGAAAGAACTGTGGTACGACGTGCCGGCCGATCCCGACGCGATCGCCAAGGAATTCCGCACGCGTCTTTACGAGCCGAAACTGTTTTGGGACCGGTTTGTGGGCGGCAAGTTCGCCCAGGATTTCCTGCAGCGCCACGAGAATCCGCCGACGCGGCTCGATCCCGACGAGATCCATCGGCTCGTCCAGGAAGCGCAACTGTTCATCGACGCGTCGCACGCGTGCGCCGACAAATTGCGGGAACAGAAGGCAGCGAATTTGAAACTGTAGCTCCGAAGGCTTTCACCGTTACAAGAAACCGACCGATGATAGAACTTTACAAACTCGGCGTGAAAATCTTCACGGCGAATCCCGCGGCCGTGGATCTCCGCGATTTCATCCCGGTGTTTCATTCGTGGATCCAGCAGCAGAAGATCGCCGGGCATTTGCTGATCGACGTGCATGATTACTCACACGTCTACAATGGACCCGGCATCCTGCTCGTGGCGCATGAAGGCAACTTCAGCGTGGAGCAAACGGACGACCATCTGGGGTTGGTTTATTACCGCAAACAGCCCGTCGCCAACCCTCTCCAGACCGCGTTCGAATCGGCGCAGGCGGCCGTCCGCCTTCTCGAAGCCGAACCCAAACTCGGTGGGATCGAATTCCGCGCCGATGAGTTTGAGGTGTTTAGCAACGATCGTTTGCTGGCACCCAATACGGTCGAAGCCCGCCAGCAACTCGAACCGGTGGTCAAACACGCTTTCGCCGGTGCCACGGTCACGCTCGCGCCACAGTCCGCCGATCCGCGGGAACGGCTGGCGTTTGTAGTGAACCGCGGATGACGCCGATGGCCGCGGATATTTCATCCGTGCAATTCGCGTAATCCGCGGATAATTTCCCGTCGTGGACATCCTTCCGGCACATAAATCACACCCGCGTCACTGGGAGAGCTTCCGGTTCGTCTATCCGGTCCTCTCGCGGCGGAGCCACGGCATTTCCATCGGCATCAACACCAATCCCGACAAGGTCTGCAATTTCGACTGCATCTATTGTCAGGTGGACCGCACCGCGCCTTCCCCGGTCCAGGACTTCAACCTGGCCGCCGCTGAGGAAGAACTGCGCGCGATGCTGGACATCCTGAAGTCGGGTGAACTCGCGCAGCATCCGCCATTCGATTCCGTGCCGCCGGAGAAGCTCCAGCTCAACGACTTCGCCCTCAGCGGGGACGCCGAGCCGACGACGCTGCCCAACTTCTCGGCAACCATCGAGATGATCGCCCGCGCCAAACCGCCGGACGCGAAGATCGTTCTCATCACCGATGCGGGCGGACTGGACCGGGCCGACGTGAAACGCGGCCTGGAAATCATGGACGCGACCAACGGTGAAGTCTGGGCGAAGCTCGATGCGGGCACGGAAGAATATTTCAGACTGATCAGTCGCACGAAAATCCCGCTTGCGCGGATCCTGAAAAACATCACGGCCTGCGCGGCAGCGCGGCCGATCGTGATTCAGAGCCTGTTCATGAACGTGCACGGTGTAGGGCCGAGTTCAGAGGAAATCACCGCCTACTGTCAGCGGTTGCGTGACATCGTCACCGCGGGCGGTCAGATCAAGCTCGTCCAGGTCTACACCATCGCCCGCAAGCCGATGACGATGGTGGACGGCGTGCCCGCGTGGCAATTCGTGACGGCGCTGTCCGATGCCGAAGTCGACGCCATCACGGCGCGTGTCCGGCAAGAAACCGGCATCGGCGCCGAAAGTTTTTATGGAAGCTGACCGCGCCGAAATGAAGTTCACGAAGCCTTCGTGTTCTTCGTGCGCTTCGCGGTGAAGGCGTCCTTTCCTGTTGCGCTTTTGCAGAAAAATCGGTAAAAGCGTGCAGGGCGCGGTTACGCATCCTAAGGCGAGGAAACCTAATATTATGAGCCAATACGGATTGGAACATCATGGGATTGTAAGCCCGGGTACAGTGCATTGGAACCTGCCGGTGGCGCAGTTGGTGGAAGAATCGATCCGGCGCGGCGAGGGCATGCTGACGAGCAGCGGCGCATTGAACGCGTTGACGGGCAAACGCACGGGCCGCTCGCCCCGCGACAAATGGGTCGTCGACGAGCCATCGACCAGAGACAAGATCTGGTGGGGCAAGATCAACCAGCCGATCACGGAGAAGAATTACCTCGGACTACGCCAGGAAGTCCTGGCATACCTGCAGGGACGCGAATTGTTCGTGATGGACGGTTATGCGGGCGCCGATCCGCGGTATACGATGCCGATCCGCATTGTTACGGAGTTGGCCTGGCACAATCTGTTCGTGAAACAGCTGTTCCGTCGGGCCACCTCGGAGCAGCTCAAGTCGCACGTGCCGGAGTGGACGGTCATCAACGCCTGCCGGTTTCTCGCTGATCCCAAGAAGCACAAGCTCAACAGCGAAGCGTTTGTCATTGTCGATTTTTCCCGCAAGACCGTGCTGATTGGCGGCACGCAGTACGCCGGTGAGATCAAGAAGAGCATCTTCAGCGTCCTCAACTTCATGCTGCCCCCAAAAGGCGTGCTCCCCATGCACTGTTCGGCCAACGTCGGCAACGACGGCGACGTGGCGATCTTCTTCGGACTGAGCGGCACGGGCAAGACGACGCTCTCGGCCGATCCGGCGCGCGGCCTGATCGGCGACGACGAACACGGCTGGAGCGATCAGGGCGTATTCAATTTCGAAGGCGGCTGTTACGCGAAGTGCATCAAACTGACGAAGGAACGCGAGCCGATGATCTGGAACGCCATCCGGTTCGGCTCGGTCATCGAGAACGTCGCCGTCAATCCCGAAACGCGCGAGGCGGATTACTTCGATGATTCGATCACGGAGAACACGCGTTGCGCGTATCCGTTGGAATTCATTCCCAACGCCGTGCCCGGCGGCATGGGGGGGCATCCGAAAGCGATCGTGTTCCTGGCGTGCGACGCGTTCGGCGTGCTACCGCCCGTCGCGCGGCTCAATCCCGCGCAAGCGATGTATCACTTCATGGCCGGCTACACCGCGTCGCTCGCGGGCACCGAGGCCAACCTGGGCAAGGATCCGACGCCGACGTTCTCGACCTGTTTCGGCGCGCCGTTTTTGCCGTTGCCGCCGCAGGTCTACGCGGAGATGCTGGCCCAGAAGATGAAACAGCACAACGTGCACTGTTATTTGTTGAACACCGGCTGGGTGGGGAATCCGTTCGGCCAGGGCCCGCGCATTCCGCTCTGGAACAATCGGCACAACGTGGCGAACATGCTGGACGGCTCGCTCGATCGCGCCGAGTTTTGGATCGACCCGGTCTTCCGCTTCGAGGTGCCGAAGGCGTTGCCCGAAATGCCGCGGGAAATGCTCGACCCGCGCCTCTGTGCCAAGAACCCCAAGGATTACGAACGCCGTGCCCGCGACCTCGCCGCAAAGTTCGCCAAGAACTTCGAGCAATTCAAAGACGCCCGTGCCGAGATCGTCGCGGCCGGTCCGAAAGTCTGAGACCCATCGTGGCCGCGAGCCGGCTCGCGGCATACAAACGCGTTCAACAGCTTGCACCGCGAGGCGGTGTTCGGTTATTCTCCCGTGACATGTTGAAGACTTCCGAGAGCGGTCTCGCCGCGGACAACCGGATCGGGTCATCGCGAGCAGGAATTGCAGGGCGACGGATGGCCGCGGTGGTGGTGACAATCTTGGCGTTCGCCGGCACGGTTCGGGGCGCGGAAATCATCGACGGCGTGGCCGCCATCGTCAACTCCAACATCATCACCTACAGTGAGGTTCGCCAGTTCGTCCAGCCCGTAGTCCAACAACTTCGGCGCAATTTCTCGGGCCAGGAGTTGGTGGACCAGGTGCGGAAGGCACAAATGGACGCGCTGAACAGCCTCATCGAACGGGCGCTCATCATCCAGGAATTCAATACCAAAGGGTACAAGATCCCGGAAACGGTCGTCGACCAGCAGATCAACGACATCATTGCCGACGACTACGGCGGGAACCGCGCCACGTTCATCAAGACACTCGAGGCCGAGAACCTCACGCTGTCGCAATACCGCGACCAGGTGCGCGACCGGGTGATCGTTCAGGCCATGCGCGGCCACAAAACCCAGCAGGCCGTCATCGTGTCGCCCTACAAGATCGAAAAGTATTACCAGGACAACCTCGACCAGTACAAGGTCGGCGACCAGATCAAACTGCGGATGATCTTCATCAAACGCAGTCAACCGGTCAGCCAACCAACCGCCGCGCCGGCAGCCACTGCGTCCACCAACGAAGCGGCAGGACTGGCGCCCCCGGCAAGCGCGGCGACAACGATCGCCCCGTCCGCCGGCGAGATCCCTGGCACCAACAACGTCCAAGCCATCGCATCCACCACGACGGTCGCCGAGGCAGGCGCTGCGACGACAAATGCCCCGGCGGCGGAGACGAATGCGGTAGCGGTCAGCAAGCCGACTCCGCCGCCCGTCGATCCCCAACGCGAGCTGGCCGAGGAGATTCTGGCCAAGCTCGATGCGGGCGACAGCTTCGAAAGCATGGCCAAGGTGTATTCAGAGGCCAAAGAGGCGAAGGAAGGCGGCGATTGGGGCTGGATCGGCCGGGATATCTTGCGCAAGGAACTCAACGAAACCGCTTTCAAACTAAAGCCGGGCCAACACAGCCGCATTATCGAGACTGCCGAAGGCTACTACATCTTGGAAGTTGACGACGTGAGACCGGCACACACGATTCCGCTGGCCGAGGTGCGCGACGACATCGAGAAAACCCTGTTGCAGCAGCAACGCGCCAAGATGCAGGAAGACTGGGTCAAAGACCTCCGCGCCAAGGCGTATATCCGCCTCTTCTGACGGAATGGGGCGATGGACTGATGGGGTCTTGGAGTATTGTCTGACGGGACGTCGGCAGATCGTGTCGACCCCATTACTCCAACACTCCGTTACTCCAATACTCCATTTCCCATGAAACCGCGCATTGGCATCACGCTGGGCGACGTGGCCGGCATCGGCCCGGAAATCGTCGCCAAAGCCCTCGCGTCGCGCAAGCTCGACAAACGATTCGACTACGAGGTCATCGGCAACCCGCGCACCAAACGCCGGGCCGATGCCGCCGACTGGATCGTTGACGGTGCGAAACGCTGTCTTGCAGGCGAACTGGCCGCGCTCGTTACCGCGCCCATCAGCAAGCAACTCCTGCGCGACGCGGGTTATCCATTCGAAGGCCACACCGAGTTGCTGGCGCACATCGCCCGGACAAAACGATTTGCCATGATGCTCGTGGGTGGACCGTTGCGGGTCGCCTTGGCGACGATTCACGTGCCGATAGCCAAAGTGCCTCGGTTGCTCTCGGCGAGACGGATCATCGAAGTGATCGAGCTTTCTCACGACGTCTGCAAGCGCTTCGGCATCCGTCGACCGAAGATCGGCGTGGCCGGCTTGAATCCACATGCCGGGGAAGACGGTCTGCTGGGTGACGAAGAGCGACGCATCATTGCACCGGCGGTGCGCCGGGTCGCCCACAGACTTCCCGGAGTCAGCGGCCCGTGGCCGGCCGACACGCTGTTTCATAAAGCCTATCACGGTGGATTCGACGCGGTGGTGGCGATGTACCACGATCAGGGTTTGGCACCGCTCAAGATGATCGCGTTCGATTCGGGTGTGAATCTGACGTTGGGGTTGCCATTCGTCCGCACCTCGCCCGACCACGGCACGGCGTTCGACATCGCCGGCAAAGGTATCGCCAACCCCGCCAGCATGATCGCCGCGATCAACCTCGCCGCGCAGTTGGCGCGGTAGGGCGCAGACGTCAGCCGTACTGTAGCGGCGCCCTGTGAGCGCCGTGGCAGCCAGCGTCTTCTGTTGTCGACGGTCATAGACCGCCGCTACAGATTTCAGACCAGATTTTCCCAAACCGCCGAAACAATTGACTTTGTTTGTCCGGTATTGCAGGCTCGATCAAGCAATCGGGACTCGCGAGCCCGAAGAAAAAAGGAGCGTTTCCCATGACGAAATCTGAAAAGGCGTTGGTCGTCGTGACACTTGTTGCCCTGCCAAACTTGTGTCTGGCAGCGGGCAATCAACTAACGGTGAAAGCCGTCAACACGCTGTCGTTTGCCCGGCCCAGCCAGACGATTGAGCTGTCGGCGAAAGATCTCGCCCCGCTCGGCGATGATCTGACCAAGATTCACGTCCGGGACGTCGCCGGCAACGAAGTGTTGTGTCAGGCGGTCGACACCGACTACGACGCGTATCACACGCCGGACATCGTGATTTTCCAGGCCAATTTCGCTCCCAAAGAGACGAAGTCATTCACGGCCTACGCCGGCGCGAAACAGGAGTACACCAGAGAACAGTTCAAGGCGCACGGACGGTTTGTCCGGGAACGGTTCGACGATTTTGCGTGGGAGAACGACCGGATCGCGCATCGCACCTACGGCAAAGCACTGGAAACGTGGGCAGGCGAACCCCTGATCAGCAGCAGCATCGATGTCTGGTCGAAACGCACGCCGCGGATGGTGATCGATGAGTGGTACATGGTGGACAATTATCACGCCGATGAAGGCGACGGGTTTGACGATTATACCGCCGGCCAGACCCGCGGCTGCGGCGGGACCGGGATCTGGGCGGCGGACAAGCTCTGGGTGGCGAACAACTTCGTCGACTCGCGGGTGCTGGCCAACGGACCGATCCGCGTCGTCTTCGAACTCGTTTACGATCCATTCGACGTGAACGGTGTGGGCGCCAGCGAGGTCAAACGCGTCACGCTCGATGCCGGACAGAATCTCAATCATTACCAGAGCTTCTACAAAGCCTACAGCCGGCCCGAGAAGCCGGTGACCCTGACCATGGCCGTCGGCCTCAAGAAAGTGGACGGCGAAGAAAAGGCGCTGAACAGTGAGCACGCCTGGCTGGCGAAATGGGAGCCGATGGAAAAGAACGCCGGCATGCAGGGTCTCGCAGTGATCGTCGACCCGAAGCTCTTCGAGAGACAAACCGAGGACAAGCGGAACCTGCTCATGTTGGCCAAGGTGCCGGCCGACGGCCCGGTTTCATTCTGGGCCGGGTTCTGCTGGGACAAGGCCGGGCCGTTCACCAGCCTCGACGCGTGGAAGACGTACGTCGATGAGTTCGCCCAAGGGCTCGCGTCGCCCATCGAGGTGAGCGTCGCGGCGCCGTAACGGCAACCGCGTTGCCACAGCGTGGCAAGAAACTGACCAGCGACGGCAACCCCGGTTCGCTCCATACGCGGCGCACCTGCCCTGAGCGGAGTCGAAGGGAGCCGCGGAATACCCGAATCTCACGCTTCGGCTGCTGGGCCTTCCTGCCTGCGCAATCTACCGGCACGCTGGTCGCTCCACGAGATGGGTTATGCGAACGCGACTCATTGTTCTGGCATTGCTCCTCGGAGCGAACGCGTGGGCGGTGGACACGACCTTGCCCTCCGACAAGCAGGTTTTTCCGGCCGACAACCCGTGGAATACCGACATCTCCGACGCGCCGGTGGATCCGAACTCCGATGCCCTCATCGCCAGCATCGGACTCGACACCGGTTTGCATCCCGATTTCGGCACGGTCTGGCAACACGCGCCCATCGGCATCCCCTACTGCGTCGTGCCCGGCACGCAGAAGCTGGTGAAGATCAAATACAGAGCTTACGGTGACGAGAGTGATCCCGGACCATTTCCGATCCCGCGTAACGCGCCGATTGAGGGCGGCAAGAAATCGAAAGGCGACCGTCATGTCCTCGTCATCGACCGCGACAACTGGATACTCTACGAGCTGTCCAACGCCCGGCGTCACGGCCGGAGGTGGACGGCGGATTCCGGCGCGGTGTTCGATTTGAATTCCAACGAGCTGCGTCCTGCGGGCTGGACGTCCGCCGACGCGGCCGGTCTGCCAATCTTCCCCGGCTTGGTCCGGTACGATGAAGTCGTCGAACAGGGGTTGATCGCTCATGCGCTGCGGTTCACGGTCAGCCGGACGCGGCGCGCCTACGTGTCGCCGGCCCGGCATTGGGCCAGTTCGTCCACGGACACCAATCTCCCGCCGATGGGCATGCGGGTGCGTCTGAAAGCGGGTTTCGACATTTCCCCGTTCCCGGCCCACGTGCAGGTGATTCTGACGGCGTTGAAGACGTACGGCATGTTCGTGGCCGACAACGGCAGCAACTGGTACATCAGCGGCGCGCCCGACCCGCGGTGGGACGATGACGAACTGCACACGCTCGGCCAGGTCAAAGGCAGCGACTTCGAAGTCGTGCAGATGGACGACATTACCGTGCCGTGAGCCACGCTTGCGGATTGGCCGGACTGATGAGGATCCTGGTTCTTGCGGTTTCCACCAGCACCATCGTGCCAGGCTTGCTGGTGGTGACGTAGGCGCGGAACACGCCGAGTTTACGGCTCCAGAAGATCCCCGAGCCGGCAAACAATCCGCCGTTGCCGCACAGCCGGAGGCCGAAGCCCAGTGATATCTCGACCATCGAACAGTTCAACACGGGCCGGTAGCGAACACGACCGATGCGAAACGACACTTTCAGTTCGTCATCGTTCAACTCGTAGGCCACCGGCGCCCAGCAGAAGTAACAGCCCAACACAATCACGCTGACGAAGATCCCCGCCCAGAGAAACTTCCGCTGGAAGAACGCCGCGATATACAAGCCCGCATCCAACGCCAGCACGCATCCGGTCACAATCTTGATGGCCAGGCTCGTCGGTGCAGTTGGCTGTTTCATACCATTCGCTCTACCGCTGCCATCTTACTGCTCTGCTGGCCGGATGTCAGCTACACCTGCGCACTGGGCCAGCTTCCAGCGGATCTTTACGCCGGGCGAGCTAGCAATGTCGGTTCGTGCGGCCCACAGCTTGGGCCTTGGCTCATGCAATCCATGCCGCCTTGCGGATGTCGGCAAAAACCGCTTTGGATTCGATACGCGTCATCTTGCGAGCAGAACCTGAATTGCCTTTTTAAGAACGACGTCTCGATCCGTGGCGATATCCGCTGCCGTGGGATGAATCTCCACGTCGGGGATTACGCCGACACCCACAAACTCGCGCCCGTTGGGATATGTGTCGTGTTTCGTGCAGACTTGGGCCTTCACCCCGCCGGGCAGGTCAATCGTCAGAGGTTGGCCGGTGGACCCGCCGGTGCGTTCGCCGACGACCGTCGCCCGCCTGCTGGCGTGCAGCAGCACAACAAAGTCTTCCGCAGCACTGAACGTTTCCGGCCCGGTCAGCACAGCTACCGGCCCAAGGAATGGGTCTGGCCGGCTGGGTTGGAGTGAGTCGGGTCGCAGCTCACAGAATTGCTCTTTCACTCCCCAGCACCGGAATGCGGCGACGTTTTCGGGTGTTTTGCACGGTGATGCCTGGATGGGTTTATCTATCAGCATGCGGACGATCGCCTCACCGTTACCGGAGTTTCCACCACCGTTGTGCCGGATATCCAAGATCAGACCTTTGGCCTTTTGCACCTGCGGGAAAATTCTCTCGAAGTCTTTGACCACCTGATTTGTCTGGAAGCCCGGCAGATTGACGTAGTGGATGCCGTTGTCCAGTTCACGATGCTCGAAGACGTTGGCCGGTTGCTTTTTCGGATAGGAGCCTCGTGTCAGGGCCACTTCACGCTCGGTTCCGTCCAAGCCCTTGATGCGCAGAACGGCCCTGGAACCGCATTCGCCCAGCAGAAGCCACGGGTAAGCTCTCACATCCCGGCCTTGTGGAGTGGAAGCGCTGATATAGGGGTAAATACCCCGTTCCAGAATCTCTTCGATGGATCGCCCGTTGATGTGCGTGACCTCTTCGCCAGGCTTCAAGTTCGCTTTGACGAATTCCTCTTTGCGCTTCGGACCCCCGACATCCGCGACCGGCGTCGTGCGGACAATGACCGCTCGCTTGCCGTCCAACGAACGAACTTCCAGAGGTAGCCCATAAGCTCCGTAGTCCGGGTGAGCCATGGCGGTTTGGATGTCGGTATGCCCGTCATGCAGCAGGGCCAGACAGCGCGCGAGCACGCAGAAATATTCATCCTCCGTCTCCGCCTGTTGGACTTTGGGGATGTATTCCACCAACACTTTGTCCCAGTCCACCTCGGGAACGCGGTCGAAGAATGCAAAGTTGTATTTGACCTCGCTCCACAACCGGGCAAATCCCGCCAGCCGGTCGGTTTCGGACAGCTTGCGCGGTGGAAATGGTCTGGAGTCATTCCGTCCACGAGCCATGTTGGATTCTTCCCTGGTCGCCTCGTCCCACTCGCGTTGGTCTCGCTCCTTGTCCGTGGACAGGCAGAAGTGAAGCCGCAGCGTTTGGTCTTGGAGGTCCCATTTGATGATCGCCAGACATGGTGTATCTGCCATCTGTCGGAGCCATCCCCGCTTCTTCTGGAGACAGGGTCCACTGGTGTCCATCTGGTCGCCTTCGGCGTCGAGAGGGCAGACCCAGATTTGATTATCAGGCGCGGCATAAAGAATATATTCCCGCACCCAATACGGATTGTCGGCACAGTCGAACTGCACCGCCTGTCCGATGGGCAGGTTCACTTCGGCTTCCTCCCCGATCGTGTACGGACGCCGGATCGTAACCCGCTCCTTGATTTGTTCGGGCGTCGGCGTTTCGGTTTGACCGAAGGCCGTCGCAGCGGCGAGGGCTAGAATACCGCGCAGGAGCAAGGAAGTGATGGTTCGCGCGCTCAGTGTTGGCATTGCCAGTTTCTCCCGGGTCAGTTGTTGTTCAGATGCTCGGCGAGGAATTCCTCCATCGCCTCGTAGAACTCGAAGCGGTTTTCTTCGTTTCGGAAGCCGTGGCCTTCGTTGTCTTTGACGATGTACTCGACAGGAATCCCGTGTTTGCGCAACGCTTCGACCATCTGGTCGGACTCGTTCTTGTTGACGCGCGGGTCGTTGGCTCCTTGGGCAATGAGCATCGGCACTTTGACGCGGTCAACATGAAAGACAGGGGAGACGTCCTCGAGCAGTTGCTTGTCTTTGACCGGGTCGCCGACCATTTCGTACCACATCTGACGGAATGGCTCCCAGTAGGGCGGAATCGTTTTCAGGAAGGTGAACATGTTGGCGACGCCGACGTAGTCGATGCCGCAGGCATAGAGGTCGGGCGTGAACGTGACGCCGGCCAGCGCGGCATACCCGCCGTAGCTGCCACCGTAGATTGCGATTCTCTTCGGATTGGCAATCCCCTTCCGCACGAGCCAATGAACGCCGTCGGTGATGTCGTCCTGCATTTTGCGGCCCCATTGCTTGAAGGAAGTTTCCCAGAAGTTCTTCCCGTAACCGGTCGAACCGCGGAAGTTCATTTGCAGGACGGCGTAGCCGCGGTTGGCCAGAAACTGCACTTCCGGATCGAAGGACCAATCGTCGCGATACCACGGGCCACCGTGCGGGACGACGACGACGGGAAGATTCCTCCGTTTCACGCCTCTGGGCAAGGTGAGGTAGCCATGAATGGTCAGGCCATCGCGGGATCTGTACGTGATCGGTCTCATTTCTGCCATGTCGCTCTCGTGGAGCCATGGTGTGCGGTCGGCGAGTTTGGTGAGTTCGCCCGAGCGTTTGTCGTAAAGATAATCGGCGCCACGCGTGCGATCGTTGTAGGCGTGAACGATGAATGTCTGTTCGGCGCGGTCGTGATTGTCGAGGCTGGCGATTTCGTAGCCGGGCAACTTGGCCTTGATGCGCCGGTACATCGCGGCGGTCTCGCCGTCGAGGAATTCGCGCTCTTCCTTCCACGTCGTGTAATGCGCCTCGGTGAGCACTTTTCGCTGACGCGAGTAGCTGGCGCCGTCCATATCGACGTCCGGGCGGCGCGCGATGACGCTCAACTCTTGGCCCGAGTGCGGGTCGAGCTTGACGATCTCGATCTTGTCGCGGCCGCGGTTGGAAGCGGCGATGAGATAGGCGTTGTCGAACGTAAAGAACTGCGGGTCCAGCCGCTCGCGGAAATCGGTGGTCAGGATCTTCTGGAAACTGTTCGTCTCGGTCTCCCGATACAACAGCGTGCGGTTCACTCCGTCAGTCGCGACGACAGCCCGAACGCGGCCCGCATAATCGGTCACCCAGTGCGTCACGTCGCCAGGGTTTTCCGCGACGAGCTCAAGTCGGCCCGTGATGACGTGAATGCGGTACAGGTCGAACACTTTCGGGTCGCGCTTGTTCATCGAGATGAGAATGTGATCCGGATCGTCCCACAGTCGGTCCACGAACCCGGACCGGACCTTCTCGAACGGGGTGAGGTCTTTCACTTCGCCGCCTTCCTTACTCACGGTGAACAGATGAAAATTCTCGTCTCCGCCGGTATCTTTGCTGAACAGCAGTTGGTCGCTGCCTTTCCACATGTAGTTCGCGATGCTGCGGTCGGTGATGGACGTGATGCGCCTGGCTTCCGTCGTGCCGCGTGCTTGCACGAACAGATTCAGTCGTCGCTCGTAGGGCGCCAGGAACGAGATGGTCTTACCGTCCTCCGAGACCTGAAACGCCGTCCGCTCCGGATTGCGGAAGAAATCGCGCAGCGGAATCCGTGTGGGAGTGGCGCTTTGCGCCTGCGCGCTAACCGCGTGCGCAACCAGCGCAGCGACGACCGTTGCCGTGGCGGCTACGAACACGACTGCCCGGGCGCCGCGCGGTTGCCCAGAAAGAACCTGGCCTTGTCTTCTCATTTGCTGACTCACCTTCTGGATGCAGTTGTTCACTTCTCGTCGTCTCACCCCGTCGGATGCCGATCGCTCCCTTGCCGCTCCTGACTTTGACGCGTGCGTCGCCGTCTCCAAAAACCGACAAAACTACCGGCTGAACACTCAATTCCCCTTCGTCTGGAAGACGAGCAGGTACGGCACGGCAGCATGGCCCTGCTTGTCTCTGAAGTCCTGGAATTTGGCGGTGTTCAGCCAATAGGCGTACGTCTTGTGGGGCTCTAGTTTGACTTTCCACACACATGTCTTGTGGTCGCCTTCGTAGCGGATGTCTCCCGCAGACTCGGCAATCGAACCTGGCCAGGCGTAACACCAACTCCAGGATTTGTCGGTCATCTCTTTGCTGAAGGTGACCTTGATTTCCACCACGCCGGGCGCAACGTCCTTGGCGCCTGATTCGGGCACGGTTTTGACCACCACGGGCGGCATCGAATCGATGTCCTCCGCCCCGCTGTTGATGGCGGCCAGAGGCCACACCGCAACGGCCGTGGCCACCATCAGTAGTCGGATTGTTCTCATGCGCTTGCTCCTTTGGGCTTGGTCATTGTTTCGTTTGAAAGATCAGCAAATAGGGAACGGCCGGCCGCCCCGCCTGGTCCGTGAAGTCCTGGACCTGCCCGGTATTGAGCCAGAAAGCATAGGTCCGCCCCGGTTCCAGCTTCACTTTGAGCGCGCACGTCCGGTGATCGGCTTCGTATCGCGGCTCGCCAATCATTTCGGGAATGGAATCCTTCCAGGCGTAACACCAACTCCACGACCTGTCGGTCATCTCCTTGCTGAACGTGGCGCGGATCTCGGCAAGACCCGGCTCCACGTCGCGGGCGCCGGAAACCGGCTGGGTGCACACGACGACGGGAGGCAGCCCAGCGACGGATCGCCCCGCCTCTTCCTCTTCCGTCTGTTTCGCACCGGACTTCAGCGCGTCCCTGCCCCGCCGAATGCTGATGCTGCCGTTGACGGCGTTGGCACTCACGCTGGCGCCGCCGCTGCCGAGCGTGCCTTCCAGGCTGCCGCCCATCGGGAAACCCTTCTTCATGGACAACGAAGCGAACTCGCTGGTAATGGCACCGTTGACCGTCCTGGCCGAGACTTCGGCGTCGGCCCCATCGGGCAACGTGGCCACGATTTCGCCGTTGACCGTGTCCAGCGACACCGACTGCGCGCCACCCAGCAAACCCAACTCCGCCGCAATCGCGCCGTTCACGGTGGAAAGCTTCAGGTTACCCGTTGCGCCCTTGATCTGGATCTCACCGCTGACAGTGGAAGCCTTGATATCGCCAGACACACCCTCAATCCCGATTTCTCCACTGACGCTGCTGATCTTCTCCAATTGCGTGCGCTGCGGAACCTGGATCGTGTAATCGACGTCCACGTCGCCCCTGTTCCACCAAAACCAACTCCAGGGCCAACCCGTGGGTCGCTTGGTGTGAACGGCGACGTGATCGGTCCCGGCGTCAATTTCGATTCCCGTGGCCTCGACGCTTTCCCGGGTCTTGCCTCGCTTGACGGCTTTGATGACCACCTCGTCCCGGTTCCAGCCGGCGATCCTGATCCGGCCGCTGACGTCGTCGAGGCTGAGGCTGCCACCGGGCCGGAGCGGGAGTATCTGGTTGAAGTCCTGACACACCTCGTCCTTTGCCAACAGACGGCCGATGATAGGGCTCCGGTATCTGTAGGGTTCGCCTAAAGTCCCTTGAGTTTCCTGTTGCGCAGGCAACTCGGCTTGGGAGTTCGCGACCGAGTTGATCTCGCCCTCGGCGCCCAGACCGGTTTTAGAGCCAACCAGCGAACTCTTATCGTGACCATTCTGGCTCTCCGACGGCGCCGCCGGTGTGCCGCCCGGCACTTGGTAGTCGGAAAGATCGAGTCTGGCCTCTCGGCGGGCTTCCCGCTTTGTCCCGAAATAAACCCCGGCAAAAGGCTTGCCGTCGGCAGAATACATCGTCACATGATGGAGCCCCGGGTAGAGGTGGGAGCGGGACAATTCAAAATCCGCTCGTCCTTTGGAAATCTGCATGCGCTGTGTTGGATCTTCGGGAAAATTTGCGCCGTTTGTGGAAGTGCAATAAAGAGCCAGTAGCGCCTTGTCGGTGCTGACGAGATTGTAGTGACCTTTGACCGTCAGCCGCGCTTCGGAACGGCTCACCGAGGTGATTTCAATCCAATCCCCGCCGGGAAAGTACGCCTGGCCGATGTAATCGGATTTGACCGGATAAAAATGGTGAGCGGCCAGCAGAACGCCACCCACCGTCAGGATGACGGCGACCGTACCGATCGCGACGCCCCAGCCAGAATGCCGTCGACCAAGGGTCGGCGCGACGGCCGGGGCTGGCGATCCGTTCATCGGTTTGACGACCGCACGTGCCGCCGGACCAAAGATGTCCTCATAGGCATACATCGTTGCCGCCCAAGCGACGGGAACCGCGACCAGGAATCCAACGCAAAAGACCAATATCCCCGCCAGCTGGACCAGCCCCAAAACGATGCCGAACCAAAAAAACTTCCACCAATGTTTCGAGATCGCCCTACGGCTCAACCCCATGGCGGGCCAGAAATCGATCCGCTTGTCGATGACCAAGGTCGCCGCGAATGTCCAAGCAACCAAGAGATAAACGCCAGGTAGTACCAGGCAAACAAACCCCACTACCGTGAGCACCGTAGTCACGAGGTAGACGAGAAAGAGTTGCGCGAAGGCGGTACTGAACCCGGAGAACGCCGTTTGCAGGACGGCCTGTTGTCCACGGATCTTCCGCAGGAAATACAACTGCAACCCGCCTATGAGTGGGCCCTCGAGTACGATGCCCACCAAAGTGGATTTGGCCGCGTGCATCAGCACCCAGATCAACGCGGTGATGCCCACGATCCGCCAGAAATCACCCTGCACCAAAGCCCAGCCGCGGCCCAGACAACTGCCAATGTCCAGCCTGTAATCCCGGGCCAGAACATCCCCGGCAAGACCCTCGGCGCTGACCGGCGGCGTGGTCACGATGGTCTCGACTTCGGTCTTCAACACGCTGGCCTGCTGGTAACGTCGCTCGGGCTCCTTTTCCAGCGCCCGCAGCACAACTTCGTCAAGGCGCACGTCAATGGTGACCTTCTTCGAGGGCGCGGCGAACCGGCCGATGGGCAATTCGCCCGTCAGCATTTGGTAGAAGACGACGCCGAGCGAATAGATGTCCGCGCGATGATCGACGTCTTGCGGATGCTCGACCTGTTCCGGCGCCATGTAATGTGGCGTGCCCATCACGTCGCCCTTGCCGGTAATTGTGAGATCTTTCGGTTCGAGCCCGACCAGTTTCGCCAAACCGAAGTCGGCGATCTTCACCGTGCCGTCTTTGGCGAGCAGGATGTTTTCCGGTTTGATATCGCGGTGGACGATGCCCTTGTCGTGAGCGTACTGCAGCGCCTCGCAAATCTGCGGCACGATAGCCAGTGCTTCTTTCGGACTGATCTGGCCGGTGTTGAGCAGTTGCCGCAGATTCAAGCCATCCACGAACTCCATCACGAAATAGAACAGCCCATCGGTTTGACCAAAATCGTGAACGGCCACGATGTTGGGGTGCGTAAGCCGGGCCAATGCCTTCGCCTCGCGTGCGAACCGCTCGGCAAATGCCGGGTCGCGGCTGACCGAAACCGGCAGTACCTTCAGCGCAACAAATCGATCCAGCCGTTTCTGCCGGGCCTTGTACACCGCCCCCATGCCGCCCCGGCCAATCAATTCCAGAATCTCCAACTCAGGAAAATACCGGGCCAGTTCGTCCGGCGTCGGTGGCACGTATTCGGTGCGGGCCCCTTGTGGGGATGCGTCGACCGAACTGCCGGCAGCCAGACCGCGTTTCAACAGGCAAGCCGGGCACAATCCCTGAGGCGCATCGGCGGCCAACGGACCGCCGCATTCCGGGCATCGCTTCTCTTCAGCCATAACCGCCAATCCTTTCTACCTGATTGCCTCCACTCGTTACAGAAGCAAATCAGCGGGACGGTTACAGATTCCTCGCTGGTCAGTCTGGCCGGCCGTAGGTCCATTACCCTCGTGAAACGGGGCAACCCTCAGCGGGCGCTTCCCGCCAGATTCGACAGACCACCACATCTGTCCCGCTCGGAGCGGGATAAAGGCGGGCGAACGGCCACACCGATTCGGGGCACCAATGGCCGCCATCACGCCATGATCTCCGTGTCGCCGGCTCGACTTCCCTCCAGCGCTTCCATCGCTGTGGTCAGCCCTGGCTCAAAGAGAAATCGCGTCCGCCCCGCGCCGATGTGGTCATGCGGTTTCAGCAGCACCGCGGAAACGCGCCGCCCGTGCACCCATGTGCCGTTGGTGGAGTTCAGGTCGCGAACGATGAATGCGTCGCCTTCACGAGCGACCACAAAGTGCGCCCGGGAAAGCCGTCGGTCGTCCACTTCCAGATCGGCACCGTGACCGCGACCGACGACGACCGGCTCATCGCCAATCTCCCGGTGCTCGATCACCATGCCATCGGCCCGGATTTGGTAGAGAAATGCCATGACGAATTTCCTCTCCTACTCGGTACAGAAGCAAACCGGCGGGAAAGTTACCGGAACGCGGCAAACAAATGACGGATTTCGTCGTCGATTTCTGCGGGGCTGGCCACCGTGTGGGCGATTTCTTCGCGCAACAGGGCCCGGTACCGCTTGCGCAGCCGGTGCACGGCCACTTTCACAGCGCCCTCGGTCGTGCCCAGCTTGCCGGCCACTTCGGCGTAGGGAATCGCGTCTTGGCCAACCGTGAGAAACGCTTTCAGCGCCGCGAACTGCTTGGGTTCGCTCTCCATCTCCAGCCGGGCCAGCACCTGGTCCAACAAGGCGACCGCCCACGCCCGGTCGAGCAGTTTGTCGGCGCTCGCCTCATCGACCGGCTCGCGTTGATAACGCGTCTCGGCGTCCAGCGAGACGAGTGTCTGGCCGCCACCGCGTTTTTGGGCATGCGCCCGGTCCCATTCGTTCGCTAGAAAATGTTTCAACGACGCCAACAGAAACGAGCGGAATCGTCCCTTCTCCCGGTCCACATCTGCCAGGTATTTCTTTGCCAGCAGACGCGCGAAGAACTCCTGCGTAAGATCCTCCGCCTCGTGCGACTCGTAACCGCGCCGGCGGACGTAGGCGTAGAGCGGATACCAATACGTCCGGCACAATTCCTCCAAAGCGCGTCCGGCTTGTGGGGACGTGCCGTGACCGGCGGCCAACACGATCGTCCAACGCGTCGCGGCGAAGCGGCTGGCTGCAGTGGTCGTCACGGCGTCGGACCCGGGCTGGGAGACGGCGACGACTGCGTTCCTTTGTTTCCGAACATCGCCGCGGCCATTTTCAGGCCGGCTACTTGCATGGCACTGAATTGTTGCTGCCATTTGGTGAATTGATCGAGTTGAGCCGGGGTGAGAATTGCTGCCGCCCGGTCGGCATACCGCTGCTGCAACTCCTCCCATTGCTTCAACGCCTCGGCAACCCGCTCTTCGGTCAACTGTGATGGGTCGGTGGTCTGGCTGTTTATCAGTGACGACGGCGGCAGGGTTTTCCGTTCTTCATACATCGCGTTGATCAGGTCGTCCTCCTGCTGGTCGGTCAGCGCCGCATCGGCCGGCAAGGCGTCCTTGAACATCTGGATTTGCACGCGCTCGCTTACGGTCTTCTCGTAATCCTGGAAGGTCTCATAATCCTCAGGGCCGAGAAAATCCTGAATCTTCTTGTCGTAGTCCGCCTTGACGGTCTTGGCTTCCGCTGCCGCTTGCGTCCGGTCCCCGGACCCGGTCATCAGGGCCATTCCTGCTTCGGTCATGGCCATCTGGCGATTCACGAGCAACTCTTTCAACGCGTCCAGTTTGTCGGCAGGCAGGTTCAGGTACTTGGACAGCGATCCGTACATCTTGTCGAGCGTCATCTTTTGCTGGATGCGGATCACCTCTTTCATCCGGGGATCCTTCATCATGTTCGCGAGACTCGAGAAGTAATTGCTGACGGCGCCGCCGGTGCCGGTGGGTGCGTTCGTGACCGGCGCGGCAGGCACCGGGGTGGCAGCGGGTTCAGCCGGGGCAGCTTCCGGCATCGGCTCCGGCAATTCTTTCTTTGGTGGAAGAACTGATCGTGGTTTGGCCGAAGCAACTTGTTTGGCCGCGGCGGCTTCCTCGGCGGTCTTCTTTAATTCCGCGATCTCGCTTCGCTGACGTACGACCACGATGGCCAGCGTGCTGACCGCGACAACCAACACAACCAACAAGGCGTCTCGTTTCATAGGCCGACCTCCGGTCGTTGTCATCCACTACAGAACCAAAACGACCCGAATCCCACAAGCTCCCAGTTTCACTGCGCTGCTGGTCGCGGCGCGCCCGGAGGGCGTTGGGCGCGGCCTGACAGAAGATCGGGAAAAAGACCGGCAGCCTCAATGTGCTTCGCTTTGGGTGGCAGTAGGCGGTTGCACGGCGGCTTTGTTCGCGGATTTCTGCAACCCCTTGACGTACTCCGCCTGCATGGCGTAGTCCTCGTCTTGATAGGTTTCGAATCGCTCAAGTTGCGCGGGACTGAGGACCGTCGCCGCCCGCTCAACGCACAACTGGTGACGCAGCTCCTCTGCTTTCAGCCACTCTGCCACCTGTTCTTCTGTCCATTGCGACCGATCCACCGGCAAATTCCACAACTCGGGCGAGACCGGCACGGTGTTGCTCGCTTCGAAGATGGCGTGAACCAGGTCATTTTCCTGCTGATCGGTCAACGCATCGGCGACCGGAAGCTCACTCTTGAAGGTCTGAACGGCCCAGCGAAAACTTGCGCTCTTATTGTAATCCTCGAAGATTGCGTAATCCTGAGGGCCGAGCAGATCTTGGATCTTACGGTTGTACTCCGCTTGCACCGCGGTGCGGGCCTCGTTTAGCTGCTTCGGATCGACCTCTGGTTGACTCTCAATGGAAACGAGTGCATCCAAATTCGCCATGTTGCGTTCCACGAGCAACTCCTTGAGTGCGTCCATTTCATCCGCCGGGAGGTTCAAGTACTTGGACAGGCCTCCATACATGTTATAGATCATCCACCTCTGCTGGGTCCGCTCCTCCTGCCTCGTCTGCGGGTTCTTCAGTCTCTCCGCCAACTTACTGCCCGTCGCTGCGACGGACGGACCAACTGGCGCCTGCAGTTGTGCCATCTTGCCGCGCAGTTTGACGAGTTCGGCAGTGTCGAGGCGGAGTTGTTCGTTTTCCTGCTGCAGCACCGCTACGTTGTGCCTGGCCCCATCCCGCTCCTGACGCAACTGCCGGACCTGTTCAGTAAGCGGTTCTTGCTGTTGCTCGAGCGTCCGAATCTCCTCCTGCAATTGTGACGTGTGGTGCGTTTCGTACACCGCCGTGCTGGTCGCCACCGCGACGCTCGCGGCGGCGGTAGCGATCAAAATCTTCTGTGTGGTTGTCATGGCCAACGCTTTGGTTACCTCCAAGGTTGTCGTGCCGTGATGGGCCGCTTCAGACAAAGCCGCGGTCGCCGTCTTAACGGAAGTTGTGAGCGCCGGCAACGCCGCCAGCACGCCCAGCGTGAACGCCCGGCCCGGCGTTGTCTGCTGCAACGCGCCCTCGACGAATGCGGCGACCTGCTCGGTCAACATCGTCCGCCCGCGCGAGAGCCTTTGTTTCACCGCGTCCTCGCTCAACTCCAGTTCTTCTGCTACGCGTGCGACCGATTGGTGTTCACGATAGAACAGAATCAACGGTTCGCGATATGTGGTGGGCATCTGTTCCAGCGCGCGCCAGAGAATCGCTTCTTCCTCGCGACCGATGGCCCGGGCGGATGGAGACGGTTCCGGTGCGGCCGGTTCCTGAACCGTATCCAGCGGTTCGGCAGCGTGAACCGGTTCGCGGCCCTGTCGCCGGAGTTCTTTGCCGATCAGGAAGCGGGTGATGCCGCACAACCACGCCCGCAGCTTCGTCGGCTCACGCAATTCCGAAAGCCGTTTCCACGCGGTAACGAAGGTCTCCTGGGCGAGGTCCTCGCTCAGGGTCAAGCTGCCGGTCGCACCGTAGGTGATCGAGCAAACCAGAGATTGATACCGCTCGACGATCCGGCCGAACGCTTCACGGTCGCCCGTCAGACTCCATTCCACCAGTTGCGCGTCGCTGTCCCCTGCCACAGGCATTTTCCCGGTCGTCATCATAGCACCGTATCAGTACCGGGAAAGACGGAAGAGGTGACAAGAACGCCATGGGCAAAGCGCAAGCTTCGCAGACACACCAAGAAGTTGTGAGACGGCAGTTCCTTGATCTGGTGACTGCCACGAGTGCGGCTGCCCAAATTGCGGTACAGCCTTGTTTACAAGGCTGGGTTTCGAGGGAATCGGGCAACGCGTTTGGATTTGGTCAGGGCCACGACCACTCCGCTCCAGATGAGGAAGGCCAACGTGAGCAGAGGAACAATCCACACCGGTTGCAGACGGTGCGCTTCGGCAACGGTGACTCCGTACGCGGACGCCACCCACACGTCCAATCGCAGGTTCAATGTCACCAGCAGCACTGTGCCGCACACAGCCATATGGGCGGCGGTGGCCCGCGCGAGGGCTGCTCCGGTCTTGCCGCGAGTGTTGAAGAAAGCCGCAATGCCCAGCACAACCATCATTCCCGCGATGACTCCGGCCGCCATCAGATCATCGGCACGCCACGCCAGACGAACCAGCCACGAAAACAGCGCCAAATGCACGCCGGCCACCACCATCGCGAGTGTGCCCGGCTTCATCGGCGGGTTGGCCGGCTGGGGAGTTTCGCCGGCCTTCCCGCTCTGTCGGCTGATGCCCAGGATATGGGCAAACCCCACGATGGCCAAAGTCTGCAGGCCCATGCAATAGCACCACCAAAAGCCCGCCATCGCGACAAAACGAGTCCGGCTACCCCACTCAAAGTGATGTCCCAGAGCATGCACGGCATTCGGCCCGGCGATGGCAATTCCCAGCAGGACAATCCAACCAACGACAAGTTGTACGGTGTTTTTGACCCGCAGTTTGCGGTCCGGCGTGGTGGCACGGATGATCAGACATTGTGCCACGACGCCGGCAGCAATTCCAATAAAGGGCGCCACCCACGCGGCCAGAAAACCCGACTTGGCTGCCGCCGAGCCCTTGCCCGCCATGCAGACACTCACCATTGCTGCCGGACCGGCTGGCAACGCTGCCAGCACGCCGACGGTGAACACCTGCGTCGGTCCGGTGCTGCTCAACGTGGTTTCCACAAACCGCGCGACGCGCTCGGTCAACATTGTCCGCCCGCGCGAAAGACGTTGATGAACGGCATCTTCCGATAGGCCGAGCACTTCCGCCACCTCGGCCGCCGATTGATGTTGACGATAGAACAACACCAGCGGTTCGCGATACGTTGGCGGCAGTTCGCCCAACGCCCGCCACAGGATCGCTTCTTCTTCCTTCGAGATCACATGATCGCGCGGCGACGGCGCTTCCGAGGGGATGTCGATAATCTCATCCAAGTCCGCAGCGTTCGCCGTGGGCGTCCGCTGTTTCTGACGAAAGGAATTGTTGGTCACATTGCGGGCGATCCCGCACAGCCAGGATTTGAGCTTGGAAGGCTCTTGCAGTTTCGGCAGTTCGCACCAGGCTGTGATGAACGTCACCTGCGCCAGGTCTTCGCTGGTCTGTAGATCGCCACAGGCAACGTAGGTCAGGGCACAGATCAAGGATTGATACCGCTCCACAATCCGGGCAAACGCGTCGCGGTCACCATTTCGGCTGCTCAACACCAGCCGCTCATCGCTGGCTGACTCGGTGTTCAAGGTCGCCTTCATTCTCACCATAATAGTGGTCGAAAGCGACCAAAAGCTGACAGGAAAATCCACTGCTTTCCCCAATCAAATCCTTTGTTTCCAGTTTGGGCCCGTTGTGGTTAGAATCGCGACCAATGGCTGTCGAAGGAACCGAACAGCGCAAGCTCGCGGCCATCATGTTCACCGACATGGTCGGCTACAGTGCGCTGGTGCAGCAGAGCGAGGCCCTCGCGCTCGAACTGCTCGAAGAACACCGGCGCCTGCTGCGGTCGCTCTTTCCCCGCTTCAACGGCACGGAAGTCAAAACGATCGGCGACGCCTTTCTGGTCGAATTTGGCAGCGCCCTGGAAGCCGCGCAGTGCGCGATTGAGATTCAACGCACGCTCGCCAAACGCAACGCCGACGTTTCGGCGGCGAGCAGAATCCAGGTGCGCATCGGCATCCACATCGGCGACGTGATTCATCGGGAAAGCGACGTGCTGGGCGATGGGGTGAACATCGCTTCGCGGATCCAGCAGGTGGCTGAGCCGGACGGGATTTGCGTATCGATGGATGTGGAGCGGCAGATTCGCCATGCGTTGGCAGCGTCGCTGATCAAGCTGCCTCCCGCGGCGCTCAAGAACATCCGGGTACCGATGGACCTGTTCCGCATCGTGCTGCCGTGGGAGCACCAGGAATCATCGAGCGCGGGGCGACGGACTCTGGGCCCCGGGAAGCCGCACGGTCCCGTTGTCGGCCTGGCCGTGGCGGTGGTCATCGCCATTCTGATTGGGGTCGGCTTGTGGCTCTACCATTCCAGCGGCCGGCCGGCGAAAGTGACGGCGGCGCCGCCGACCAATGCGCCGATCCCCATTGCCCGTGCCGCAGAGTCCAGGTCCGTCGCTGTCCTGCCGTTCGCCAACATGAGCGCCGACCGGTCCGACGAGTATCTCGGCGATGGCATCAGCGAGGAAATCATCACCGCGCTGTCGAAAGTCAAGGGCTTGCGAGTCCCGGCCCGCACGTCGTGCTTCGCGTTCAAGGGCAAGAACGAAGACATCCGGCACATCGGCGAACAACTCGGCGTGGGCACCGTGCTCGAAGGCAGCATTACCAAATCAGGTAGCAAGCTGCGCGTCACCGCCCAACTCATCAACGTGACCGACGGTTTTCATCTCTGGTCGGAGACCTACGATCGCGGCCTCGACGATCTGCTGGCCATCCGGGCGGACGTAGCGGAACGGGTGGCCGAGGCGCTGAAAGGCCAGTTACTGAGCGAGGACTCGCAACATCTCACCAAACCGATCACTGCCAATGCGGAAGCCTACCGGCTCTACGTCCAGGGCCGCTACCTGTGGAACCAGCGCACCAGTGACAGCCTGAAGAAAGCGGCGGACTACCTCGAACAAGCGGTGGGCAAAGACCCCAACTTCGCGTTGGCGTATGCAGCTTTGGCGGACTGTTACCTCGTGCTCCCTGGCTACACAGGCACGCCGGCCAAGCAGTCTATGCCAAAAGCGCGAGCCGCGGCGCTCCGGGCGTTGGAACTGGACAACACCTTGGGCGAGGCTCACGCGGCCTTGGGCTCTATCAAGCAGAGTTGGGATTGGGACTGGCCCGGCGCCGAAGCCGAATTCAAGCGAGCCATAGAGCTTAACCCGAACTATGCGACCGCCCACCTCTGGTATTCAATATTACTGCGGTGTCTGGGCCGGTTTGATGAGGCGATCCGGGAGATCCGCCGCGCCCAAGACCTTGACCCGGTCTCGCCCGTCATCGGCATGAACGTAGGAGGGGTACTCGTATACGACCGACGCCCCCAAGAAGCCATCACGGAATTCCGCAAGGTCGTAGAGCTAAGCCCAGACTTTCCCAGTGTGCACGAGACCCTTGGTGATGCTTACATAATGGCGGGGATGTTCACCGAAGCCATCGCCGAGTTGCAGACCATGAGAAGGCTGACCGGCAGCAGTCCCGATGGACTCGGAGACCTCGGGTACGCCTATGCGGTTTCAGGCCGGACGAACGAGGCTCACGAGGTGCTCCACGACCTGATGGGCTTTTTGCAGCGAGGATACGATGTTCGTTACCTTGTCGCCTGGGTCCATAACGGTCTAGGTGATCGCGACGAGGCTCTGGCATGGTTGGAACAAGCAATCGAAGCGCGAGAAGATGTGTCCGATCTGAAGATCATCCCGTTTTTGGACAACCTCCGTTCCGATCCGACGTTCATCGCGCTGCTCAAGAAAGTCGGGCTGGAGAAGTGAGCGCCGGCACCGAACAACGCAAGCTCGCGGCCATCATGTTCACCGAGATGGTGGAAAGATGGACGGGTTAAGATTTTACCTCTCACTCTCCAAGGGCAATTGCTTATTAAGCCAGCATCAGTTCGGTTGCAGTCCCGCCAGCTTCTCACGGAGCGTGTTGTTATTGGGAAACAACGTCGCGCCGCGCTGCCAAATTTGTCGGGCATCATCGGTGTAACCGGCCTTTTGGTATTGCTCGCCCAGCAGGCCTCTGAGTGGAGTAGCTCGATAGAGGCCGGCCTTCATGCTTCGGGTCCGGCAGATTGATCCCAATGCTTCTGTGATTCGCCTCTCCGCGCAGACAAACGACGATGACCTTCACGAGGCGCTGGACAACTGTCTGGCGCGACGCGCCACCACGCGCCGCCACTGGATCAGTGGCAGCAGCCAGAGCAGGTTCAGCCAAGCCAGATGACGCAGCGCAATCTGCCCATATTGAAAGAATGCGTTCGACCGAATGGCTTGCCCGGCGATTTCATTGTTGGCTTGCGCGGCGTGCACGATGCCGCCGAGCGCAAAGTCGCGTGCTACCGCCACGCCGCCCACCGCCGCATTCCACGCAACAGCGCAGCCGCCGAATGCCTGCCAGCCGATGGCCAATCCGCCAAACGCACACAGCACGCCGATGGCGGAATCGCCAACGGCAATCCAGGCTTTCACCGGTTTTAGCCGGGCGACAAAGCCGCCCCCGATGCGGATGTGAACGAACGGCAGTCCGAGCAAGTTGAATCTGCTGCGATATTCCCACGCCGGCCTCACCGGACTTGTCGCAAGGCCCTTCATCGCCGGTTCATCAGCGGACTTCGACTTCACGCGGAACCACCAAATCATCTGCCCGCCGACAGCGATCACGTAAGCAAGCACCAGCCCGAGGATCAAACCGACGAACAGCAGCGAATGCGTTTGCAGCATCCGTCTCGCCCAAAACATCAGGAGTGCATAGATCACGAAAAATCCGCCGACACAGGCGACGAGTCTGCGATAGAAACTTCGGATGCGCTCCCGTTCGCGATCCGACCGGGCTTCGTCGATGCCCATTTGATAACCGAGCCACGTGCCGAAAAAACCCAGAATCGGACTGAGAATGGCACCGAACAATCCGGTCGCCGCCGCCGCCTTGGCCGTGGCGCTGCCTTTGGCCGCGGTGGCGCCGACTATTGCCGCTTTCGCTGAAATCGTCCAAGCCGGCAACGCGGCCAGCACGCCCAGCGTGAACGCCCGGCCCGGCGTTGTCTGTTGCAACGCGCCCTCGACGAAGGCCGCGACCTGCTCGGTCAACATTGCGCGTCCGCGCGACAGCCGCTGTTTCACCGCGTCCTCGGACAATTCCAGCGCGTCGGCCACTTCAGCCACCGACTGTTCTTGCCGGTAGGACAGAACCAGCGGCTCCCGGTAGTTCGCCGGCAACCCCTCAAGCACGCGCCACAGAATCGCTTGTTCCTCCTGGCTGATGACCTTGTCGCGCGGCGTCATCGTGTCGGCGGGAACATTGTCCGATTCCTCCAAGGCTTCGGCTTGGGCGGTGGGCGTGCGCTGTTGTTGCCGGAAGGAATCCGTGGTGACGTTGCGGGCGATACGGCACAGCCAGGCCTTGAGTTTGGCCGGCTCGCGCAGGGTCTTCAACTGACACCACGCGGTGATGAACGTCACCTGTGCGAGGTCTTCGCTGGCCGGCAGATTGCCGCACGCGGTGTAGGTCAACGCGCAAATCAGCGATTGATACCGCTCGACGATTCGTCCAAACGCTTCGCGGTCGCCGGTGCGCGAAAGCTGGACCAGCCGCGCGTCGCTGGGTGATTCGGTTGCCGGGATCGTTCTCATGTCACACCGGATACGACGACCGGCCTACGAAAAGGTGACAGGAAAAACGAGCCGCTTTCCCGCGGCCCCGTCGGCCGCAGAGCTTGCTTAGCCGGAACTATGCAGTAGGAGCTCATTTTAACCATTGAACGTCGGACGGTTTTCGACTGCATGGCAGTTGGGAATGGGGCTCAGAATCTTCTCCCACAATCGTTGCCA
>Ga0335081_10000260_pt1 | contig 98819 bp, 84 predicted proteins | sample Lox_Sample_35_FD_206713 | JGI IMG/M metagenome (GOLD analysis project Ga0335081, IMG submission 206713) | Soil microbial communities from Loxahatchee National Wildlife Refuge, Florida, United States - Lox_Sample_3.5 | ecosystem: Environmental > Terrestrial > Soil > Wetlands | place: USA...
GCATACCAATGGCATATTCATTGAATTCTTCATCCACATTATGCCAGTCTATTTCTTTATTTGGCCCTTCAAAGTAGCCGTTAAGTGTTACCATATTGAATACGAACAGGTTACGCATACTGTTTCACCTTGCCCTCGCCGAGATACTTCCTTCAGGCTTTCAGTGAGCTTATCAAATGCTCTTGGCTTATTTTTCAGCAACAGCCTTCAGGTGAATAAGACCAGTCTCAAAGTCCTTGCCGATCATCTTGTCCATGCCGAAAAATATGCTTATACCCTTGGCAAGATGCGGATTAGGACTGTACATTGCCCGCCTCACCATCGTCGAATCGCCCTTTCCTTCCAGCGTAAAGTCGGCAACGTTGTGGCCTTCCATAGGTTTTTCAAAATCCAGTTTAATGATGACCCTCGAGGGCGGAGAGATATCGATGATCTCCATGCGCCCCTTGCCGATCCTGTTGTTGTCTTCCCATGCATACCCGGATCCCTTGCCGCGATCAGCGCCGCTATATGTTCTCTTCATCGCGGGTTCCAGCTTCTCCCAAGGTGACCAATCACCCCATTTGTGGAAGTCATCGATGAGCGACAAGATCTTCGCCGGCGAAGTTTTGACGCTTTTCGTGCGTTCTACACGGAACGTGTCCGGCTTGGTCCCGGCAAAAATAAGAAGAGCGGTAAACAGTACGACGACTGCGATAGCGACTATTATTATGATAGTAGGCTCCTTTTCCCACAGTGTGCACGGACAGTCAGGTTTGCGCAGACAGCTCTTCAAGACGATCAAGGCGTTCGCTGAGCCTGCAATGCCCCTTTCCTATAAAATTTCCCTGCACGAAAATATCCTCTTGCTTAAGCATAGCGCGATAGAGTGTGAGCATCAACCATCGGACCAGGGTTGCGCAAGGTGTTTATATGTTGCGGTGATACTAAGGTTGGAATTGGGAAGGCTTGGAAGATATTGGGAATGAGGACGAAGAAAGACCTTCTACGCGTCTGAAGACGGACGACATTTTTTTAGCGATAGGCGGATTTGTCACCGATATCATAGGCAATGGGCATGAACACTTTTCGCAACGTGAAGATGACCAGCATGACGGCGATCAGAATCAGTCCATAAGACACGCCACCACTCGTGAGGCTGCTGCTCGAAACAAGCAGCAGATAGAGCGGCATGATCATGGCAAGGAGGTAGCCCTCAAAGAGCTGGAAGCAGAAGGCCTCCTTCGCAGTCACGAATCCCAGGCAGCCGGAAAGCGGCAACAGGAGCAGCAGGCTGTAAGGCTGGTGCACGAGCGCGCTGGACAGGGACCCCTTTCCGACAAAGAGAAGCGCGGCAAGACAGCCAAGTCCGATGAAGTACAGGTTTTTCAAGTATCTTTTGAAATGGCTAACGTAGAGATGAATGAAAAACACGCTCATACCGACGGATGCATAGAGGCCATAGGCAAGCAGATCAGTCGGCATGCTCTTGAGTGCTGTGTCGGAATTCAGTGATGCCGTCTTCAGGAGAAACGCAAGACCAGCAATGAAGATTGCGGATAGGACTATTCCTACCCGATAGAGGACAACAGTTATTTTATCTTCCCTGGTAAGGGGCTGGAACACCTGTTTTTCACCCATGAATCATTTTCTCCCTTCAGAGCTGTCCTCTTCACGTCACGTTTGAATATCACAACACGTTTCCGGAATTACCCCTTTTTCCCTTTTTTCCAGAAAGCCAGATCGCTCATCATGAGCGCCAGGAGATCACGAGGCGACATTTTCGAAGTTTCCTTGCACCTACAGGAGCCTTCACTGTCTGCAGCTGCTTGGTTCCCCGCAGCTTTGTTCTCCTTCCCTGGGCCGCCTGAATCAACGGTTTTCGGGTAACGTATAATCATTCTCTTCACCTCTGATTTTATTGTACATCATCTGAAAAAAATATGCCATCTATCGTCTTGACATGCACTATGTCTGACATTATATTGATAGGGGCACAGCAACTCTGTTTTTCTCTTTCATCACTGTGTCTCCGTGTGAGAAATAACAAATCTCATTACCCTTTTGAAAGAAAGTAGTGCCTCTTTTATGGAAAGAGCGTTATTAAGTTGTATTTATGAAAAATTGCGCAAGTTTTCAATCGACCCCCTGGATCTGTATCTTGTGGTGTCCATCGAGGAACAAACGCTCCTCATCTGCGCGAATGATGCCATCATTGAGCGATACGACGTCTCGACGTCCCGCTTCGGCAACGGCAACCGGGAAAATTCGCTTAAAACACCGCTCGGTGTTCATCGGATCAAGGAGAAGTACGGGGGCGACGCGCCTCCGGGCCGCGTTTTTAGGGACCGCGAGGACACGGGCGAGGACTGGGATCACAGCCAGACCGGAGACAATCTGATCCTAACCCGCATCCTGCGGCTCGAAGGCCTTGAGGAGGGAATCAACAAGGGCGCGGGCGTGGATTCTTATGAGCGCTACATCTATATCCACGGCACCGGCCGTGAGGACCTGATCGGCACACCCCTGTCGCATGGGTGCGTGTGCCTCCGCAATCTCGACATCATTCGCCTCTTTGAAATGGTGAAGGAAGGCACACTCGTCTATATCGATCCTCTGCCCATCGTTATCAATGACCACCGATGCCGCAATGTCCACTTTACCGGTATTTTCGGCAGCGGCATGAGCGCGCTCGCGCAATACTTGCGCTTTCAGGGAATCATGGTCTCGGGTTCCGACAGATTGCTGGCAAGCGAGGATACCACATTCATCCGTCAATCGCTGGAAGGTCTTGGGTGTACCATCGTTCAGCAAGACGGTTCAGGCGTAGGTGCGGATGTTGATGTCGTCTGCGTCTCGACCGCGATAGAAGAATCAAATCCGGACATCGTTGCCGCGCGCAGCCGCGGCATTCCCATCGTCCATCGCTCCGATCTGCTCAGCGCGATCATCGCGACAAAAAAGACCATTGCCGTTGCCGGCACCAGCGGTAAGTCGACGGTGACCGCAATGATCTTTGAATTCCTAACCTCATGCGATAAATCGCCATCCCTCATCAGCGGCGCGGGCCTTCGCAGGATCGAAAAGCGGGGACTTATCGGCAATGCTTACAGCGGCGGCTCCGAGCTCCTGGTCGTGGAGGCGGATGAAAGCGACGGGACCCTGGTCAAATATTGCCCCGAAGCCGCGGTCATCCTGAATATTTCCAAGGACCACAAAAGCATTGAAGAGATAACAAAGCTTTTCGAAATGCTTGCTGCAAAAACCCCCTGGACAGCTTCAAATGCCGACGATCCGATCCTTGCTTCACTTCCTGCGACCGTGCGCTTCAGCCGGAATGGTTCAGGCTCATGGAGACCGGACCGTGAAGAGCTCCTGCCGACTTCGGTGAAACTTTTTAAGAACGGCATTGAATATCATCTGCCGCTTCCGGGCAGTCACAATCTTGAGAACCTGCGTGCAGCACTCTGCGTGTGCGAGCATTTCGGATGCGAGCCAAAAGCGCTGGCCGATGCGGTAAAGAATTATGAGGGCGTGGCCCGGCGTTTTTCCGTGATCAGGACAAAGCAGAACGTGCACGTGGTCGATGACTTTGCCCATAATCCGGCAAAGATAGCGGCTGTCGTCAGTGCAGCGCGGGGCCTTTCCGGCCGGATTCTTGCCGTCTACCAGCCACACGGTTTCGGTCCCACACGATTCTTAAAAGATGAATACATCGCAACCTTCCGGACCGCTTTCAGGCAGCATGACTCGCTCTATCTCCTGCCGATCTATTATGCCGGTGGCACGGCGCAAAAAAATATTTCCTCGAAAGATATCATACATGGCCTTGATCCAGTATCATTCAATGCGCAAGCAGTGCATGATCGTGATGAGTTATTGACCAAGTTAAAAGCTGATGCGAAACCGGAAGACTGCGTTCTCATCATGGGTGCACGTGATCCGTCACTGCCTGCTTTGGTAAAGAAAGTTGTGGAAATGTTTGGCGGGGAAATGAAAACATAATTAAGAGTCACCCTCCAACAGCGGGGGCGGCTAGGGAAAATATGGACATTATTGCCATCGGAGGCGGCAGTTTAAAGAAGAAGGAAACGTTTGCGATCGACAAGTATATCGCCAAACTCACAGGCAGAAGCTCTCCCCGGGCGCTCTTCCTCCCCACGGCAAGTATCGACTCTGAGGATTACTGTGAGGTGTTCGACCATATCTATGGGGATTTGCTCAAGTGCAGAACTGACCATCTCCTTCTCTACCGAAGACCCGGTGACCGGGCAGCCGCGGCAAGGAAGATCAAGTCAGCTGATTTGATTTATGTCGGTGGAGGCAATACCCTTCGCATGATGAAGCTGTGGCGGCGTTTCGGGATCGACAAACTGCTGGTGAACGCCGGACAAGAGGGAACGGTGCTTGCCGGTTTGAGCGCGGGCGCGATCTGCTGGCACGAATGGGGCCATTCCGATTCAAGGGCATATTCGGGCAAGAAGGATTGGGACTACATAAAAGTCCGGTCACTCGGTATTCGCCCTGGGTTATACTGCCCGCATCTGGATTCAGAAAAACGATACGCCTCCTTCAGGAAAATGGTCGTCCGGGATAAAATGATCGGCATAGCCTGCGACAACTTCGCTGCAATTCACTATGATGATTCCGACGCAACCTGCATTACCTCCCGGAGAAAAGCGCGAGTCCATATTTACAAGTATGCAAATGGTAAAATCACGATCAGGCACTTCAAAAACGGCGAGAAGATCGATCTGGCAACACAATAAGATACACGGGCAGCGTCAAGTAAGGTTTTAATCCCCGGAATTACCGAGGGGTTATAAATGCACTTGCGCTCAAATAATAATAAAAAAATTAATCCGGGCAAACCTGACCTCAACCCCTGAAACCGTCAGGACGTAGCCATGAAGGACCGCACCCGGAGGCTGTCCGAAGCACAGTATAGGACAAATATTCTAAGGCGGGCCGATCGGTAACCAGTACGTTCGCCTCCCCCAAGGGCCGGAAGGGCGCATGCGCTCTCGGTTATGACTTCACATTTGTCGACCCAGCACATCCCCGCATGCCCAATTCCTCTTGCGACGTGGTCAATCCCTTTTCGGTGTTCCTTGTCCAGACCGGGTCGGTCATGACCTCACATTTGTTAAATACGAACAGTGATTTTTTTGAGTTCCCTTCCCGTCAATCGTCCAACCCTTTACTGTAGTGAAGTACAATTTTACCCGACTTGAAAGTCTTTGTTTTCATCAGCTGCAACTTATGCTTCCCCTTCAGGTCTTTGAACAAGGGTTTTCCTTCTCCTAAGACTAGAGGGTTCACGATAAGATGATATTCATCAATCAAGTTGAGATTCATGAACGTTGATACAAGGCCGGCGCCGCCCAAGAGCACCATGTCTTTGCCGGGATGTTGCTTCATTCTTAGGATTTCTTCAGCAATGTTATCCTTGATGATCCTTGTGGTTTTCCATTCGACCTTTTCCAAGGTTTTCGAAAAAACGATCTTCTGCATTTTATCGGCAAGGCGTGCATATTCAATTTCATTTTTTGTACTGGACGGGTTCGTCGGCACGGCAAGCCAGTATTTTTCGAACCCCGGATACATCACCCGCCCAAGCAACAAGGTATCTGCGCGCCTCTGCAAATTGAAAACATCCTTCCACGTTTCTTCATCCTCTTTCATTGCCCAATCTAACTCCCCCTTCGGTCCTTCAATAAAGCCGTCAAGTGATATTTGCATGGCGAGAATTACTTTTCGCATTTATCCCCCTTTCAGCGGATGTTGTCGGCATCCTATCCTGCTTTCACTCATTTCGTTGAACTTTTTCATAGAATTTAGCGGTTCTGTGTGGCCACTCTCTAACCGGCTTTTCTTATCCTTCCTGTCTCGCTCCCATTCAATCGAGTATCAATAAGTTCCTGAAAACGTATCGCCGTTGCTGCTCCTTTGGCTTCGTCCTCGTGTTTAAAATAAACGTATGCCTTCTCCCATTTTTGAGAAAGTATTCTTTCCGCCCATTGTGACAGATCGGCATCCGTATAATCGGAACGGCGCAGGCGCAGGTACCCCCAAAGCGTTGTGCTGATGATCTCCTGAGCTGGATTTTCATCAGTATCGGCTATGCACAAGCTGCATCCCTTTTGACGAAGTAAGTCCGGCATACCAGCATCGAGCCAGGACGGGCTGCGAAACTCGAATGCACAGGCCGCAGTGCTGGGAATCAGGGCAAGAAAATCCTCCAGTGCAGGCGCGTTCGCATGAAAGCTTTTGGGCAACTGAAAAAGAACTGCCCCCAGTTTCCTGTCCAGAACGGACAGCGACTTGAAGAGGTACTCGGTCTGCTCAAACACATTTTTCAACTGCCTTATATGGGTTATAATCTGGGGTGCTTTGAGTGCGAACACAAAATCACTCGGTACCTGTTCTGCCCAGGACGTGAGCACACTCTCTTTGGGCATGTGATAAAAGGTATTATTGACCTCTACGGTGTTGAGGCGTTGGGCATAAAAGCGAAGCATTTCCTTGGATGAGATTTTTTCAGGATAGAATTTTCCTTTCCATTCCTTATGTGCAAATCCACTTGTGCCAATATAGATCTTTATCATGTTACGGTCCTCCGTTGCCGCTCGTCAATAGTTTCTCGCGCACCACTTCGCGGGCGGCTTTATCCTCGCGCAGCCGCAGGAATACTGGCTGCCTCATTACGGCATCTTTAGTCCAGCCGGACAAGGTAACCTCGCACACCAGCTTCGGCTTGACCCAGGTGACCGAGGCATTGGTCTCGGGCTTCGCCTTCAAGGGGCATTCTTCTTGGATCTGGGGATCCAACTGTTCACGGATATCCTTCAAATGTTTTGCCGTAAACCCGCTTCCCACGTGACCGATATACGTCAACGCGTCCCCTTCGAATGCGCCCAGGATAAGGGCGCCGAAATATTTTCTGCCCCCTCCCGGTTCTGTAAATCCGGCGATCACTCCCTCCTGCGTAAGCCGCGTCTTCACTTTCAACCATTCCCGGCTTCTTCTTCCCGTTTCATACACGCTTTGAGAATGTTTGGCGACTATCCCTTCCAGCCCCTTTTCTTTGGAAACATGGTAAAACAAGATACCTTCCCTCCATACGTGGTCGCTGAATCGTATTTTCGGGATGGTCGGGAGGATTTTTTTCAGCAGTTCTTTCCTTCTGAGCAGGGGCAGGTTTCTCAGATCATGCCCCTGGAAGTAGAGGAGATCGAAAACGTAGTAGAGCAAATGACCGCGTCCCGAGTCCTGATAATGCTGCAGCATCTGAAAATCAGGGCGTCCCTGGTCGTCCGCTACAACAATTTCACCATCCAGAACAGCGTCAAATCCGAATTTCCGCAGCGACTCCACAACAGGAAAAAACTTTTTATTAAAAGAGATCCCGTTCCGGGAATAAAGCGAAACGTCCTTGTCCCTGATTTCGGCAACAGCCCGGTAGCCGTCCCATTTCACCTCAAAGATCCAATCAGGATGATCAAATGGTTCCTTGACCATGGTCGCGAGCATTGGGATTATAGCCTGCGGCATGGGTTTGACTGGTGCATCCTTCAGATCCTCGCTTTCTATTGTTTCATGAACACGGATTTGGTTAACTTTTTTCTGGGTAAAAGCTTTCCGCCCGTCTGTTTCGAGCATCTCCTCCAGAGTTTTATGAGACACTACAGAACGGTTCTCTCCGAGAATGTCCCCTTCGATCGCATTTCGATCTTTTTTCTTCAGGAGGAGCCACGACTTCCCGTCCTTTCTCATTTTTACCAGCGTAAATTCTCCGTGCAGCTTTTCCCCTTCGAGGACAAACTTCATATCCCCTTTTCTGAATCCGTCTAGAAGACGTTTCTCGCTTTCCTTTTCGTCTCGCGTGGAAGGATGATGATAAATACCCCTGTCCCAGATGATGACGCTTCCTGCGCCATAATTGCCCTCCGGGATGATGCCTTCAAACTCTTTGTAGTCAAGCGGGTGGTCTTCAACCATGACAGCCAGCCTTTTCAGGGAAGGATCGAGCGAGGGCCCCTTCGGCACAGCCCAGCTCTTCAGCACCCCTTCCAGTTCCAGCCTGAGATCGTAATGAAGGGCACGGGCCGCGTGTTTATGAACAACAAACGTGAGGCGGCTCCCCTCGTGGCGAACCCTCGGTTTCGGTTCAGGCGTTTTTTCGAATTCTCGTTTCGATGCGTATTCCCTTAATTTCATGGCATTGCTGATATTCCTTTCACCCCTTCGTGAATTGGGGGTGTTCGACCAAAGCCGAGGGGAAAGCATTTCAGATCGCGTACGCCCGAAGGGCGTGTTTTTTCGCAATGTATCGAGGCCTCCTCCGTACCACAGAAAGAACTTTGACGAGATGCCCTTCTTTGGGTTGCCTTTGATGGGTACTCAGAAAAGGTAACGCGGGTCAGTGGCAGCGGCCCCAACGATTCATTTTTATTCATTTATAGAATAGAAGCTATCATTCTCGACGGCATTCCTTCACAGATGAGGAAGCTTCTGTTCTTTCACGAGCATCTCTTGAAAAAGGTCTCCTATCCTTTCAGCCCTGCTCACAGCCTCCGAATGCACGACCTGCAATTTTGCCGGGTCACCCTGCCCGTTTAAATTCTCCAGTTCCCTCCATTTAAGAGGAAACGAAACGAACGGTTTTTCCCGGGCACGGAGAGAATAAACGCAGATCATGGTTTTTGAGGCATCGTTCTGAGACCAGTTGATAAAAATTTTTGCTTTCCGCTCTTGCCTTGCCATTTTTGCAGTCACCAGATCAGGATAATGTTTCTGCATGATTCCTGCCACCGCTCTTGAAAATGTTTTCGTATCTTCAAAGGTTGTCCCTTTGTTGTTCAAGGGCACATATACGTGAAGTCCTTTTCTGCCTGAGGTTTTAACATAGCTCACAAGCCCCATCCGGGAAAGCAGGTCGCGAAGTATCAACGCCACCCGGGCACAGTCGAGAATGTTCGCCGGATCGCCGGGATCTAGGTCAAAGACCATGGAATCGGGCGTCTGAGGGGATCCGGCCCTGGCCAGAGGCACATGGATTTCAAGAGACGCAAGGTTCTCCACCCATATCAGCGTTTCCAGATCATTGATCAGGCAGTATGTCATCGGCTCTCCGCCCTCCTGGAGGATCTCCGCAGTGCTTACCCACTCCGGACGGTGCCCGGGACAACGCTTCTCGAAAAAAAAATCCTTGTCTACCCCCTCGGGATAGCGCTTCAAAGTCACTGCCCGGTCTCTCAAATGGGGCAGGATGAAGAATGCAATCCCGCGATAGTATTCCAAGATACGGGACTTTGTGAAACCATAGGAGGGGTACAGGTCCTTTCCGAGATTTGTTAAAAGGAGCCTCCTTCCTCCCATATCGACGTATGTTCGGTTCACCTGCTCTCCTTCACTTTCCGCATGCTCTCTTCCAACGCCGCGACGAGATCGGCCGGACCTTTTTCCTCTCCTTCCTCCACCGCAGGAGCCTCCACTGGAGCGTGATCTTTCGACTTCGCTTCAAGGAGATCCATGAGCTTTTTTCGGCGCCCATCGGCATACTTTGCAGCGTTAAAGTCTTCGATCATTTGCTCAATGCTGTTTGTTATCCGGCTTTCCTCTTCAGCCTCGATCGTTTCTTTCTTCGGCGAAATGTCTTCATCAGGAAGTATTTCGTCGCTGTAATGAAGTGTGGTCAGCTCCAGTGCTCCGTCCCTGCTTTTGATTGCCACCAGATACTCACGTTCAGCCAACACGAATTTTGCGAGCCCGGCCTTGTTTGTCCGGCGCATCACCTCGACGAGCAGCTGATATGCTTTTTCGCCCCCTTTCGAAGGAACGAGATAATAAGGGTGATCATAATATATCGGGTCCACCTCCTTCATATCGATGAACTCAACAATCTCGACCGTGCGGCTCCGTTCCGGCGACACGGATTCCAGCTCCTCGTCCGTCATCGGAATGAATTTATTGGGCGCAATTTCGTATCCCCTAATGATTTCATCCGGGGTAACCATGGTTTTTTCTTCCGGACAGAACATTCTTCGCGAGAGGCGAGAGTAATCCTTGCTGTGGAGCAGGCGAAAGGAGACATGGCCCGGCTCGATGGCCTTGACCAAGCGCACCGGAATCGCAACCAGGCTGAAACTGATCGTCCCGCTCCATATTCCCTGCACGGCCATGTCATTTCCCCTCTGCTTTTGATGATATTAACGCCACCCGGATCGGATCGCGGGCCTTCTCCCTCAGGCGACTTTCTTCAGACTGACTTCAAGAACCTGAAGCAGCTGGTCTGATTCAGTGGGTTTCAGGCGCCTGGGCGCCAGGATTTCAATGTTCTCTCCGCGGGCTTTTTTCTCGATCATATCCTGTAGCTTCTTCTGATGTTCGTTCTCGAATTTCCGCGGTTCAAAGGCACCGGTCATCTGATTGATCAAGTCGCTCCCGATTTTCAGTTCCTTTTCCGACAAGGCAACATTCTGCAGTCCGAGGGATTGCGCCGGGATCACTTCATCGGCATATCGCAGCGTATTCAGGCGAAGAACCTTCCGGCTCGCCTGCAGGGCTCCGAGATAGGACCGCTTTCTCATGGTCCAGGTGCAGATGCCTTGCACATCCATCTCCCTCATCGCTCTGACAAGCACGCTATATACTTTCGCTTGAATACCCGTTTTATCCGGTTCCAGGTAATAGACACGATCAAGGAAGATGGGGGCGATTTGTTCTGTTTTGACGAATTCGTGGACCTCGATCATCCGGCTGCCTTCAGGAACCGCTTGTTCGAGCTCCTCCACATCAAGGATGATATATTTCCCGTCCTCTACTTCAAAACCTTTGGTCTGCTCTTCTGCCGGCACCGGCTGTTTTTCATAAGCACAGATCATCTGTTGGCGCAATTGTACCTGATCATGTTTGTGCAAGAGGTGAAACTGGATCCGTTCTTCCCTGACCGCAGAATGCAGTTTCACGGGCACGTCCCAATTCCCAAAATGGATATTTCCTTTCCATATCGTTGCCCCTGCCATGGAAAACCCTCCGCAATTCTTCTGCATGCAAAATAGGACAATAACGATCTTCTATTTTAAGCGTAGCACCCGGGGCTCGAGGCGTCAACGATATACCTTAGTCTTGTCCTCGTATATTTTAATACGAAGGTTGTAATCGAAGGTGTCTCTCTGCTGGCAGCGCTTGGAGCACCGGGAATAAGAGTATAATTATCTCTGAATGTTTATGAGAGCTCCAGACATCATATGGCCAAAGACAATAGACCACGCCCGGCAAATGCAAGAGCACGACAGAAGGCTTGTTCTGATCGAACCCCTGCACAGGCCGCCTGAATATGTCGCAGGCGTTGATGCTGCTTTTTCGGAAGACCGGGTATTTGCAGCGGCCTGTCTGTATTGCTATCCGCAACTGATGCTTGTGGAGCACGCTGCGGCGGAGAAACGCCTGGTATTCCCCTACGTCCCCGGTTATCTGCTGTTTCGTGAAGGGCCGGCAATAATCGCTGCTCTCAAGAAATTGAAAAAGAAACCCGACGTCATTCTGATCGACGGACAGGGAATCGCACACCCGCGCGGCATCGGAAGCGCTTCCCATTTCGGGGTCCTGCTTGATGTCCCGACAATCGGCTGCGCAAAAACAAGGCTCATCGGCGAGTATCGTGAGCCGGGGGAGCTAAAAGGAAATTGGACAGAGCTGCAATTCAATGGGAGAATTGTTGGCGCTGTTCTGAGAACGAGAGACAGGGTGCGGCCCCTGTTCCTGTCGCCAGGGCATAGGATCGATCTTCAGGGCGCGATCACAATCGCGTTGGGCTGTGTGGGAAGGTACCGGATCCCGGAACCCTTGCGAGGTGCGGATATGCTGTCGAAGAAGAACAGGTGGTGAGACGTTGGAATTCGCAAGATTATTTGTGGTAGAGTTTATATAATAGGGTATTCATTCAAGGAAAACTGATATGAACGAAGCGACCCAAAAAACATACATGCTGGTCCATAGCGGAGCACGGGAAGAAAATGCACCTGACCCCTGCGAGGTGGGCACCGCCGAGAAATCCAATGTTGAGCTCCTGGATGCCTATTCCCGGGCAGTCACAACTGTGGTGGATGCCGTTGGTCCTGCTGTTGTGGGCATCTCATCAGGACCGGAGTCGAAAAACGCCGGCCCCGACGAGGGTGGAGACGGATCAGGCGTCATCTTCGCGCCGGACGGGTATGTCCTGACGAATGATCATGTTGTACACGGCTCGAAACGACTGATCGTGTCTCTGACGAATGGCACAACGCTGGCAGCGACCATGGTTGGCACCGATCCCGCCACCGATCTTGCTGTCATTCGCGCCGATGCCGCGAACCTCCCCTTCGCAACGTTTGGAGAATCCGCATCGCTTCGTGTCGGGCAACTCGTGATCGCCATCGGCAATCCCTTCGGGTTCCAGTCCACCGTATCAACCGGTGTGGTGAGCGCCCTCGGTAGGGCGCTGCGGAGTAGGGGGGGACGACTCATCGAGAACATCATCCAACACACAGCCCCCCTCAACCCCGGAAACTCAGGAGGTCCGCTCGTGGATTCGAGAGGCAGGATCGTGGGACTGAATACGGCAATCATCATGGGTGCGCAGGGCATCGGCTTCGCCATCCCCTCCGATACCGCAAAATGGGTCGTGCCCCAGCTTATTACGCTCGGCAGGATTCGACGGGGACATTTGGGCATCGCTGCACAGCAACGCCCTCTCACCCGGAGGACAGCGCGCTTTTTCGCCCTGACGCAAGCCTCTGCTGTGGAAGTCCTCTCGATAACGCGCAATGGACCGGCTGCCATGGGAGGAATTCGGAAAGGCGACCTAATCGTGGCCATGAACGGAGGTCGCGACCGTGGACCAACTCCAGAAATTTCTCGCGGACTGGCCCATCGGCCGGCCGGTCAGCGTATCCGTGCTCCGCGTGCAGGAGCGTCTTGACATCGCTGTTACACCGTCAGAGGCCGGACCGCACGAGTGATTTCGCCCATCCGTAACCCGGAGCCCGGAACTCGAAACGGCTGCCTATCAGCGTATCCCTGACTTTGACTGATGCCTGTGATGTTCACGCTGCTATTGGCATTGACAAACACAATGCTTGCCCGTAATCGGAGCGGACGATTGTTCCTCAGACAGGTTCTGCTTATCCCAGGTCATGATCCGCTCTACGCCCCAGGCCATCAGGACGACAATACCAATCATCAGAGGCCACGCCCAACCCGTGGTCCATTCCAGTATCTCTGCAAAGCTCATCATCGATCACTTCCTTTGTGCTGTTTCTTCGAATGAATCTCCACGCAAACAATGTGCGTGGCACCTCACGATGACCCTGTAGCAAGCTACAGGGAACTACAAGTTCAAGCATGTTGAATCCGAGGCAACGGGGTCATACCTGAACACACCGCTCGGTCGAGTCCGCTAACCTCCGCATCGATTCAATCAGTTGTTGAAATTCAATGTGCGGCACGTACAATACCGATCTTGTTCACGCCGCTGCACGCGATATAGATATTCCCATCGGGAGTTACCGACATGTTCCGAATGACGCCGCCTGACGGAACGTCCCATTTTTCAAAATGCTTTGTTGCCGGGTTGAAGCGGACGATCGTGTTCGGCTCTAAACCCGATTCGCTGTACCATACCTCGCCCTCCGCTGTCACTGCAATGCCGTAAGGTCTGGAACCACGTCCTCCCGGCGACGGCCACTCCTGAACCTTGCCGTTCTTCGGATCAAGTGCACCCAGGTATCCTCGCTGATAATCGGTATAGAAAATAATATCATCACGACCGATTGCCAATCGCCGCGGCCTCGCACCCTTCGGCAGTGCGTATTCAGTGATCTTCATGCTTGCAGGATCGATCTTTCCGATCTTGTTGGTCCCCAACTCACAATAGAAGGGAACCCCCGTGGGGTCAATGGCGATTCCGTAAGGTCTGGAATCAGGTGTTGGGGAAGGTCTGAGGGTAATCATCCCTGTTTGAGGATCGAGCCGGCCGACAAAGTTGCCTTCCTGGACAGTAAACCAGAGGATGCCTAAGGCGTCAAACGCCAACGAGTGAGGGTCCCGTGCTGAGCGGTCAGGCATGGGATACTCGGTAATTTCGCCAGTTTGGGGGTTCAGTCTTCCGATATATGCTTTGAAATTGGCCGTGAACCAGATATTGCCTTTCCTATCCGATGCGAGCCCATGCGGTCCGGAATCAGGTGTCTTCAAGCGGTACTCCTTGATCATGCCTGTCAAGGGATCGAGTCTCCCGAGAGTGTTGGACGCTAATCCAGTATACCAGAGCGAACCGTCGGTCCCAACGGCAGGATCATGAGGAAAGGAACCAGACGTCAACGCGTCCCATTCTTTTATTGAGACCTCACCTGTCCTCGCCGCAGCAGCTGAACCGAGAAGGGCGAGAGAAACTGCAACAAACAAAAATTGTCGACGCAACATAGGCTGCTCCTTTTGGAGGACAATACCACAGTTTCGTCTTTTCACTATTATTATAGCCGAATGAACAGGTCTCTTCTCGTTTCTGTCTCGATCGAGGCGGCCTCTTCTCTTGACGGAGAACTTTCAAACAGGTGGCCTTAGTCGCACCCTTTTTGCTAAGCTTATATTTGTAAACAAGGCAGAGGAATTCTCGATGAGCCTTGAGAGAAAGGATCAGTATCAACTACTGCGGATGGGCGCGGAGGGGCAGGAGAGAAGGGAGTCTTTACCAACCCCGCATGTTCCGAAATGGCCCGACAAAGTCTTCTTGCAATCCAAGGACCAAGGGGATCTGCACCCAGGGGCGACCATACACTGTTCGAGGCCGCAGGCCATGTCTGCGCGGTCGAGCGGACACGGCCTTAGAGGGGTCAAAAAGTTCGATCATATCGCGAAGGGGATATGCAAAACATAACAATGCCAAACCCGTCGAAGAACATTCTTATTACAGGTCTCCCGGGAAGCGGCAAGACCACGCTTATAAAGAAGCTTGTTGATCAGCTTCGGGAATACAATCCTGCAGGATTCTACACTGAGGAGATGCGATCGCGGGGCACAAGAACAGGTTTCAAGCTTATGAGCCTCGACCGGAAGATGTCCTACACACTTGCCCATGTGGACATTCAGGGCCCGCACCACATTGGGAAATACGGCATTGATCTACCCGGGTTTGAACAATTCCTCGGGACACTTTCCCTGCTTGACCTACGACCACGCCTCGTCATTATCGACGAAATCGGCAAGATGGAGTGCCTTTCCCCAAAATTCCGAGATTTTGTCGCATCACTCCTGAAAATGCCATCGCCAATCATCGCGACCATTGCACTGAAAGCCGGCGGCTTTATCGAGGAAGTCAAACACCGAGGAGATGTTCATCTCTACGAGGTTACAGAGAGGAACCGCGACATCCTCCTGCAGGGGATAGACGGACTTGTCCGTTCCTTGCTGGCTTCACGTGACCATAAATAAATTAGAAATAACTACGTCGGGACACCTCTCGACCTTTCATTGAAAATCGGGTAAGATGCGAACATGAAAAATGTCGACGTGGTCAGCAAAAACCCACGCCTGATGCATGCGCTGCTGCCCTGGATCGCCGCCGTTACAGGAGGAGTGCTGGCGTTCCTCGGCTATGCCGGCTTTGACCATTTCTACCTCGAGTGGATATGCTTGGTGCCGATACTCTGGGCAATCAGCGGGCAGACGCCGGGCCGTGCGTTCCTCATTGGGTGGGTCGCGGGCATCGTGGGGCACGGGGGCGGGTTCTACTGGATCGTCACGATGCTCCGGCAGTTTGCGGATGCATCATGGCCGCTTGCAGTAATGGTATTGCTGCTCCTCGCCGCGGCAAACGGTGTTGTCTTCGCGATCTGGGCCTGGGCTACCCGGTTGATCTGCGGCGGAGCCGGCTGGAGTGCGGCATGGGTTTCACCGGTCGTATGGACCGCTACTGAAAAATTCTGGCCACAGCTGTTTCCCAACTATTTCGGTGCAAGTCAGTATAAACTTTCCTTAGTGACACAGATCGCGGATTTCGCGGGAATCCTGGGAGTCACCTTTCTGGTCGTTTACACGAACTCCACAATCTATGCAGTGATCGAACGGATTCGCCGCAAACATCCCTATCCGTGGATGCCGGCTGTTATTTTTTCTGTCGTTATCGGGATGGTACTGGTATACGGCGCGGTACGCATCAGCATAGTGGACAGGAACGCATCCTCAGCCGCATCGCTGGCAGTCGGCCTGGTGCAGACAAACCGCGGGGCAGGTGAGAAGCATTTTGACGAGGGCCTATTTCTCCGTGAACACCAGGAGATGTCCCGCGAATTGGTCAAGTCGCAGCCGCTCGACATCATTGTCTGGCCGGAGAGCGTCCTATTCTTGAATCTCGCATCCCGCGAGGAAGTACTGCCAACTAGTCTGTTGGGTGATCTTCGCACTCCGCTGCTCTTCGGTGCCGTCATTCTCACAGAAGGGCGGGGTGAGCGCCGCATGTACAATAGCGCTGTTTTGGTGGATGGGACAGGCCGCATTATTGGCACGTATGATAAGATGGTGCTTGTCCCTTTCGGTGAGTATATCCCCTTCGGAGACACCTTTCCCCGATTGTATTCGTGGTCGCCCTATTCGGGCCGCTTCTGGAAGGGAAAGAATACAGAACCACTCCAGTTCAATGGTCACGTCCTGTCCGTGAACATCTGCTACGAGGATATTTTTCCCGAGCACATTCGCATGCTTATGCAGGGAGGTCGGTATCATCGCATACCCGAGGCAATGTTTAACCTGACAAACGATTCTTGGTACGGCAACACGGTCCAACCCATGGAACACCTGGTTCTCGCAAGCTTCCGGTCAATTGAACATCGGCGTGCTCTCGTTCGGTCTACCAATACCGGCATATCAGCCATCGTGGACCCGGTTGGCCGGATCGACCGCCGCACCGGCCAATGGACAAAGGCATCCCTCGTTGGCAGGATACCGCTAATGCAGGGACGCACTGTCTATGCTGTGTTGGGCGATTGGATCGGATGGGTGAGCGTGATTATTGCCCTGCTCGGCGTTAGCCGTGCATTCCAAACAACAAGGCGGCTTGCAAACAGAAGTGCTGCGCATAGCGCAGGCAAAAGGGACCGCATCGGGAAACACGCAACAAGCGGACGAACGAAGGACAAACGTTAGCAAGACAAAGCTCGAAACATGAAATGAGGGTCTTATCCGATAATTGCCCCTATGTTCGAGAATAAAACCTGCGGGGCTCTCTGTTCCGGCTCCGCAGTCTCTACGGATTAGTCGAAGTATCTGCCTCCGTTCACGTTTATGGTCTGACCGGTAATGAATCCGTTATGGGCAAGCATCACGGCTACGCACGCGATCTCTTCGGGGGTACCGAAGCGTCCCACGGGAATGACGCTCTCCGATAACTGAGGTAGAGCTCCCGACATGTCAGTACGGATTGGACCAGGGGCTATAGTATTCACGGTTATTCCTTCTTTTGCGAGCTGTGCCGCATAGTAATGCGTGAGCCCGATGAGGCCAGCTTTCGAAGCAGCGTAGTGAGGTCCTACGACGCCTCCCACCTGAGCAGCAACTGAAGAAATGTTGATTATGCGTCCCCATCTCTTCCGTCGCATGGGGGGGAGGACGGCTTGGGCGACAAAAAAAGATGCGGAAAGATTCGTTGTCAGGAGTTCCTCCCAGTCCTGTTGAGTAATCGTATCCATTGTACGGGGCCGCGCAATGCCTGCATTGTTCACAAGGATGTCAATCTCACCCAGATCATGTTCTATGGTATGTACAATGCGTTTGACTTCGGCAGCCTGTGACACATCAGCCTGTACAGCAATAGACCGGTGGCCGGAAGCCTCTATGGCCTTGCGCACGTCGAGGGCCTCATGCTCATGAGCGATATAGTTCACCGCTACATCAGCCCCGGCCTCAGCGAGTGCAAGAGCGATTGCCCGTCCTATCCCGCGACTTGCCCCGGTCACGAGAGCGACCTTTTCCTTTAATACATTGGTCATACGGGATTATCCTCCCTTCTTAAATGTTTTCATACTAATCTTATCATGTTAATACACAAACAAAAGAACCATCTTCTGTGCTTAAAAACAGCATTTTTCTTAAACTTATCAAGCTACTTTCTAGCAATCTCATCATACTTAAGTTCACTTGACGGAGCTATGAAGTTCTCTCCTAATCATTATATATTATGATCTTTACGAAAATCGAAGGGTATCTCAAAACAAGATAGCGACGGGAAAACGGTCCGAATCAGTTCAGGGCTTAAGGAAGGACCGAAACTAGACCTGAATCCCGGTTTCGGTATCGCCGATGGAGCGGAGGTGCAGCCGGCCGATACATCTGCGAATAAGGAGGAATTGGCATTGCGGAGAGGATAATGTTCCGAATAATCGAAATCCCGATTATTCGGGCATCGTTCCCAAATAGTCCCTGAGATATCTTCCGGTATACGATTCTTCGACCTCTGCCACTTCTTCCGGCGTGCCTTTCGCAACAATGCGTCCCCCCTCCTCCCCACCCTCAGGCCCAAGGTCGATGACCCAGTCCGCGTTCTTGATCACGTCAAGGTTATGTTCTACGACGATCACAGTGTTCCCCGCGTTCACAAGCGCGTCCAACACGTGGAGCAGTCTTTTGACATCGTCCATATGGAGTCCGGTCGTCGGCTCGTCGAGGATGTACACCATATCATACAGTTTCCAGTCGCCTAGCTCATGGGATATCTTAAGCCGCTGGCTTTCACCACCTGAAAGTGTTGTAGCAGGCTGCCCAAGTCGGAGATAGCCGAGTCCGACATCCGCAAGTGAACGGAGCTTGGTTTGGACCTGCTGATGTCCCTCGAAGAACGTGATGGCCTCGCTCACCGTCATCCGGAGCACATCGGCGATGTTTCTTCCCTTGTAGAGGACCCTGAGAATCTCTGGTTTGTATCGCTTGCCTCCGCACTGCTCGCAGGTGACAAAGATGTCTTCGAAAAAATACATCTCGATCTTCTGCACGCCGGCCCCATCGCACGCCGCACATCTCCCGCCTGCCACATTGAAGGAAAAATGACCGGGACCGAACTTTTTCCGTTTCGCGTCAGGAAGGCCTGCAAATATCTTCCGGATAAGGTCGAAGGCCTTCACATACGTGACCGGATTGGAGCGCGGCGTCTTGCCGATCGGCTCCTGATCGATAAGCCTGACGCCCTTGATATGCTCGACCCCCATAAGTTTTCCATATGTTCCAGGTATTTCGGAACCGAGAGCGAACGCACGTGCGAGAGCCGGGTATAATGTGTCCTGTATGAGTGTGGATTTGCCCGAGCCCGAAACACCAGTAATGCAAGTCAGGATTCTAAGCGGAATGCGCACATCGATCCCTTTCAGGTTGTTTTCCGAAGCCGACCGGATATCCAGGAACTTTCGCTCCTGCTTTCGCCTCCTGACCGGGACGGGGATCGTTTCTTCACCCGAGAGATACTTTGCCGTCAGACAGGCACTCTTTAGGAAGTCATGCGCGGTTCCTGCGAACACAACACGGCCTCCCCGCTCCCCTGCTCCCAGCCCCATCTCCACCACATGATCGGCCGACCGGATGAGCGCCTGATCGTGCTCGACCATGAGCACTGTATTGTCCCTTGCTGACAGCTCCCGGATGATTTCTGCAAGTCGTTCCGTGTCTCGCGGGTGCAGTCCAATGCTCGGCTCGTCAAGCACATACAAGGTCCCCGTCAGTTTGAGCGCAAGCTGGTTCGAAAGGTTCACGCGCTGGGCCTCGCCCCCAGAAAGCGTCCGCGTCTGCCGGTCGATCGTGAGATAGCCCAGTCCCAAGCGAAGGAAGAACGAAAATTTCATCTGTATCCGGCGCAGGATCTCGTTCGCTGCCTGGTGATCGTACTCGCTCAGAGACAGATCGTGAAACCATTTCGAGAGTTCCGCAACGGGCATGGCTGATATCTCGGCAATGTCAAGTCCGCCGACCTTAACAGTGAGTGCCTCGGGCTTGAGTCTCGTCCCCTTGCAAGCCTGACAGGTCGCAGCACTGCGGTACCTGCTCAGGAACACCCGCACATGGAGTTTGTATCGCTTCCGCTGCAAATGTTCGAAAAAATCGTCAATGCCGTAAAAGTCTTCAGTTCCCTTGAATAGCGTGTCCTGCTGGCCTTTCGGAAGCTCCCGGAAGGGGATATTAATGTCGATCTGCGCTTTCTTCGCACCCGAGATCATCTGGCGCATCCACCATTTATAGGACGGCTTAGTCCAAGGCTCAATAACACCTTCCTTGAGACTCAAGTGCATGTCTGGGACGATCAGGTTCTTATCATAGTGCAGGATGTTACCGAAGCCGTTGCACTCCTTGCAGGCGCCGAAGGGATGATTAAACGAAAAAAGAAGTGGCTGTGGAGGCTCGAAGAACATACCGCAGCCAGTGCATTTAAGTGCCTGGCTGAAGACTGTTGTCTTGTCCCCCAACACTTCGACAAGGACCTCGCCATTCCCCTCCCGGAACGCAGTCTCCACGGCTTCAACTATCCGTCCTCGGGAACCTGAGCTGACGACGACACGGTCCAGAAGCACAAGAAGCTCCGCCAGATCACTTCTCTCCGAATCGATAGTCGCAATCTCGACGATTTCTCCTCCAAGCTTGATCCTGCCGTAGCCCCTGCTCTGGAGTTCCATCGAGAGAGCGCCTAGTCCCCCTGCAGGAACGTGAACCCGAAACAGGATGTAGATTCTCTTTTCTCCATAGTGGCGCAGAAGATCATCGGCAACCGAGGAAGGATAAGAGCGTTTCACTTCATTTCCGCATTTCGGGCAGACGATTTTCCCGATCTTGGCAAAAAGCAGCCGAAGATAGTCGTATATCTCGGATACAGTCCCAACCGTCGAGCGTGACGTCCTGACCGGGTTCCTCTGCTCGAGCGCGATAGCAGGTCGCACGTTCCTGAGTTCATCGACGTTTGGGCGGTCGAGCTTTTTCAGGAACGTCTGCGCATATGTGGACAGCGACTCGATGTACCGCCACTGCCCTTCGGCAAAAACCGTGTCAAAGGCGAGGGACGACTTGCCTGATCCAGATAAGCCGGTGACCACCGTCACGGCATCGTGCGGAATCCTCAGGTTTACGTTCTTGAGGTTATTCTGCCGCGCGCCCTCTATGATAAGGTCAGACTTCATAAGTAAATTTTCCTATTATAACACGGCAATTGAAAATAAGGTAGAGATAGGGAGGTGGCTGAAATGGATTATCACGCGCCCTTTATGATGTGGTGCAGTGCGCTGGGGACATTTCCTCTTGTTTGAGGTAATATGACGCGTGTCCAGAGTAAGTGCATTTGTTTGCCAATTCCGCTTCTCTATTTCGGTATACGTCCCTAAAGCTCAAACTGCATGTTCATCGAAATTAGTTAATAGTTGACAGAGGAAGCAGAGGATGTACGACGGGTATCGCGTGGATGGGGGGCAGGGGGGAAAGATAAGGGACCTCCTCTCCTTCCTCGTGGTGCTCCGGAATATATGAGGGCTTGGAACCTTCGGCCCCTTCACACAGATAAGAATGAATAATATAGTCACAAGGGCGGCATTGTCAGCAATCCCCCCGGGGGGCTTGTCGCATTGATCAATCCGCCCTCCTCGCTTCATCATTTACCGCAGAAGAGTCCCCTATGCAGCTGACTTATGCGGAAGGGACCTTCTACGCAACTTTCTTTTGCGTGAACGCCGGCACGAACACCTCGTCGCAGAATAACTCGATCGAGGTCTGCGTCGTGTTCTCCTTCGTGCGCTTCTCGGCCTTTATCTTTCCCTCATTGAATGCACGAGCCATTTCGACGTAGGTCCTGCTCATGTCGGGCGAGAGTCCCATTGCTACCATAGCGTTTTCTGCTTCATCATAGGGGAACGCGACATACGGTAGACCGGATTTCGAGATCTTGCTCCCGATGATGCCTGATGCCTCGATCAAGGTGAGATCCCGTTCTCCAAGGAGATAATGGACTGATGAGCCGCTGAAGTCCCGTTTCGTCAGACGCTCCGCCGCATACTCTGCGATGTCAGTCGTTGCGATCATGGGAAGTTTAACGTCGCCCCGGATCGCGCTTCCAGTGATGCCTTTTGACCTGATCAGCTCGATGTTCCCGAGCAGATTCTCCATGAAGTAGCCGGCCCGCATGTGCCTGACATGCAGCCGCTTGATCCTCTTCAGCCGCTCCTCCATGTTATGCAGGCCTTTGATCGGCCCTGTCGCTTCACCTGCAAGCTCCGCACCGATGCTCGAGAGGAAGACTACATACTTCACTTTGGTGATCTCCAGCGCCCGCATTATGCTCTGACCGACCGTGTCGGCATAGCGCATGAACGCCGGCGCCGTCGGGTTCGGTGGTATCAACGCAAACACTGCATCAATGTCCGTCAAGGCCTTTACGAGGAACTCGGTTTCCATGGCATCCCCTGCGAATGCCGTGACGGTCTTACTCGTCAACGGCCTGAGACGGTCTGCCGACCGTGAGATCACGCGGATTGGTTCGTTCTTCTTTGACAGGATTGTGGCTATCTTGCCGCCCACATTGCCCGTTGCACCCAGAATGGCTATCATATCTGCACCTCCTATGCACCTTTTTAAAAAGGGCGAACACCATCCTATTTCTATTATACAACGTATCACTGGAATCTGATCTCGTCAACCCGTGCCGTGTCCCAGAAGGTCCCTCCGGCCGGAGTGTCGATACCGAAGTTGCAGGCTTTCAGCTGTTGAATCCAGCATGTGAAGGGAGAAAAATGGTCTTCATGACGCTGTCAAGCTTCCGTGGAGAGGCGTGGAGTGGGCTTATCTGCTGGACGAAGCCTTCCTTTATTCAGGCAGGTACGACATGGTCAGTCCGACGTCTTGGCCGGCACCCCTCCGCCCAAGGTGAACCGCTCGATGATGGCGATGTTTGAGATACCATTCTTTGAGAATTCCTCGATATATCGCTGCCGGATCGGGTTTTCCACTGCCTGACGTTCACTGTCGCTCATTGCGTTGAGGCGGTCGCGTCCTCCCACATTCCGCCCTGCGTCCCGCACTGACAGTCGGGAGATCAGTTCATCCCAAAACAGGTGGTCTCCAAACTCATCGATCAGGACATGCGCCACGCTGCTTTCTTCATAATCCGCGGTCGGCTCATAGGCATGCGAACTCTCATTATAGCTGATCAGCCGTTCAGTACCCTCTTCTCCTGCGAGGGCATAAAGTTTCTGGATAAGCGCGCGGTGCCGCACGCTACGCAGGTCCTCTTCTCTCCGGTGTCCGGACATGATCACGTCGGCGATGTGCAAGATGTCGAGCAGATCTCGGTATTCTTTCATGGTGATCTCGATATTCATGACTTTTGCCTTTCATAACAACTAGGGATTGAAGACGATACAAGATCAATCCTGCATCTATTCCCTTATCGTCATCGTTTGGTTGTATATATGCGTGCTTGATACAAGCTCTTCCTGTTGATAAAAAGTTTATCAGAAAGCATTGATGGAATCAATATTAAGCATTTTCTTCGGTGTGCTTAGTTGTGTTCGATACTTGATTAAATCCGTCCTGGCAGGAAGGGGATACCGCCATGGTTCAAACACCTAATTTTTAATATCATGAATTCAATAGGTTAAACTGTTAGAATTTGATATAGTTTTATAAGAAAACGGTATTGGCACAAGGCATTATCTTCCAGTATGCCGATATGAATTTTCGCCTTGACAAATTCTGATAAATCGGTTTATACATAGTGATTTGATTTAGAGGATATAAAGGGAAATAACTATCAGTTCTTTCATCTGACGTCAACAGCGCAAGATCTCCTCATGCAACCATTACAGACGCTGAAGTTTGCAAAAAAGGAATCGCCGAAATGGTCCACAGGCACGGTGTCGACTCCTGTTGGCCCGATTTTCCGCGCCTCATCAGACTGGTCGAGCGCGGACAGATGGGGCATGATTAAAAGCAGGACTGGTGCGTTCCGAATGAATTATTTCGTTGTGCCGGGGCTCTATGCAATTGGCGATCCAACGGCGGATTCGGACATTTTCGTCACGGCAAACTACAAACTAACCTTCGACCTCCTTCGGCGCGAACTTAAGGGCATGAGTGTGTGGATCCTGGTGCTCGATACGAAGAGCATCAATGTCTGGTGCGCAGCGGGCAAGGGGACGTTCGGAACGGAAGAACTAATCAGCCGTATTGCTGATACGAAGCTCGATGTTGTGGTCAACCATCGAAAGCTGATATTGCCGCAGCTCGGCGCCGTCGGTGTCACGGCAAGCGAAGTCCAGAAGAAAACGGGCTTCCGCGCCGTTTTCGGCCCGGTAAAGGCGAGAGACATTCCCGCCTATGTCAAGGCAGGTTACAAAAAAACGAAAGAGATGAGCACCGTACAATTCCCCATGCTTGACCGCCTGATCCTCACGCCCATGGAGATCAACCCCGCCATGCAAAAGTTTCCCTGGCTCGCTGCAGGCATTCTCCTGATCTTCGGCCTCCAGCCCTCAGGAATTCTGTTCAGACAGGCATGGTCCAACAGTCTACCGTTTCTGCTGCTTACCCTGCTCTCGGTCCTGTCCGGAGCGCTCATAACACCCGTACTGCTGCCCTTTGTCCCCTTTCGGTCCTTTGCAATCAAAGGCTGGATCGTTGGAATATTGTCCATGCTTGCAGTCATGCCGTTGATGGACCAAGAAATTTTACACAATGTTCCACTGCGCATCGCTGCCTGGCTCTTCTTCCCTGTCATGAGTTCTTACCTCGCACTCCAGTTCACCGGATCTACAACCTTTACAGGCATGACGGGTGTCAAAAAAGAATTGAAGGTCAGTATCCCGATCTATATCGGAACAGCAGGCATATCGCTGGTTCTGGTGATCCTGTTCAAGATCAGGGAATGGGGATTGCTATGAAATATCTCGCGAACGTGAGCACGCTCCGGTATGATCCGGACAAATGTGTTGGATGCGGTAGCTGCGTTGAGATCTGCCCGCGTGCCGTATTCGTTATGCAAGACAAGCGCGCTGCAATCACGGACAAAGACCAATGCATGGAATGCGGCGCCTGTGCCAGAAATTGCGATTTCAGCGCACTGAGCGTAAACGCCGGTGTAGGCTGCGCCGCAGCCATCATCACCGGCATGCTCACGGGCAGAGAACCGAGCTGCGGGTGCGGCGATACAGGAAGCAGCAGCTGCTGTTGATCCCTTAAAGGGAATCGGCCAAAAATCTAGACGCTTCCCATAAACAACGATGCCGGGTCTTCAAGAAAACCGACAAGCCGCGTCAGAAACTTCGCCGCTCCGGCCCCATCATTCACCCGGTGGTCGAAGGTGAGCGAGAGGGGTAAAATCTTCCTTATGACGACTTGCCCCCCCTTGACGCAGGGTTTGTCCGCAATTTTTCCGGTACCGAGAATCGCCACGTCAGGATAATTGATAATAGGGGTGGCGAAGGCGGCGCCGAATGCACCGTAATTCGTGATCGTAAAAGTGTTTCCTTTCAGGTCTTCGAGCTTGATCTTCCGGTCCCGTGCAAGTTCGCTTAAACTCTGAAGTTCAGCGGCCAGTTCGCGGACCGATTTTTTCTCCACATTCCTGACAACCGGTACGATAAGCCCCTCTGCCGTGTCCACGGCTACGCCGATGTTGTAATACTTCTTCACCATGATTTCTTCATGATCCTCATCGACCGAAGCGTTGAACGTGCCGAATTCTCGGAGCGTATGCTGAACAGCTTTGATGAAAAAGGGCATGAAGGTCAGATGAACCCCCTTTTCCTGAAGAGGCTTCTTCTCCCGCTCCCGCAAATCCCAGAGCTCGGAGATATCCGCCTCTTCCGTTTCTGTTACAGAGGCCATCGTTTTCTGCGCGAACATAAGGTTTTTCGCAATTGTCTTTCTGAGTCCCCGGATGGCGATCCGCTCGGCTTCGCCGGCCTGCTCTTCAGCTTTGGCCCCTTCTGTCTTCGCCTTGAGAACGTCATCGAGCGTAATGCTGCCGCCCACGCCCGTTCCCTTTATCTTTTCGAGGATCACGCCCTGTTCCTTTGCGGCCGCTCGCACGGCAGGCGTGGCAAGGACCGCTGCCCCTTCTCTTTGCGGAGAAGGGGCTACACGCGCTGCGGTCCGCGGTCTCTCTTCCTCCTCTTCCTCGGGAAGCACGCCGACCACGGACACTGATTTCTCGCGTTCTTCTTTTTTCGGCTTTTCCCCCGTCGGCTTCAGTTCTCCGATCTCCTCCCCAGCTTCGCCGAGGATGATCAGCGCTTCGCCGACTTTGGCCATCTCGCCTTCCTCTTTGGCGATCTTCAGGACTGTGCCCTTTTTCGGAGACGGAACCTCCACGACCGCCTTGTCCGTCTCCACCTCCACAACGGACTGGTGCTCCTCCACAGCATCACCGATCTTGACCAGCCATTTTCTGATTTCCGCCTCGGTAATACCCTCGCCCAGATCGGGCAATAAAAATTCGAACGACATAGTCACCGTCCTTTAAAGTATTTATAACAACAGATGAACACGGTTTACGCAATAAGAAGGACAAAAGAAAAGCCCACGAACAATCTTAAAATTGATTCATTCGTAAAGAAGCCGTCATTCCGGCGTGTTCGGAATCGTACTTCTTCAAAACGTTCTCAGGCGTCATGATTCCGAACACGCCGGAATGACGTTAAAAGCAAAAAGGTTACTTCTCAACGCCACGAGGTTTTAAAAAACCCGCGCCCTGCGACCGCGAAGCGAACGCTTGATTAAACCTCTTCTCCGGGTTCAATACTGCAGCACGGTCTCGATCCCTCTTCGAATTCTTTCAATGCTCGGCAGGTAGTGATCCTCCAGCTTCGGGAGGGGGAGCACAACGTCATAGGACGTAACCCTAACGATTGGCGCTTTCAGGTGAAGCATGGCATGTTCGGCGATCGTTGCGGAAAGCTCCGCTCCCAGCCCGCAGGTTGCGACAGCTTCATGGACGATCACCACCCGTCCCGTCTTTTTCGCCGATTGCAGGACGGTTTCTTCGTCAAAGGGGCAGAGAGTCATAAGGTCGATCACCTCGGCGTTGAATCCCTCCACGGCCTTCATCGTCCTCTGGAGCATGCTGCCCCAGGCAATCACGGTGACGTCCTTTCCCTCCTGGACGACCCTCGCTTTTCCCAGAGGGGTTGTGTAGTCGATCTCGGGAACGTCTTCCTTGATAAGACGATAGAGCCGGGTCGGTTCGAGAAATACAACGGGGTCTGGGTCCCTGATGGCGGATAGCAGCAATCCTTTCGCGAGGCGCGGAGAGGCCGGCACTACCACTTTCACGCCCGGCATGTGGCAAAAGAGCGCTTCCGTGCTTTCCGAATGATGTTCCAGCGCCTTGACACCCCCGCCGTACGGGGTCCGGATGACGAGCGAGGAGGTGAATCTTCCGCGCGAACGAGCCCGAATACGCGCCGCATGGGAGAACAGCTGGTCCACAGCTGAATAAATGAACCCCATGAATTGGATTTCTACCACAGGCTTCAGTCCGTAGGCCGCCATTCCGATGGCGGCGCCCACGATCCCGATCTCCGCGAGGGGAGTATCGATCACCCGTTCGGGCCCGAATCGGTCAAACAGCCCGTCTGTCACGCGGAACACACCACCGTCCTTCCCCACATCCTCGCCGAGAACGACCACGTCCCTATCCCGGTCCATCTCTTCCCGAAGTGCCAGGTTCAACGCCTGGACCATATTCATCGTCGCCATATCAGAAATCCTTGATCTCCCGTGTCTGTCGCTGCGAGAGGCTGCTGTAGGTGTACGTGAACATATCCCGTGGATCAGGCGGTGCAGCGGCATCAGCTTTCTTCTGGGCCTCGTCGATGGCGGCCTTCGAGCGTGCGTCCACCTCTTTCTGATATGCTTCTGTCCAGAGACCCTTTTTCTCCATGAACAACCGTAAGCGAAGGATGGGATCCCGCGCTTTCCACAGCTCGAGTTCCTCCTTCGGCCGATAGCGCGATGCGTCATCGGATGTCGTATGGTCCGCAATCCGGTAGGTGAAGCATTCGATCAAGGTTGGCCCCTTGCCCTCTTTTGCCTTTCGAAGCGCGTCCTTCGTAGCCTTGTATACGGCAAACACGTCGTTGCCGTCCACCTGGATGCCTTCGAAGCCATAGCCAACAGCCTTCTGGGCAATGGTCTGAGCTGCGGTCTGCCGCTCTCTCGGCACCGATATGGCCCATTGATTGTTCTGGCAGAGGAACACGACAGGCGCCTTGAACACGCCAGCCATGTTCAGTCCTTCGTGGAAATCCCCCCGAGAGCTGCCACCGTCACCAAAGTACACGAGAACGCCAGCCCGGTCCTTGCGGTACTTCGCCGCCATCGCTGCGCCTACAGCATGGGCGATCTGGGTACCCACGGGGATGGAAAGGGGAAAAATATTCAGGTTGCCGGGGATTTTCATGCCCCGCTCATCGCCTGCCCAGTACTGAAAGATCTGGTCCAGAGGATAACCCATTGCGACATACACACCGCTTTCACGGAAGGAGGTAAAAAGCCAGTCCGGTTTATCTGCAGCAAGCGCGCTGCCCACCTGGGACGCCTCCTGCCCCCTGATGGAAGGATATGTTCCAAGCCGCCCTTCCCGCTGCAGATTGAGCGCGCGCTGGTCAAAGGTCCTCGCGAGCACGAGAGTCTCGTATATCCTCTTCAGCTCGTCATCAGTGAGCGCAGGCGCAAGGGACACATCAACATTCCCTTTATCATCAAGAATGTCGAGTCGTTTAACCTGAAAGGATTCAAGTATCTTTTCCGGCATTCCCGTGCCCCTCCTTCCCTCTATAAGTATACCATCTTCGCCTCCGGCGTTCATGTGGGGTATGCTTGAACATGGCAGGAAAACCGAGCGAATTCAGGTAAGCGGGCTTGCGACAAAATTTAGTGATGCCAGCCACCCCCTAAAGGGTGCTGTTGCAATAACAGTTATGTTTTTGTTGCTGCAGGCTTCAGCCTGCGCTGCTGATTTTGGAGGATGGCTCAAACATCATACGATAGCGATGGGACAAAAAATCCCGCCCGCTGATTCGATTCGTACTATACCTGTCGCTTTCTAGAGGGTAGTACGAAAACCTCCTTCCCTCTCACGAGCAGGAAGAGATGATTCTTTGCGGCCACGTCTATCAGGACCGCGTTCCAGGGAGCTTTGGCTTTCATTGTTCCTTTTTGATCAATACCCGGATCAACGTTGATCCGATAGCCGTCCCGGGAGGCCGTCCTGGCAATCCGCTTCAACATGTCGCTTATCTTATTCTTATTGGCGCTGAGGGCGACGATTTTCCCTTTCAAAATAATGAAGGAATCGGGAATATATCCAGCGCCGGCTTCGGCGCCCTGTGCGAGAAGCATTTTCACAAGGTCAATATTCCCTGCTCCTGCGGCTATGTTCAAGGCGCTCATGCCGCTCGTGGTTTTTGCATTGACATTTGCCCCCTTTTCCAGAAGCGCCTTGGCCATGTCCACGTGTCCACCCTGTACGGCGCACATGAGCGGGGTACTACCGTCAGACAATGCCATCTGCATGTTTGCGCCTTTTTCCACGAGCAGAGCAGCCAGCCAGGGATATCCATTGCACGCTGCGGACATGAGTGAAAAATTTCCCTCCTGGTCCGCATCATTGACATCTGCACCGTGTTCAATGAGTATTTTTGCGGCCTCGGTCAGGCCGTGATCAACGGCAAACAAAAGCGGAAAGCGCCCCGACGCATTCCGGCTTTTCACGTTGGCGCCGTTTTGCAGGAGGTACTGCATGATTCTCATATGGTCGTCTTTAAAATCGGTAGTGTCGAGCGCTGCCTGCAAAGCGGAAGCGGCGCCTTCGCGGGAAGGGACGATGTAATTAACGTCCGAACCGTTCTCACGGAGCAGCCTTACGATGTCTTCGCGGCCCTCACGGACGGCCATCATCAGTGCCGTATTGCCGCTGTTGTCCGCGTCTTTCAGCAAAGAGGGATTCAGCTTCGCAAGTTTCACAATTGTGTTCGCGTATCCTTTTTCGGCAGCAATGATCAGCACTGTCTGTCCCTTCTCATTTTTTGCGCTTAAATTTACGCCTGCCCTGATGAATAAATCCATGATTGCCTCGTTGTTCTTCGAGGCTTCGGCCAGGAAAGCCTGATCGGAAAACGGGATACCTTTATTTTCGAGTTTCTTTGTGAAATACCATTGCACGAGAGAATTTTTTTTGTAGAGGCCGGCACCGAGGAGAACCGCGAGAACAAGCACAGGAACAGCAAAATATATGATTTTAAGCAATCTCTTCTTTTTCAAGTGCGCGGCTTTTTCAATGCCGTCCTCTTCAGGAGATTCCCAGTCATCTGCTTGCATGGAAGGTGAATCATTCGGGCTGAGGTGGTGGATGTCGGCAGGCTTCAACTCATCGGATGGTCTATCCGCTGATGATGTCTCCTGTTGTGTTCTGATTAATATCGGTTCGCCCGCCATTCTTTTTTGGCGTATCGTCTCGATATCCAGTTCCGGCAGCGGCCCCAGCTCAACAAGATAGGTGCGGAGCTTCTTTTCCCATAAAAAAAGGGAAAAACCGGCGGCAGACCCCAAAACGATACCAGTAATTCCCGCAATGATTACAGCATTGAACAAAAAGCCGAGCAGCAGGCCGGTTCCACACAGGACGGCGGTGGGCAGCCACCAGAACCTGAAAACAGTTGCCATCGAGTCGTAGAGACGCGACTGTTTAAAGGGTTTCCCCTCGGCAGAGTTCAGGAAATCATCCCAGTCCTGGGCATCACTCCGGAGCTTCGCCTGGTGCTGCTTGATGGCGCGCACGATGTCACGATGCTTCTTCTCTTCAGCCAGATTGAACGCGGTCTTTCCGGCCTTGTTTTTTGCATCGATGTCAATGCCGGATTCCATGAGCAGTTGCACGACATCGGTTTTCTCTTGATCAAATGCCGCCTTGTGCAGCGCAGTCTCGCCATCGTCGCTTTTGGCATTTATGTTTACACCCGCCTGAAGAATCACCTCCGCAATCTCGGTCTGTCCTTTTGAAGCGGCAATCATCAGTGGCGTGACTCCGTCCCGGAGCACATTGACGTTGAGGCCATCTTCGATTATTTGTTTCACGTCGTCGACGTTCCCGCTCTCCAGCGCATTCAGAAACAGCGGCCATTTCTTGGCCATGGGCGAGGAATAATCGGTTGTCCGGTTTGCTTTCGGCTTCGGCGGGGGCTCTTTTTTGACCTGTTTTTGATATCCCTTGGCCGAACCCGGTGTAGTGCTTTCCATGGAGTAGTTCCTCGCTCTTCTGCAGGGTGAAGGCCCCGGTGGGACCCTGCCCCGAATCTATTTTTTCAACATACCGGAAGCAACGGTCGTGTAAAGGGAGACTTCCGGTTTAATGAGAAAAATACTTCGTAGGTGGGCTCTCTTGAGATGAGAGTATATCAAAAAAAAGGAAAATGGGAAGAAGGAAAATGGACTTTTCAAGTTCGGAAAATATCTGTCGACTTTTGGGGAAATCATCTTTTCTATATATGATATGCAAATATTCAAAGTTTGGGAACTGGGGACCGAGTCTACTCCTGCACATCGAACGGGGAGGTAAAAGCTCGGCAATACGGGACATTCTGACGCCCACGACCCGGACTGGTATGATCTCCTTTGCCGCGTGTCTGCCCGCGCCCGAGCCTTCCCCCTTAAAAGAGATCGAAGCCGCGTCACACAGCGTATTAAGCAAGCATGGTTCTAGAGCCCTACTGCATTCCCTTACCGAGAGTATCGCGTCGATCCGGGAAAAAATCGCGGCGACGCTCGTATTCATCAGGTACCCTTGACGATTTAGGCCCACAACTTTTACTACTCCCCGATAAGCTTCACCAGCACCCGCTTCTTACGTCTTCCATCGAACTCTCCGTAGAAAATCTGCTCCCAGGGACCGAAGTCAAGTTTGCCCTTCGTGATCGCGATAACCGCTTCGCGTCCCATGACCGAACGCTTGAGGTGGGCGTCCGCGTTGTCCTCGCCGGTGTTGTGCCAGTAGTGAGAAACCGGCTCGTGCGGCGCAAGCTTTTCGAGCCACTCCTCGAAATCGCCGAGTAGGCCACGTTCGTCATCGTTGATAAACACCGATGCGGTAATGTGCATGGCGTTCACGAGGACGAGACCTTCCTGAATTCCGCTCTCTTGTAAGCATTCCTCGATCTGCGACGTAATGTTGACGAACCCCCTGCGGGAGGGGATGTTGAACCAGAGTTCTTTACGATAGCTTTTCATAATTCACTGCCTTTAAGCTACAGACTCCGTTTGCAGGGACAAATAAAGAGAGTCCGTATTAAAATTTATTCTTTCATCATGCCGATCTTCATCCGGTGTACATCATGTTTAAAAGACTGGATTTCAGCTTTCGCTGGAATGACGTTCTCTTGTGAATCGGCAATAAAACATAGACGCCGTATAAATTCATCCGCATTGTTCCTTTACCGTGTTCTCGCGACCTCCTGAGGGACCGCCAGTAAAAAAGCGCTTCAATCCCTACTCGAACTTCATCGCCTTGAAGGCTTTCAGTCCGACCGAACCGCGCGTCATCACTCCATACTTCTTCAAATCGATCACCTTCTCCTTGCCCTTCTCATCAATCACCTTCACTTGCTCGCCTTTTCGAACGGGCCGGAAGAGCGTAACCTCGCCGCTCTTCACATTTACGAGCTTCACCCCTTTGCCCGCGCCGCTAAGCACCGGAATATCCTTGGCAGCCACCACAATAGCCTTGCCTTCTGTCGTAAGGAACAGGACATTCGGTAAATCAAGGATATCGACTCCCATGATGCTGTCGCCGGCCTTCACACTGGCGAATTTTTTCCCTGCCCGGGTAGTCACCACGTTGAATTGCGAAAGATCGAAGGCAAATCCCACGCCGTGGGCCGACACGCTCAGCGCCGTAACCTCTCTCGGCACAAGCGCCAGCTCGGTCTGGCTTTCCGCTTCCTCTGCTCCCGGAGCGCCGGCAAAGACAGTCGAAAGGTTCATCGCCGTCACCGGCCGTTCACCGTCACCAAATTTGAATAAGTGTTGGACCGGCTCTCCGAAGCCAGAGCCCGACGGCAGATCGAAGGCCTTCAGGACATAGACCTTGCCTGCCGAGGAAAAGACGGCGATATTGTCCCTCGTGTTTGCGGGCAGGAGCGCGAGCAGGTCGTCGCCTTCCTTGAACCGGAGGTTCTCTCCCACAGTTTTAACGCGCCTGATCCACCCCATCCTCGTCAGGATGACGGTAGTGTCTTCATGGACAATGAAGTCTTCCTGCGAGAACTCGACGTCCTCGGCTGCCTTCATGACCGACTTTCGTTTGTCTCCATATTTCCCCTTCATCTCCAGAAGTTCGGACTTAATGAGGCTCCATATCTTTTTCTGGCTCGCCAGGACGTTCTCAATGTCTTTTCTCTGCTTCGTCTTTTCGGCCTTCTCCTTGAGGATGCGGTCAATCTCGAGCCCGACCAGCTTGTAGAGTTGCATCTCGAGAATTGCCTTCGTCTGCTCGTCGTCAAACTTGAAATGTTTCTTGAGCTTCTCTGATGCGTCCTCACGCGATTTGGCCTTGCGGATGATCTTGATTGCCATATCAAGGTCGTCATAGAGGGCTTCAAAAGCCGTAAGGATGTGCAGCCTCGCCTTGAGCAGACGCAGGTCGAAGTTCAGCCGCTTTGTCACGAGCTCATGGCGAAAGTCGAGGAAGTACCGCATGATCTCCTTGAGCGACAGGCGCTCGGGCTCCATGTTCGGCTTCAGAGCCGTGAAGTTGATCGGGAACGTGGACTCGAGATCCGTGTGCTTGAACAGGTAGGCGGTCACGATCTCGGCGTTGGCCTCGGCCTTGAGCTCGAGCACGACCCGCACCACATCGGTGGACTCATCGCGCACAGCCGATACCTGGGGCAACTTTTTGTCTTCCATCAAGCCGATGAGCTTCTCGAGTAGCTTCGCTTTGTTCACCATATAAGGAATGGAAGTGAACACGATTGCCTGTTTTCCTCGCGGCATGTCCTCAACGGTATACTCGCCACGGATCCTAATGCCGCCCGACCCGGACTCGTAAATCTCCCGGAGTTCCTTCTTGGAGTTCAGGATCTGGCCGCTCGTGGGAAAGTCGGGGCCTTTGATATGCTTGAGCAGGTCCTTGACCTCGATGTTCGAATCGTCGATCAGGGCTGCAAGTCCGTCAATCACCTCTGCGATGTTATGCGGCGGAAAGGAGCAACTCATTCCCACAGCGATCCCGGAAGTCCCGTTTACGAGAAGCTGCGGGAACCTCGCAGGGAGCACGATCGGCTCCTTAAGTGAGTTGTCGTAGTTCGGCCGGAACCCGACGGTGTCCTTGTCAATTTCCACCAGCAGCTCTTCAGCTATTGGTGAGAGCCGCGCTTCAGTGTACCGCATGGCAGCCGCCGAGTCACCGTCGAGGCTACCGAAATTTCCCGAGCCTTCGACAAGGGGATAGCGGAGCGAGAAGTTCTGTGCCATCCTGACCATGGCATCGTAGGCAGCCTGATCACCGTGGGGATGAAACTTCCCCAGTACCTCGCCTACCACGGCGGCGCTCTTCCTGAACTTCGCGGTCGGCCCGAGACCCATCTCCCACATAGCAAAAAGAATTCTCCGGTGGACTGGCTTGAGGCCGTCGCGGACATCGGGGAGAGAACGCGAAACAATGGTTGACAGGGCGTAGGTTAGAAATCTGTTTTCGACCTCAGAATGCAACGCGGTGGTTAAAACTGTACCTTCTTCTATCGGCATTAATTGCCCCCTCAAATTAAAAATGAAGACATTGGCGTAAAATTAACCAGGAATGCATTAATCTGCGGTCCCTTTCCGATTAACAACAACTTGATACGTCCTGCAGCCGTCTTAGTCGAATCGGGTTCGCATTGTACCACAAAAAGCGAAATTTTTTCAAAGTAACTTTCATAAAAGTAGGTTATAATAAGTCCATGATTAATTTACTCAGCAATCAGGCGGAGGCCTACAGCCGTGAGTCCTTTGAATGTGGTGACTGCGGACAGCAATTCGAGACCAAAGTCATCACCTGGATCGATACTTCCAAGACCCCCCAGGCTAAGCAGGCACTCCTGAAATGGCAGTTCAATATTATTCAGTGCACTCATTGCGGGTGCCGACATTTTTCCGGCACACCCTTTTTCTTCGAAGACTTCGAAGAGGGACTGCTCGTTGCGGTTTTCCCCGCTATCCCGGACAAGCGAGGTGAAGTCGAGAAATCCATACGGAAAAAGTACGGCTATTATCCCCTTCTCGAATTCTTTTACGACATGACCCAGATCTGGATGCTGTTATATTTCCAAGAGCATTACAAAACGAACAAGAACCTCCGCAAGCTTTCCCGAGTCGGTGAAGGAGAGAAGCGCATTCGCACCATTCTGCGGTTTCTGAAGCAAAACCCCCTGATGATTGATATCCGTGAAAAGCTCACAGAAACCTTCTTTGGAAATACTGGAGAAGACGAACTTCTGGAAATCCTGGGACGTGCCGTCTACCTGCTTGAAGAGATGCTTCCCTGGCCCCGTGACGGCCATTGCATCTGCGGGTCGAACCTTGCCAAGGATTTTGCCTGCTGCGAGAAGAATCTCAACCTTGCAGAGCATGAACACTTACTCTCGCAGCATTATGTAATTTATTGTCCCACGTGTAAAGAAGCGCTATCAGGCGCATCCTGCGAGCACTGTGGAAGAGTTTACACCTGGAAACTCGGCACGGTCGAGTCCTACCAGCATGATGCGGACATGAAGCCACGTACTTCTTCGTCTTCTTCGCATAGCAGATCAAATCCCTCTTCTCACCTAAACAAGTCATTATCCTGAAAACCTCCCCAGCCTGAAGGCCGAGGTTTGACAGCATGGATGATAAAATGTGAAATACCGATCCCGTTACGCAGGTCTGCTTTTTATTATCCAGAGAATTTTTAAAAAATTTGGTTAACACACTGCTACCTATCCCCGCAGATGACAGTCCACGAAATGCCCGTTTCCGAGATCGGTCGTGCGCGGAACAATTTTATCGCAGGGTTCGAAACGGTATATGCACCGGGTATGGAACCGGCAGCCGGGCGGGATATGAGTAGGGCTGGGAATGTCGCCTTTGAGGAGGATATGCTTTTTCTTGGCTGTGGGATCCGCCACCGGAATATCGGCCAATAGCGCCTCAGTATAGGGATGGGACGGATTGCGGTAGATGTCCTCAGCAGGCGCAATCTCCACTATCTTGCCGAGATACATCACGACAACGCGATCCGAAAAATGGCGAACGATGTTCAGATCGTGGGCAATGAACAGAAACGAAAGCCTCATTTCCTCCCGCAGGTCTTCGAGGAGGTTGATGATCTGCGCCTGCACCGAAACGTCGAGGGCGGACACTGGTTCGTCGGCCACGATGAACGATGGATTGCTCGCAAGGGACCGCGCAATGCCGATCCGCTGCCGCTGACCGCCGGAAAATTCGTGAGGATAGCGTCGAAGTGCATCAGCCGGCAGACCCACCTTTCCGAGGAGGGCCACTCCTCGTTCTTCAAGTTCATGCTTCTTCGCAAGCCTGTGGATCACAAGCGGTTCGGTGATAATTTCCTGGATGCGCATGCGGGGATTGAGCGATGCGAAAGGGTCTTGGAAAATGATCTGCATGCTCTTTCGGAGCGCCCGGAGTTCCTCTTTCCCAATCGCGCCGAGATCCCTGCCCTCGAAAAGCACGTTGCCCGATGTTGGTTGGAGCAGTCTGAGCGACAGCCTGCCGAGCGTGGATTTGCCGCACCCGCTCTCGCCCACAAGACCCAGAGCCTCTCCTCGCGCAATAGAAAGCGTCACGCCATCCACTGCCGTGGCCTCCAGTTTCTTGCCGAATTCCGATTTCACCGGAAATTTCTTATATATATTATTGAGGGAGAGTATTATGTCGGACATTTAACTTTCAAGATTTAAGGTTTCCATTGTGGAAACTCGCCTTCCTTTGCCCCCTGCTAATCGCCATTATCATTACCCCTTCCTACTTGTCCCGGAATTCTCACTTCGCCTCCCAACATCTTACCAGATGACCCGGCTTAACTTCTATTAGATCCGGCGCTGATTTGCATTGAGCGGTTTTGATGTCACAGCGCGGAGCAAACGAACACTCTTTCGGCAGATCGATCAATCGGGGAACACTCCCGGCGATTGTGCGCAACCGGTGATGCCCCTCTTCTCCCGCCTTAGGGATTGAAGCCAAGAGTCCGCGTGTATAGGGGTGCTGCGGGTTCGAGAAGAGTTCACCCGTCTCAGCCTGCTCGACGATCCTACCCGCGTACATCACAGCCACCTCGTGGGAACGCTCAGCAATCAGGCCGAGATCATGGGTGACCAGGATCATGGCCATGCCCATTTCCGCCTGAATCCTGGCAAGCAGTTCGAGAATATGTGCCTGGATCGTTACATCGAGCGCAGTCGTCGGTTCATCAGCTAGGATTAGCGCTGGCTTGCACGCGATGGCCATGGCGATCATGACGCGCTGGCGCATGCCGCCTGAGAGCTGGTGAGGGTATTCATAGACGCGTTTTTCCGGGGATGGGATGCCGACAGAGCGAAGGAGTTCAACGGCCCTATCCCATGCCTCTTTTTTTTTAATGTGCTGATGTGCGGTCAGGACTTCGGCGATCTGGTTTCCCACAGTAAAGACAGGGTTGAGGGCTGTCATGGGCTCCTGGAAGATCATGGAGATCCGCGCGCCACGGATCGCTCTCAGCTCATCCAATGAAAGCGCGAGAATATCTCGACCTTCGAACAGTATTTTGCCCGCAACAATTTTCCCGGGATAGGGTACCAGGTTGAGTATCGAGAGGGCGGTAACGGTTTTTCCGCACCCAGATTCACCGACCAGGCCGAGAACGCGGCCTTTCCGGAGATGGAGGCTCAGGTTATCGACCGCATTGATAACTCCGGATCGCGTGAAAAAATGGGTGATAAGGCCCTGTATTTCGAGAAGGTCCAACAAGAAACTCCGCTCAGGAATTCCGTGGTTTTACGAAATTCAGATAAGTCCTGACGGCGGAATTGTCGGGGTCGAACACCAGCGCTTCCCGCCACTCCTCCTCGGCAAGACCGTAAAATCCCTGCGAGTAGTATGTGATGCCAAGGTGCAAACGCGCAGGTATATAGCGGGGATTACACTCCTTGGCGTGATTGAATTCCCTGATCGCTTCATCGTACATGCCTTTGTCGCGGTAGGCGATGCCAAGATGGGTGATGATGTCCGAAAAGTTCGGTGAGAGGCGAAGAGCCTTCTGATATTCCTCGATCGCTTCATCGAGAAGCCTGAGCTCACAGTACATGTTACCCAGTCGCAGGTGCTCATCGGCCAGTTTGCCTCTTACAAAGGGGTCGATGCCCGGCGTGGCGGTTACGGATTTTCCTGCCTTCTCGATGAAGTGTGCCGCCCGCTCAAAGACCTCGCGCGCTTTTTCGTATTTCCCGAGATCGCTGTATGTGATGGCCAGATTGAGCGACGCCTCCGTGTAACCGGGATTGATCGCCAGCGCTTTTTCAAATGCTTCCATGGCAAGACCTAGGCGGTTCGTCTGATTGTAGATGATTCCGAGTTTGTTCTGAATATCCGCAAAGCGAGGGTTCTGGCGTAGCATATCGTAAAAAAAACACTCTGCTGCGTCATAATCACCTTTATCAAACGCTTCTGTGCCCTGTTTGTATAAGTCTTCGAGCTTCGGCACCATGTTCACCCCTCACCCTTTGAATTTCACCCACTTGCTAAAGGTAAGAAAAATTTATCATACCTATACATGATATGTCAATATATGTCAATGAAAAACCAAGAGAAACATTTTCTGGAAAACTTATGATGACCAGCCAATGCATCCGAGCTGCCATTAGGGCAGACAGAATTGGAATCAACGATGATAAAAATTGAACAACCCGGAAAGACGTATAAAAATCACCCCGAAATCTGACTGTGGCAGTATAACAACATGATTATCAGACTGGAGAGTCTTTTTTACCACACACACTACGAAAGAAAATTATAACATGCTGATTTATTGTAGCTTTATTATTTAATTCTCATGGCACATCTATTGCATTCTTTAACTATTACGAAAAGGGGATTTTAATCATGATCAGATTTCAACGCACGATCAAGAAAAGCATCACATGTACAGGCATCGGTCTCCATACCGGAAAACCCGCGACGATGGCCCTCAAACCTGCTCCGGCAGGCACTGGCGTCGTTTTCATCCGAACCGATGTGGGCAATGTGGAAGTCAAGGCTACCGCAGCCAATACAGTATCAACGAGCTATGCAACCACGCTGAGCCAGAACGGGGTGTCCGTAAAAACAGTCGAGCATCTTCTTTCGACCTTTGCGAGTCTCAACATCGACAACGTATACGTTGAGATCGACACCGAAGAAGTTCCGATTATGGACGGCAGCGCACGGCTTTTTGTACGGCTCATTGTCGATGCTGGCATTCAATCCCAGGAAATCCTTCAACCGGTGTTGAAAGTCATCAAGCCTATTTTCGTGCGCGAGGGCAACAAACAGCTTGCCATCTGGCCTGCGGAGACAACGAGCATCTCCTATTTCATTGATTTCAACCATCCGATGCTCAAAGAGCAGAGTCTGCAGTATCAGCCGTCCGAAGAAGCCTTTCTGCGAGAGGTGTCCGATGCCCGCACCTTCGGTTTTATGAGCGATGTCAAGGCACTGCAGGCAAACGGACTTGCCAAGGGCGCTTCCCTGGATAATGCAGTAGCGCTCGGCGACGATGCGGTTCTGAATGAAGACGGGCTCCGTTACGAGGATGAGTTTGTGCGGCATAAAATCCTCGACCTCATCGGCGATTTGTCGCTTGTCGGCATGCCCATTGTCGGTCACATCGTTGCGCACAAGTCTGGCCACGGCCTGAACGCGCAGATGGTCAGCAAACTTCTGAACAACCCGCAAACTTGGATTGCAGTAGGTTCCTCTCAAGAAAGGGAAGCCAGCCAGCAGGAGCATCGGTTCCAGAACGCGGTAATGTAAAAAACGCATTTATATGCGACAAAGTTCAAGACCGGCGCAGATTAAAAGCGCCGGTTTTTTTATGTTTGGGAATGGCTTACCGGTCTTATTGTTGAAGGAAACTTCATGACTTGTTAAGGGCCTCATTATAATAGAATCGGCACACGAATCACCCCAAAACCTTCCCGTTGTTTCTTGCAGGCCGACAGCAACGCGGTTCATCAGCAATCTTTGCGACTATGAATATAAAATCCCCTCCGCATCGTTTTCGAATCAGCATATCAATGAAAACTGCCCCTGGAATCCGCAAGTATCTTCCAGAAAAAAATCTACGTTCGCTTCAAGAAATTCATTTCTCATCCCTTTTTGACGCTAGTTCCGATGATACATGAATTAGCACAGCGGTCTCGCATTAATCCTCATAACTCGACACCATTCAATCCCGATATCTATTAATCTGTGAAAAAGAATTATAGAGTCAGACGCTCCTATGGATTGAAAAGCGGATCAGCGGCATTGACGACTGAGGACATCTTTTTTCTGCTTTATATTATTTGAAACTTCAGTTATACTTTGTAATATTATGCCTCCCCTCCTGAAGAAAGCATTCAATACTTGGCATTTCGTTGGGTCAGCTGGCGGGAGGCATTTCACATGATTTTAACAATATGTTGACGGCGATCATCGGCTACGCGACACTTCTGAGCATGGATGTGGAACCTGACAGCCCGCTGAAACCTTCGGTCGAGCAGATTCTTGCCACTGCGGAAAAGTCTGCCGATTTGACCCGTCAGCTACTTGCTTTCAGCCGGAAGCAGATAATCAGCCCCCGACCGATAAATTTGAATACTCTGATAAACAGCCTGAAAATCTTTTTGCACAGGGTCATCGGCGAAGACATCGATTTCGAGGTTAAACTTGCGAACAGTGACATTATCGTAACCGCTGATTCCGGCCAGATGGAACAGGTCCTGATGAATTTATGCGCGAATGCCCGGGATGCCATGCCCAACGGAGGATTATTGTCTATCAGTACAGCCGTCGTTCGTCTGAACGACGGCTCTTTCAATGCCTACGGGCTCGGCAAGCCGGCGTTGTATGCCCTGATATCAGTCTCGGACAATGGCATTGGCATGGATGTCAGTACACGCGAAAAAATATTCGAACCTTTTTTCACGACAAAAGAAGTTGGAAAAGGGACGGGACTGGGACTCTCCATCGTCTATGGCATCATCAAGCAGCACAACGGCGAAATATCGGTATACAGTGAACCGGAACAGGGCACGACCTTCAAAATATACCTGCCCATAACCGGTTCATCAGCGCTGGACGTAAAAGCCGTTGAAACTACAGTGCCACAGGGGGGGGCCGAAACTATACTAATTATAGAGGACAGCGATTCGGTCAGAACGCTCACGAAGGAAGTTCTCGAGAAATTCGGGTACTATGTCATAGAGGCGGTTGACGGCGAGGACGGCACAAAAAAGTTCAAGGAGAATAAAGATTTTGTACACCTTGTGATCCTAGATGTCGTGATGCCTAAAAAAAGCGGTAAGCAAGCCGGGCAGGAAATGAAAAAAATAAACCCCATGGTCAAGATTCTTTATACAAGCGGCTACACGGCGAATATATTGCAGCAAAAGGACATCCTTGCCGATGAAAGTCATTTCCTCACAAAGCCGGCCACACCCTATGAACTTCTCACGAAGATAAGGGCCATGCTGGATGGGGATAAAACAGGATATCCTGACGGCAACGCTACCTCGACGCAAATTTCGTAAAGGCGGTCCGCAACAACTGCTGTCTTCGCTTACCGAGAATCAAAGCGAGGGGGAAAATGCTCCACAAAGTTGGCAGAGAACTCAGAGAGAGAATAAAGACGTTCTCAAAAACTCATTTATTATTCGTTGCGTTTTCTCTGTGAGCTCTGAAGCATCCCGGGCGAGAGCCATTCCTGGTGCCGGCATGTTTGAACCAGGGCTATTCCAGGCGGTAGTATTGTTCCATGATCGTGGGGCCCGCGCTCGTACCGATACGCTCGGCTCCTGCTTCGACAAGGGATGTAAGTGCGACAAGATCCCTGATTCCGCCCGATGCCTTGATCCGGCATACGGAGCCGACGATAGTTTTAATAAGCCGGACATCAGCTACGGTAGCGCCGCGGGGTCCGAAACCCGTTGACGTCTTCACAAACTCCGCGCCGGAACGCATCGCGATCTCGCAGAGACGGACGATCTCGTCTTCGGTCAGGCGGCCGGTTTCTAGAATGACCTTATGCACTGTGTTCGGCGTCATGGCGATAATGTTCTTGATGTCCACTTCCACCGCATCGAACCTTCCCGACTTTACCATGCCAATGTTGATGACGAAATCAATTTCGCTGGCGCCGTTCTTCATGGCTTCCATGGCCTCAACTATCTTCACCGTCGTGGTGTTGGCTCCAAGAGGGAAGCCTGCGACCGCACAGACTTTCACCAGCGTGCCCTTCAAAATTTCCCGGGCCCGCACCACGTGGCAACCGTTCACCACCACCGAGGAAAAACCGTACTTTTTTGCATCTTCGCAGACCGCGAAAAGATCATCAAGTGTTGCATCAGGGCGTACCAAAGTGTGGTCGATAAGCTGGGCTAGTTGGCCTGCATTTTGAAACATGCATGGACCTCTTTTCTGTACGACTGATGCAGAAGGGCCGTGATGGGCCCCGGCCTGCCGTCGCCCACCGATTTCCTGTCGATGGTGGTAACGGGCATGATTTCCATGGTCGTGTTTGTGATGAAACACTCGTCAGCGGCAAGTAAACTTCGGGGCAAAATAGCCGTCTCCTTAACAGGGACCCTTTTCCTCTTCGCGAGGCGCAATACAAAATCGCGCGTAACACCCTCAAGAATGCCCGTATCAATATTGGGAGTGTAGAGGACCCCTCTCTTCATCATGAATATGTTGCTGATCGTGCCCTCGGCCACATGGCCTCGCCAGTTGAGCATGATCCCTTCATAGGCGCCGGCTTTCAGGGACTCGATCTTCGCCAGAATGTTATTCAGGAAGTTCGTGCCCTTGATCGAAGGGTCAAGCGCAAGGGGATGGTTCCTCCGCGTTTTCACAATTGCCACCTTGACGCCCTGCTCGTAATATACCGAGGGATAGTCATGAAATGGTTTGGCTATAATGACGGTCGTCGGTGCTGCGCACAAGACCGGATCGAGGCCGATATCCCCAGGGCCGCGTGAAATATGCAGGCGGACATAGGCATCCTGGAGCTTGTTGACAATCAGCGATTCATTCAGCGCCTCGCCGATTTTTTCGAGTGGCAGGGGGAGCCTCATCGATATGGCATCTGCGGAATGCTTTAACCGGGCCAGATGCTTCTTGAGGAGAAAAAGTCTGCCCTCATAAGCGCGCATGGTTTCGTAAATGCCGTCGCCGTAGAGAAAACCGTGGTCGAAAACCGAAATTAGTGCCTGTTCCTTTTCTACAAAATGGCCATCAAGGTAAACGAGCATTGTAGAAATTATCATTATTGAAGAAGGGTGTCAAGAAGGGAAGGACGATGAACTGAGAGACCGGTCATTCGTCCCTCTTTTCGTTGATCAAAATGCAGTGTTCGCCAAAGTCGTGGAGTACATTTGCCTTTTGTGCCCACGGTTCCTCTCCCCATTTTCAAAGGGCGGTCCGACAAGGGTCATCACGGCATGCTCTCATGCAGGCGTTGCACGATGGCAGCCAGAAGCTTTCTTGGTGCAAGCCTGATACTGAAGGCAGTAAGCCTGATCAGCATTCCGTGAATCATTACTGCACGCTCTTTCATCACCGGTTCATAACCAAAGCAAGCCCGTCCTCCGCCATCGCGGCCCAAAGCATTAAAAAAAATTTTTTAGCCATTTAAGATGATTCTTATAGGGAGGGTAGCGCAGTGGATTATCCATCAGGAAACTGCTTTTGACGATGCTTCGCTCATGGGTAAAGGTGTCAAAACTCGCCTTTCCATGGTATTTTCCGATCCCGCTCGCACCCTCGCCGCCGAAGGGAAGACGAGTGCTTGTTTCGTGAATGACCGTATCGTTGATGCATCCGCCGCCCGACGAGGTCTCCCGCAGGACACGATCCTGGAGTTGTTTGTTCCGGGAGAAGAAATAGAGCGCAAGTGGCTTTGGTCTGTTGTGGACAAACTCAAGCGCACGGGACAAGTCTTTGTATTCGATAATGGGCAGCAGCGGTCCGAAGATTTCGTCTTGCATGATCGGCTCAACGCCCGTAATCCCCTCTATAATAGTCGGCGCAATATATCGCATTGCACGGTCCATCTGGCCGCCCATTACGAGGGAACCGCAACCGAGGAGTCCGGAGAGATGGTCAAAATGTGTTTCATTTACGATCCGACCATAGTCCGGACAAGAGGAAGGATCCGGGCCGTAACAGTCCCGCGTGAACTGCACGATCCGGGCAACAAGTTGTTCTTTGATCTGCTTGTCGACGAGTAGATAATCAACGGCGACACAGCTCTGGCCCGCGCTGAAAAACTTGCCCCATACAATTCTTCTGGCTGTATATTCGAGATGGGTATCGGCGTCCACGATGCAGGGATTCTTGCCCCCGAGCTCAAGGGTCACGGGAGTAAGATTCTTTGCCGCTGCCGTCATCACGATCCTGCCTGCTGCCGAACCGCCGGTGAAGAAAATATAATCGAACCGCTCTTCGAGCAGCATCTGAGCAGTTTCTGCGCCGCCCTCAATCAGGGAAATGTACGCGGGATCAAAACACTCAGTAATGATCTCGGTCATAAGACGCGAACATTCAGGCGCGGCTAGGGACGGCTTGAGGAGAGCGCAGTTGCCCGATGCAATGGCACCGACGAGGGGGGCGAGCATAAGTTGAAAGGGAAAATTCCAGGGCCCCATGATAAGGGCGACGCCGTAGGGTTCGGGGATGATATAGCTTTTGCTCGGGAAATAGGCCAGCGGCAAACTCACCCTTTTTGGCTTAACCCAGGTTTTAAGATGTCTGAGTGCGTAATCGATCTCATGGATCACGATCCCCGTTTCGCCGCCGTGGGACTCAAAAGCGGGTTTGCCAAGGTCCCGCTGAAGCGCATCAAAGATTTTCTGCTCGTTATCGACAACGGTTTTTCGCAAGGCGTTAAGCTGTCCGATGCGAAACGCCGGGTCTCTGGCCTTTCCGGCAGAAAAGAATTCCCGCTGCTTGTTGATGAGTCTGGATATGTGCTTTTTATCCATGAATGGTTGACTAATGCAAACCCTAAACATTTGCCTCTTACAGGCACTGCGACCTGCACTTTCTGTTTCCCTTATGGGATACTATTTCATGCTCTTTAAAAACCGCTTCATATCGAATTCGATATCCATCATTTCCTTCACTCGCTCAACCTTGCGCTTCTCGCGGATGCTCGTTTTCCCCAACCGCACTTCGATCTTATCGATTGTAGTGAAGGTGTCATCCGCAACAGAGATGATCGGGATGCCCTTAGCCTGGGCCTTACCGATAACTACATCATTGGACGTCAGCCCGCCGGTCAGAATAATACACCGCGTCGAGGTTTCCATTGCCGCTAGCTGGATATCGGACCGGTGCGCGCCAGTGATCACCGCCTTGTTCTGCATTCTGCGAAAATAGGCCAGCGCGCTGTCAACATCCATGGCGCCCACGGAGAAGTTTTCCACGAACTCATCGAGCCGGTCTTCGCAGCAGATTACTTTACCGTTCAGAATATCGTTCAGCTGCCGGATAGAGACGGCCTCAAGCGCCCGGTCCTTCGCAAAGACGCCGAAGATCTTTACGCCCTTCTTTTCCAGGAAGGGACGCACGGTTTCCTTCACGTGATTGACGGCGCTGACCGAGACTTTATTGATGATGCCGCCCCCGAACCGGTCGCCCAGCAGTTGGGATGCGCCGAAAAGAACATCCGCCGATGCCTCTCCGCGCCAAGGTTCAACCATCAAAAGACTCGCTTTCATGTCGTTCACGAGGGAAAGGGCGTTCGCCCCGAGTAGCGCACCCTCGAAGAGATCGCTCGCCCCCCCGATGATCACGAAATCTTTTTTCTTGAAGGACTTGAATGCATCCAGGATAATCTTTCTTACACCCCTAATCCCGTCCTCGAAGAGCAGAATCTGGCTTTCATAGGTCTGGACAAAGGGAGAGATCACCTCCAGTGGCTCCTCAAGCCCCAAGGTCTCCTTGATGAACAAGGCATCGGCGTCGTAAACAACCTTGCCCTTCTTTATGGGCACCGAGCCGAGAGGTTTCAGGTACCCGACCTTGAAGCCCTGCTCGATGAGCTTCATGGCAAGGCCGAGGGAGATGAATGTTCGCCCCGAAAAGCCAGTATTGGATGCGATGAAAATGGGAACCATGGTCCCTCCTTAATTCATTGGATCAAGGATCAGTGGATAAGGGTTAGTAAAATCAGAGCATTCCATGATGCCAGCAGCAGGATGCGAAGGAACCCTTCGCGGGCACGCCAATTATGATACGTCTCATAACAGAATGGAAAGCCCCCGTATCTAGTCCGCGCGTCCTTACAACGGTCATTCCGGGCTTGACCCGGAACCCAGTGCCTTTTTCTTATTACGCTGGATTCCTGCTTACGCAGGAATGACGTGCTGAAAAGTGTAAATATTATTATCATACCATTAATAATCCAAACTCTGACAAGGCTTGTCGCCGATGATTGCATACGCGCAGGGATGTTCGTTCTGCCCATTGCCTCGTCCTTCCTCACCCTATCTTTTAAAAATCATCCTCGCATCAAGCGCCATGGCGCCTTTCTCCATTACCATGAGCGGATTGATATCCAGCTCCTGGATCTCGGGGAAGTCGGCAATGAGGCACGAGAGGTTGACAATATTGCTCGCGATAGCGTCGATGTCCGCGGGATGCTCGCCGCGCGTGCCCCGAAGCAGTCCGGCGGTCCGGATCTCGTTTACCATCGCCACAGCATCCCTCCGGGCCACCGGGATGATTCTGAATGAGACGTCCTTCAGGACCTCCACGTAGATGCCGCCGAGGCCGAACATGATCATATGTCCGAAAGTTCGGTCAAAGGTCACTCCCAGGATGACCTCCTTTCCACCTTTCACCATCTCGTAGATCATAACGCCTTTGAGGAACGCGTCGCGCATAGTCCTCCGGGCGTTCGTCGTGATCTCCGTAAAGGCCTCTTCTGCCTCCTGCGGGGTTTTGATGTTTACCTGCACACCGCCCACATCGGTTTTGTGCAGAATGTCGGGCGAGGATATCTTCATCACTACCGGAAAGCCAATCCGCGAGGCGTGATGGACCGCCTCCCGCGAAGTCCGGGCAAGGGCTCGCTTCGGAAACTGGAAGCCGTAATAGGTGAGGATCTCCATGGCTTCTTCCTCACCCACCTCGTACGAACCGCGCTTGAGGATGGAGGCAATCATTTCAGCTGCGGCGTCAAAATTGTACCAGCTGGTTATCAATTCCTCGGCTTTGTAGTTCTTCCACGACCCCTGGTCGGACAGGCGTTTAAAAGCCTTGACGGCCAGTTCCGGGTAGGAAAAATTCGGAATCGATGCGTTCTTCAATTTGTCGATGGCCGGCCGGACGCGCTTCTCCCCCATGAACGAGGTAATGACCGGTTTATCCGTAGACTGTGCCGTGGCAATGACCACATCAGCCGTCTTCTCTATGTCGGTCATGGCCTGGGGAGTTAGGATCACGAGCATGCCATCGATGTTTGGATCTTTCGCCGCCTGTTCAAGCACGGCTGCATAGCGTTCCGATGTGGCGTCGCCGATCACGTCCACAGGATTGAAGACCGTAGCGTTCGGGGGAAGCTTTCGGGCCATGGTTTCTATGCTCTCTCTTGTCATATGCGGAAGATCGACACCGAGCTGTTCTGCAGTGTCCGCTGCTATAATACCCGGGCCGCCTGCATTCGTAATCACCAGCAGTCCTTTGCCCGCCGGGATTTTCCCTTCTGCAAATGCCAACGCGGTGTCGAAGAGGTCCTGCACGCCCTGGGCCCGCATGATGCCTGTTTGTTTGAAGGCAGCTTCAAACGCGGTGTCCGATCCAGCCAGCGCGCCGGTGTGCGAAGATGCGGCGCGCGCGCCCGCCTCGGTGCCGCCGGACTTAAGAAGTACGATGGGCTTGACCTTGGTGGCTTTCTGCGCAATGTCCATGAAGCGCCGGCCGTCCACAACGTCCTCGAGGTATCCCAGTATAAGACTGGTATCGGGGTCGTCCATGAAGTACTCGATGAAGTCGATTTCCGAAAGGTCAACCTTGTTCCCGAGGCTGATGAATTTTGAGAAGCCGACATCATTTCCGATTGCCCAGTCCATGATGGCGATGCCCATGGCGCCAGACTGGGAAAAAAAACCGATCTTCCCCTTCGGCAGCATATCGGCGGCGAAGGTGGCATTCATGTCATTTACGGTATTAATGAGACCGAGACAGTTCGGCCCGAGGATGCGCATACGCTGTTCTTTCCCAATTTTCTTAATTTCCTCTTCCAGGAGCGTTCCGTCTTTTCCCGCTTCTTTAAATCCTGCTGAGAGAACAATGACGGATTTAATGCCGCTTGCTGCGCACTCCCGTAGCGACTCAGGCACGAAACGGGCCGGAATGATGATAATGGCAAGATCAACATCGCGGCCGATGTCCTCAATTTTCGGATAGGCTTTGAGCCCGAGGATCTCGCTGCCTGAAGGATTGATAGGGTAAAGGTTGCCCTTGAATTTGAACCGGCGGAGGTTGTTGAGGACGGCGTGTCCGACTTTCTTTGTATCAGCGGACGCGCCGACGACCGCTATGGACCCAGGATTGAAAAAAGAATCGAGCATGCTAGTGATAGTTTAGATGAGAAACAGTGGGCGGTCAAGTGCGGGAACAGGTCAATTTGCTGAAGAACCCAGCCTCCCGGCCCGGCATAGCGTATCCTCATACCTGCCACGCATGCTTGCGGAGGCATGCCGCTGAAACACTCTTGCGACACCGAGGTTTAATCGTTTTCTGCTGCCTCCTTCTTCAAAATAAAAAACTACTTCCTTTCCGCTAGACTCCATTGTACAATAGGATAAGACCAATGTACATCTATGCAGGAACAACACCATAAAATAGAAGGAATTAAGGCGCTTTATCCGGAAAAATTTCCAACCGAGGAAAGGATTTTCAGCGCCATCCATCCGGGAAACCGCATTTTTATCGGCACCGGATGCGGCGAGCCGCAATATTTGGTGAAGGCGCTCATCAACTACGTCCGCTCTCACCCGAAGGCCTTTTTCGACGCTGAGCTGCTTCAGGTATGGACCCTGGGTGTGGCGCCCTATGCAGACGAAAAATTCAAGGATAATTTCCGACACAACTCATTCTTTATCGGCAACAACACCCGCGAAGCGGTAAACCAGGGGCTTGCCGACTATACGCCCATCTTTCTGTCCCAGGTGCCTGGCCTGTTCCAGAAAAAGCTCGTACCCGTGGATGTGGCCCTGATTCAGACGTCCCTTCCCGACGAGCACGGGTTCATGAGCCTCGGCATCAGCGTGGACATCGTAAAAGCCGCAGCCGAAAATGCCTCCCTGGTCATCGCCCAGATCAATTCACGCATGCCGCGCGTGCTGGGGGACACTTTCATCAACATCAAGGATGTCGACTTCGCCATTCCCTGCGATGAACCACTGCTCGAATTTGAAGATATCGTTTCGGATGAAATTGCCCAGAAAATCGGGAACCATGTTGCGCGCATCGTCCAGGACGGCGATACCATTCAAGTCGGCTACGGAAGCATCCCGAACGCGATCCTTGCCCATCTCAAGAACAAGGAGCATCTGGGCGTGCACACGGAACTCCTGACCGACGGCATCGTGGAGCTCATGAAAGCACGCGTTGTCGACAATTCCCGCAAGGAATTGAACCGCGGTAAAACCGTGGCCGCCTTCAGCATGGGCAGGCACGAAACCTACGACTATCTCCACGATAATCCGGCCATTGAGTTCCGGCCTGTAAACTACACCAATAACCCGACGGTGCTTGCGCGGCAGAAGAACATGACGGCCATCAACAGTGCACTCGAGATCGATCTCTCGGGCCAAGCCACAGCGGAGTCTTTGGGCAAACTGTTCTACAGCGGCATCGGCGGCCAAGCCGACTTCATGCGCGGTGCAATCCTATCCCAGGGCGGCAAGACCATCCTGGCGCTCCAATCCACCGCCGAGAACGAAGAAGTCTCGCGCATCGTCCCGTTTCTGAAAGAGGGCGCCGGCGTTACGCTCTCGCGTGGCGACATCCACTATGTGGTCACGGAGTATGGCATTGCCTACCTCCACGGCAAAAACATCCGCGAGCGGGCCATGGACCTTATAGCCATCGCGCACCCCAAGTTCCGCGAGCAGCTCATCGCGCAGGCCAAGGAGCGTAACCTGATCTACCGGGACCAGGCCTTTATTTCAGGGACTCACGGCGTCTATCCCGAGGAACTGGAAGCGTACAAGACCACGCGGACAGGTCTCACCCTGCTGCTTCGCCCGGTAAAGCTCTCCGACGAGCATCTTCTGAAGGATTTTTTCTATTCCCTGTCGAACGACTCCCTGTATCGCCGTTTCATTTCCACCCGGGTCGATATGCATCATGACCGACTCCAGCCTTTTGTGGTGATCGATTATACCAAGGAGATGGTGATCCTCGCCGTGCTCGAGCAGGAGGATAAGGAGCTGATCGTGGGCATGGCCCAGTACCTGATCGATACGAATGCCCACTCCGCTGAAGTGGCCTTTGTCGTTCGCGACGATTACCAAGGGAAAGGTATCGGCGCCGTGCTGCTCTCCTATATAACCTACCTCGCAAAAAAGAGCGGTCTCCTCGGGTTTACCGCGGCGGTACTGATGGAGAATCGCCAGATGCTCCAGTTATTCGAGAAGATGGGCTTCAATATCGAGAAGCGGAACGACGGCGGGATTTATGAGTTGAAAATGTCGTTCAGGGAGTAATCCCGTTTCAGCAAGTATGGATCCTTAAGCTAATCGGCAGCAAGGGGCTGCAGATCGCCCTTTCTGCAAAGCAGGAATCCCCGGTCTCCCCACTCCCGGACAAACGGATACCGGTAAAGATTATGGCCTCAGAGGCCGGAGAGATCGCAAAGAAAAACGCAATTATAGAAAAGAGATTTTCAAAAAATTTATTAAACTGTTCTCTGTGCTCTCTGGTAATTCTGTGGCACTTTTTTTCAGGCCGTTTTGCTCAGTGTAGACTCTCGTTATAAGTTCACTCAAGAAAGGATATCCACTCCCATGAAACTAACCTGGTTTTTGCTGTATGATCTTATCCTCAGCCTCTGGGTGGGGGGCATTGCCATATTCACCTTTATCGTTACTCCGTCGATCTTCAAGTCCTTTGGAAGGGACGAGGCGGGAGCAATCGTGGGCAAGCTCTTTCCCGGCTATTTCTCCTATGTTCTTGTGCTGTCTGTCCTGGCGTTCATTGTTTTTTTCGCTGTTTCTGGGGGCACATCGGATTCCACTTCGCGGCTTTCCTTTTTTCTCCTGATTGCCGCTCTGGTAATCAATATTTACGTCTCCTTAAAGCTCTATCCCGATGCGGTCAAGCTGAAACGGGAAATCACATCCTTTGAGCGGGAATCCCCCGATTCTCCGGCCCGAAAGCGGTTTACACGGCTGCATGCTGTCAGCGCAGTGCTTAACCTCGCGGTTCTGGCTGACGGTGTAATCCTGCTCCTGCTGGGGCCGGCGCTGAAGAAATAGGGCCAATCACGTTACTGACGCACAAAGCCGGATAAATTTCGCTTGACATTTTTGGCGGAATATATGATATTACGTGTCTCAACTTTGGTAGAAGAACCGGGCGGATAGCTCAGCTGGGAGAGCACAGCCCTTACAAGGCTGGGGTCACAGGTTCGATCCCTGTTCCGCCTACCATAAAAAATAGTTCAGAGTACAGAGTGAGAAAAGAACCCGTGGTTATTACCTTGAACTAGGAACTCTGCACTATACTATTTTGATTGGGGTGGTAGTTCAGCTGGTTAGAACGCCGGCCTGTCACGCCGGAGGTCGCGGGTTCGAGCCCCGTCCGCCCCGCCATTTCATATCGCCCACTCAATCATCACTTCCCTTTTCAGTCCTATTTCCTTACCTTCCCCAGTCTCTTTGACAGCATCTCGGTTTCATCCAGCAATTTTTCCACTTCATCCAGTCCAATGCTCCAGAAGTGCCTGTCCGCAATATCGATCCCCATCTTTTTGAAAATATTTTTTGGAGAATCCGAAAGACCTGCGGAAAGGAACTCTTTTACGTTGACGATGAACCTCGGATTCTTTTTCACTGAATTCTGGAGCGATTTGGATATCAAGAGGCCGCTTGCGTAGGAATAGACGTAGAAAAAATACCGGATATGGCTCCAATAGATCCACCAGTTCTCCGAACCCGCCGATTGCTCGACGGCGTTGCCCATATAGGATGCCATGTGTATCTGAAATAGCTTCCCGATATCGCCCTTCGAAAGATACCCCTTAGAACGGAATTCCGCATGCAGCTCCTGCTCAAACCTGTAGCAGGCCACCTGCCTGAAGATCGAAGAGACGTCATCGTTCAGCTTCTGCATCATGATCGCCAACCGTAGTTCATCGTTTGCCGAACGGAGAATCTCTTCGAGCACGAAGTCTTCCATGAAAGTGCTTGCCACCTCGGCTGTCGATGTCGGCGTACCAAAGTCAAGAGCGTGCTGCTTCTCCCGAATCAGTTCGTTGTTGATGCCGTGCCCCAGTTCGTGGGCAATGGTCAGAACATCATGCAGTTTGCCTGCATGGTTCAGCAGGATAAAAGTAGGCTGGATCATAAGGTGATGGATGCAGAAAGCTCCGCTGTCCTTTCCCTTGCGGGGAAAGGCATCGATTTGTCCGTTGTTGATGAACCGGGCAAAGATGTCGCTGAACTGCTTGTCGAGTTTGTTCATCACGCCGTAGACAAGGTTTACGGCCTTCGCATAGGGGTAGCGCCTGGAAACGACGCCGTATTCCACGTTCCGTTCGTGGTACTCGAGGCGCTTGACCCCGATTAGCTTTGCCTTCAGTGCGTAAAACCGGGAGGGGATGTCGAAGCGCGCAGCCACGGAGCCAATGAGCGTATCCACAACCTCACTGTCAATATCGTCTGCGAGATGCCTGAGCGCATCGGGCCGGGGCGTGCCGCGGAGCTCGTCATCGGTCTTCTTGTTCGCAAGCACCGAGTTCAGCTCTGCCTCGGCGACATCGGCGTTCTTCTGCAAGATGTCGTTGAAGACCCTCGCCGCCGTATCACGCACGAGCTTGTCCTTGCTATTCATCAAGGAGATGATCTCCGCGAACGGCTTTACCCTCCTGATACCGTTGTCAGTGATGACGGGGCGCTCCTCTTTTGAAAGAAACCCCGATGTCATTTTCGTCCAGTTCGCATAAGAAGTTGCGGACTTGAGATTTAATATTTTTTCTTCAGCTTCGCTCAGATGATAGCGGGATTCGGCAAATATCCGCTCCAAGAAATGCCGATACTTCGCAAGGCCGTCATAGGCCAGAAACTTCTGCTGCATCTCTGGCTTGATCCTCGCGATGCGGAGATAAAAAAACTGGCTATCATTTTCGATCTTCTTGCTGAAATCCTCGATCTTGTTGAATCTTGCCTTGAGTTTGGGATCGTTCTGGTCCTGCTGCGTACGAAGCCAGAAATAGAACCCCTCATTTCCATCGGACCCGTACTGACGTTTCCATGATTCGTACTGATCAAGGGCCTGTCGGAGGATCGCCGGGTCCTTCAGATAATCCGAACGGTCCTTCCACGCATTGATGAACGCATAGCTTTTCCGCTCGATGACGGTTCTTTGAACTTCCATCAACGGATCATCATCGCCCTTAAATAGAGGCGTCAGTTTCCAGACGGTATGCGCGATCGAGAGCGTCTTTTTTTTTGTCTTGCCTTTTGTCGTTGTTGTTCCTGTTGATTTCATTCCTGTGCCCTCATGCTACCTTGATCTACTTCTTTGTGCCAAGTATACGAGAAACGCACTGAAGATGTAAAGATGGCGAGCTTGCCGCGACGGGGAGAGATGCCCCTCTTCAGACTTTAGGTTGTTAAATTAATTCTTGACATCCTCCGCTCTCTATGAGAATATTACACCCGAAGTTCGGAAGTCTTTGTTGTAATGAAGTCGCAAAGATTTACGCTTTGCGGCTTTTTTTGTGACATTTCCGCAATCTTCAAAATCCACAGAAGGAGGTTGAACCTGAATGGCAAAAGGAACCGTAAAGTGGTTCAATGATTCCAAGGGATTTGGATTCATTACCAAAGAAGACGGCGGAGATGTTTTTGTCCACTTTTCCGACATCCAGGACAGCGGCTTCAAGTCGCTGGCTGAAGGTCAGAACGTGACATTCGACATTGTTGACAGCCCCAAGGGCCCCAAAGCGGCAAATGTCGTAAAACTCTAAACGCCTAACCTATAAAAAGGCAAGTCTCCATAACAGGGGACCTGCCTTTCTTTTTTCACAATTCCCCTGCCCTCACTCATGCGGCCTTTTCCGTCGCCGTGATCTCTTGCAGCACCCGCAATGCTATCTCATAGTCAGGATGGCTCGACTGCTCCGGAACGATCTCCTTGTACCTGATGATATTGTTCTTATCAATAATAAAAATGGACCGCGCCAGAAGACGCAGTTCCTTGATAAGCACACCATATGCCGCACCGAAAGCCGCATCCCGGTGGTCGGACAACGCCTTCGCCTTATCGATCCCAGCAGTCGTGCAGAAACGAGCAATCGCAAAAGGAAGGTCCATGCTGATGTTCAACATCACGATGTCCTGGGGCAGAGACGCCGCTTCGCTGTTGAACCGCCTAAGTTGCAGGTCGCACACCGGGGTGTCGAGCGATGGTGTTACGCTGATGATTTTCGTCTTTCCCGCAAAATCCCCCATCCTGACTTCGGCGAGCGCAGCGTCAAGCACCGAGAAATCAGGCGCACTGTCTCCCACCTTGATATCAGGACCGAGAAGGGTAAGCGGTTTTCCTTTCATTTTTATGATCCCTGTTCTCTCCATATTCAGGCTCCTTTCCCGAAAAACGGTTTAATGCAATACTTTTTCCCTGGCAGAACGCCATAACAGCAAAAAAATCGTTTGTTTCCTTCTAAAAAAAAGATAGACCACCTCTAGCTCTTTGTCAAGGATGGCGACGATTCACAGGACGAGGGTCGGAGGACCTCTATATTTCCCGCTTTCGCGCTCTGGGGCCAATGTGTTTTTTTGTTTTTCCTCTCATGCAACTATGGTATACTCCTGTGCATGCTAAAAGAGATGATACCCCTCGATCAGGTTCTGCAGAGGCGCGCAGATCTCTCGTCCCGCTCCACTTTCATCAAGTTCAACGGCAAAAAATTCTCCTACAAAGAAATAGACCGTCTAGCCACGGTATTCGCGTTTGAGCTTGTCCGGCGCGGCATGAAGCAGGGCAGCCGGGTAGGTCTTCTCTGCCATAACTGCCCGCACTACATCGCGGCTTATTTCGGCATCATACGGGGAGGCGGCATCGTGCTGCCGCTCAACAATCTTCTGACCGCAGAGGAAATCGATTTCATCTTGAAAGACGCCGAAGTGACGATCTGTCTTTATGATGCCAACTGCGCGGGCACGGCTCAGAAACTGTCTCGCGCCGACGGCCGCTCCTTTCTGATCCTTAGCGAATTGGCGCATGCGCAACACTCCGGGGAGGCATTCCAATTGCCACCACACACGGCTGATAATATCTCGACCATCCTCTATACATCGGGGACGACGGGGCGGCCCAAGGGCGCGCTCCTAACGCACCGAAACATCCTGACGAACGCCATAGCCGCCACGGAAGTCATCCACGTAACGCACAAGGACCGCTTCGTTGTGTTTCTGCCCCTGTTTCATTCATTCACCTACACAGTCTGTGTTGTCCTCCCGCTCATTACCGGCGCGATGATATCGCTTCTTCCTTCGGTGAGGCCCTTCTCCCGTGTCATCAAAAGCCTTATTGTCGACAGAATCACGCTGTTCGTCGCCATCCCCACGGTCTATAAGATTCTCGCGGAGAAGAACATGCCTTTCTTCGTGAAGCTCCTGCTCAATCTCCGGCTCTGTGTTTCCGGAGCCGCGCCGCTGCCGGTAAAAGTGATCCATGAGTTCGAGAGCGCTTTCAAAGTGCCGCTTCTCGAAGGCTATGGTTTGACCGAAGCCTCTCCCGTGGTGTCCATTAACCCCTTGGAAAAAGAAAAAAGGAAACCAGGCACGGTGGGACTCCCGCTGCCGGGCATAGAAGTCAAGATTGTCGATGACAGTGGCTGCCAGCTTCCTCCCGGCATTGCGGGAGAATTGCTCGTAAAGGGCCCGAACGTGATGCAGGGGTATCTGAACAACCCGGAGGACACGGCGAAAACCCTCAAGAATGGCTGGCTGTACACGGGCGACGTGGCGTCCATCGATCAGTCGGGCCACATCAGGATCATTGACCGGAAAAAGGACATGATCATCGTTGATGGACTCAACGTTTATCCCTATGAGGTGGAGGAAGTGCTCTATCGGCATGAAGCCGTCAAGGATTGTTCGATGATCGGCGTACCCCACGAAATAGAAGAGGGCAAGGAACTGGCCATCATGTACGTGGTGCTGAAGAAGGGCTATCAGGTCACCCCCAAGGCGCTCCGCGGATATCTCAGCGAGCACGTTGCGCACTACAAAATCCCGCGCCGATTCATCTTCACCGAGGACCTTCCGAGGACCGCGACCGGTAAAATCATGAAAAAAGAGCTCCGGAAGCTCTATCGCCAAAAAGAAACAACGCGCCCCTCGTTCTAGCGTATGCGTTCGCTCCTTTCCATGATTGCCACTGACCCTCCGATCCAGCCCCCTCCCCGTTCGGGCGCCTTCGGTGTAGCCATTATCGTCATTGACGTCTTCCTTCTCACGATAATTCCTTTTTCGCGGACTATCAGCGTCTGGATGGTAATAACTTCGCTCCCGCTTATTGCGGCCGCGCTGCTCTCGCGAAACCTTCAGGCATTGCATCTTTCAATCTTCACGGAAGCTTTTATCGTCGCGCCCTATCTTAATCCATCTCTGCGCTCATGGCCATTCTCCCTCCTCATTCCGATTCTTTGCTACGGGATCATCGTTTTGATGGTGCCGGCTCTCAGAACATCGGCCCTCTGGGTCCGCAGAGGCGCTCCCGATAAAACTACTGTCATCGCTGCCGCAATAATTTCTGTAGCGGCGGGCATTGCTCTCGTCCTGTGGTATGTAAAACTCAAACCCGACTTGTCTGTTCAACTGCATAACGTACCGGCCATGCCACTCTGGCTTTTTCCCGTTGCCGGCATTGCCTTTGCAGCTAGCAATGCCGCAATAGAGGAATTCGCCTATCGAGGAATAATCATGCAGGCGCTCGACAGCGCCTTCGGCCCGGGTTTTATCTCCCTCCTTGTCCAGGCGGGTAGCTTCGGCGCAATGCATTATCTGCAGGGTTTCCCGAAAGGAGCCGCGGGGGTAGCGATGACTATTGCCTATGGATTCATGCTTGGCTGGCTGCGACGACGCAGCCAGGGCATGCTTGCGCCCTGGGTAACGCATATGTGCGCTGATATGGTTATCTTTATAATACTTGTCTCGATTGCGCTCGCAGAGACCGCTGTTCAGTAAGGCAGTTGGATCTACACCCTTGGATAGACAGTCAAATAGAGTAATCCGACAGGGATTTTCCTAGTCCGGGTTTCAAACATTGACTCGTATTCGCTTCGGGGAATGTAACCCAAAGAGGTTTGCCACCGTTTTTGACGAGACACATCACCAAAAAATCAACTTTGGCAACCCATCCATTTCGAGAACGTCTCTTTCTGCTTTTCTATTGGATAAACCCTGAATTTAATATGGCTTGATACGCTCATAAAATTAAACATTTCATATATAAGTGACTAAATGCTCGCTCATCATTTATATAGTAGGGCGAGGATACTTCGGCTATAATCTCTGGCGAAGAAAACCTGCACATAAACAAAGCAACCCTTTCCGCTTGACACCCTCTTGGCGCTTCAAGCCTACGAATGCGAGGACGAGGGTTCAAGAAGCCAACACCAAGATTAAAGACCTGACCCTGAATAGCTCCCAATATCGATCAGGACAATCTCTTTTTCCGCGACCATGAGGGTAAGACTAAGAGCAAAACAACCTTTCAGACTCAAGCCGCAAGAACTAATACTAACTGGTGTATAATATAAAAAAAGGATAGAGCTCCTGTTTTAAGGAAAGGCGGACGTCCATGGTTCAAGTTCGTGATCCCAATAAAATTTATCAGATCGACGGTGAGATTGAGAACGGCAGCTTCCACGGCAGGTGGCATTTCGCCTTCGGCGATTACTATGACCCGCGATTTAAGGATTTTGGCGAGCTCCGCGTCTTTAATGATGATACGCTGAAACCGGGCGCGGTCTGGCCGCTCCAACCCCATAAAGACAACGAGGTCGTCACCTATGTTGCCGCCGGGGAATTCAGGCATGCGGACGAGCGCGGCAGAGGCGGCGTTCTCAAGCAAGGAGGGGTACAGCATACGACGGTGGGCCGCGGCATGTGGCATTCGGAGATCAACAACCGTCCGGACCAGCCAATGTGGTTTATCCAGATGTGGTTCTACCCCTCCCGCCAAGGCCTCGAACCCGCTGTTGAACAGAATGCAATCGAGAAAGCGAGTAGAACTGACCGGTTCCTTCCGCTTGTATCAAACCGGAATGAAGGCAGCCTGCCGATCGTTTCCGATGCTAGGGTTTTCTCCAGTTTTCTGCATGCAGGGAAGACCGAGCATTATGATCTTGAGACTGGTCGCGGCATCTATCTTTACGTGCTGGAGGGAGGACCGATAACTGTAAACAGCACGAGAGTGCCGACCCTCGGCGCGGCCATGATCACCGAAGAAACAGCAATTGATGTAGCTGCTGAAAACGATGCCGAGCTGTTATTGGTGGATGTGAAAAAGTAAGCGATCATGATGAGGCGGCAGATGTGCCGTTATAGAAGGGGAGGCTGGAGGCATCCTCTGACATGCATCAATGCCGACGTCCGGGAGAGGACGAGATATTATATAGAGAAAAATAACAACACGCAGTCTCAGGCAGCCGTTGATTTCGGCTTCTTGATCTTCCTACTGCCTTTATAGAGATCGTATTCAAGCAGCCTACATTCAATATTACTATTAAAAAACTGCCAGGCCCGCTTTGGCTTCAGGCTCACCTTTTTCGCAAGGGCCGGGTTTCCCGTGAAAACGTAACCCGTATACCCTCCGCATTGTTGCTTTAAAAAATCACCGATATTCTTATAAGTCTCTTCAAGCTTCGCACACTCACCCATCCGTTCTCCGTATGCCGGGTTCATGACGATCACGCCGTCGCTTTCCGGAACCGGGGTATCGGAGAAATCGCACACACTAAATTCGATAAGATGCTCCACGCCAGCGGTGGTTGCGTTCTTCCAGGCAGCCTCCACGGCTGTCGGATCGAAATCCGTTGCGATAATCCTGCTGGAAAGGGATTTTCTCGATACCTGTCTGGCTTTCTCGCGTAACCCGCTCCACACCTTTTCGTCATAACCTTTTAGGTGCATGAATCCGAAGTTACCCCGCAGCAGTCCCGGCGCCCTGTTAAGGCCGGCGAGCGCCGCTTCGATGGCAAGAGTACCGCTGCCGCACATAGGGTTGATAAAGGCGCTGCTGCCGTCCCACCCCATTGCCTGCACGACCGCTGCAGCCAGCGTCTCCTGCATGGGCGCGTTGAGAGGGATCTTCCGGTAACCGCGCCGCGACAGCGGTTCGCCCGAAGTATCGAGGTACACAGCGCACTGCTCGTCCTTCCAGTAGAGATGGACGACCGTCCAGTTCCGCTCCGATCCCGAGTCGGGACGCTTCCCGGTCTTTTCCTTGATTCGGTCGACGATGGCGTCCTTGCATTTCAGCGTTGCATAGCGGGGGTCCCTGATGCTGGCGTTTTCCACGCTCGAGGTGACGCAGACATAGCCATCATCGGGGATTAAATCCTCCCACCTGAGAGCGGTCAACTGCCGGTACAGCCTATCGGCATTGGCTGCCCTAAACTGCCTGAGTAAAAAAAGCACGCGGTGTCCGGTACGCACAAACAGGTTCAGGCGCAGACAGTCATCAAGCGTGCCTTCAGTTTCAACACCCGCAATGTTCTCGGACAAAACCGGGAACCCTAGGGAAAGGACCTCCTGTTTAAGAAAAGGCGGTATCCCTTTGGGACAGGTGATGAGAATGGGAGTTTTGAACATAAGAGAGGAGTGAACGATCTACAGAATGTTTACCCCACAGGCGCCGTGAGCATCAGAGAGAGGCCGTCCACCTTCACGACCAGCCGCTTCCGGGCCCGCGACGTCCGCGGCAATAAACAGCTTCGTCAGTTCGACGAAGCCATCAGGCGTTCTTTATCCTTGAAGATGACGTCGCATTTGTTTATATAGATCTTTCTCACGACGCCTTTCCCGAAGGTATTGTGGAGAACGACGTCGCCGATACGGTACTTGCCCCCCATATCATACGTGCGTTCCTTGCCCTTGGCCTCGGACAGACAGGCTTCCCAGAGGGTTTCCGCAGCTTTCACGGCGTCCTCTTTCTTTTTCACGGTCCGAGGTTTCTTAACGTCCGCGGGATCTTTGAACTTGTGCGTGCTTCCGCACGTTTTGCACTTTACCTTGACGATCGTGTCTCCGTCAACGGCCACGACGACGTGATCAAGAGACAGTTTGCACTTTGTACAGTAAGCCGACATATTATCACCCGCTGAACGTTTCTCCAACATAACTCTTCTCCTTTTTCCCTCTGGGGGGACAGACGTGCGCTCCCTGCGGAATGGCGGTCGGGATGGCTGTCTCTCTGCACCAGGAAACGCCGCTTCTCTTCCGAAGAATCAACTGACAAATTATACACCTTTTCGAAGTGAAAAGCTCCTACTCATTTATCCAGAGGGGAAAAATCCTCAACATCACAATTGGTCCCGTTCCCCGTCGGTGATCTGCTCGCATTCATTGAAGATTCGGGCTGCACGACCCGTTCCCAGCGCTCTGCGACACTCACCGATCTCTCTGTGTTCGATTCTGTTTCCATGCAGTCCCGAGGCTTTCTACCTGTGGCGCAAACGGTTTTCTCAAGTATAGCCGCTCTGCCGGAAATAGTCCAGACGCGTCCTGAAGACGACGTGGTCATTCTGCGGCAAATCCTCTTCCCGGTCCTGCCAGCCGCCTTTTTGCTCTTGAATTCGCTAAGGTATTCTGCTACTATAAGTCGGATTAGGTCAGGAGGCTTCTTGCAACGGGTAGACTTAACAACCAGAGCGGTTGCAGGCTTTGTGGATTTCCTGCTTATCGTCGGCTTGTCCCGGCTGCCGGACGTTCTTGGCTTTCTGTCCGCCACGGGATATATCCTTATTCGCGACGGCCTGTATGAACATCAGAGCATCGGGAAAAAGCTGATCGGCATCCGCGTAACAACGTCGGAGCCCTCCGGCCCTTCCGTTTCATACCGGGAATCCATCATCAGAAATGTTACTTACGCCGCAGCCTATCTTCTCTTTTTGATTCCCTATGCAGGATGGGTCCTTGGCCCACTCGTTGTCGGCGCCGAGTGCCTTGCCGCTATCGGCGATGAGCGAGGCATGCGCGTCGGCGATCTGATTGCGCGAACAGTTGTGGTCCAGCAGTCCCCTCTTGCAACGCGGACATCGGAGGAACCGCAGCACCATCCCGTCGCAAATCCATCCGGTGCGGCGTCAACGCTTGATACGCGACAGCCCTGAAGAACAACATCACGGAACCGGTCATCCGGCAGCACAGACGGCGCTGGTGGGTGTCTTCTCAATCATACTCGTATGCTCCGCCGGTGCGGGGGGTGAAGGTTTCTTTGAAAGGAGTTTCTGGAGACAATGATCATTAATTCTATCATGGGCTGGTTCTCGAACGACATGGCCATCGATCTCGGTACCGCGAACACGCTGGTGTATGTGAAGGGCAAAGGGATCGTGTGCAATGAGCCTTCCGTAGTCGCCATATCATCCAAATCGGGGAAGGTGCTTGCCGTCGGCTCCGAGGCGAAGCGGATGCTCGGTCGGACGCCCGGCGACGTCAAAACAATCCGCCCCATCAAGGATGGGGTCATTTCAGACTTTGACTATACTGGGGAAATGCTCAAATACTTCATCCAGCGCGTGCACAACCGGAAATCCTTCATGCGGCCCCGGATTGTTATCGGAGTTCCATCCGGCATCACCCAGGTGGAGCAGCGCGCCGTCAAGGACGCCGCGGTTTCCTCGGGCGGACGCGATGTCTACCTGATTGAAGAGCCCGTGGCCGCGGCTATTGGAACGGGCCTGCCCATATCGGAGCCCTCGGGGAACATGATTGTCGACATCGGCGGCGGCACCACGGACATCGCCGTCATATCCATGGACGGCGTTGTTTACAGCAAAGCCATCCGCGTGGGTGGCGACAAGATGGATGAAGCTATCATCAACTACATCAAGCGGAAATACAATCTGCTCATCGGTGAGATGATGGCAGAATCGATCAAGATGGAGCTGGGATCTGCCTATAAAACAGACAGTGACCGTCACACCATGGAGATCAAGGGCCGTGATCTCGTATCAGGCATCCCCAAGACGCTCATCCTCGATGACGATGAGGTGCGCGAGTCGCTTGCGGAGCCGGTCAGCCAGATCCTGAACGGCATCAAGCTGGCCCTTGAAAATACGCCGCCGGAGCTTTCGGCCGACATCGTGGACAAGGGAATCGTGCTTGCGGGGGGCGGCGCGCTGCTCAAAGGACTGGACGTGTTTTTGCGCGAGGAAACATCGCTCCCGATCATCATCGCCGAGGACCCGCTCACCTGCGTAGCGCTCGGAGCCGGCAAGGTCCTCGATGATGAGCAGATCCTGAAAAAGGTCATGATGTAGTGCGGAAACGGCCTGCGGGATGAATGGGTTTATTGTAAAAAACAAAAAAAGCATCATTCTTCTCCTTCTCTTCACAACCCTGTTCTGGCTTGTCACCGTGCAGGTCAAGAAGGGACGGTACACGTTCCTGGAAAGACCGGTCCTCGCTGTTTCAGGATTCCTCGAACGCATTATAATCTGGCCGTTCAACACCGTCGTGTCGATCGGCAGAGAGTACATTTTTCTTGTCAACACCGAGCAGGAGAACCAGCAACTCCAGGAGGAGATCGGCCGCCTGAGAATCAAAAACGGGGAGACGAGCGAACTCCTTCTCGAGAATAACCGGCTCAGGGAGATGCTGAACTTCAAGAAATTGCAGCCACCCTCCACAATCGCGGTTCAAGTCATCGGCAAAGAGCTCTCACCCGCCTCGAGCACTGTCACTATCAATAAAGGTTCCAACGACCAGATTCAGAAGGACATGGCCGTCATTACGGCCGACGGCGTGGTCGGCAGGGTCGAGACGGTTCTGCCCGGCACCTCAAAAGTTTTTCTCCTGACCGACCCCGGGAGTACGGTCGCCGTTATGGTTCAACGAAACCGGGAAGAGGGCCTGCTCGAAGGCAAGCTGGTTAACTGCGCCCTTAAATACGTTTCCTACTATGCCGACATTCAGGAAGGCGACCTCGTGGTCACCTCGGGACTCGACGGCATTTATCCGAAAGGCCTTGCCGTCGGAACGGTCGCCAAGGTAGTTAAACGGGAGGCCGAGGTATTCCAGACCGTCGTGGTCAAGCCCGCCGTCCAGTTTTCCCGCCTGGAAGAAGCGCTGGTACTCACGAAATGAAACCGTACGTATATGCCTTTATCCTGATGCTTATCATTCCGTTTCAATCGACCCTCCTCGATCCCCTCTCCGTCTTCGGCATCAAGCCAGACCTTGCCCTAGCCGTCCTGTTCATCATCGGACTGCTAACCGGCCCTGTCGAGGCGGCGCTGGCGGGGATTAGCATCGGCTTGGTGCAGGATATCGGCTCCGCGAGTCTTTTCGGGTTCTCGGGATTGACGCGGGGACTTGTAGGTCTTGGCGCGGGATTACTCGGTTCGCGTGTGCTCGATATTTCCAATCCGGTGATCGTGCTCTTTCTGACCGTCTTTAGCCTGCTCGAGGGCATTGTTATCTCGATCTTCCTGCAGGCGATCTACGGAGAGGTCCCCTTTTTCACCATGATCGCGGGCCGCCTGGTTCCCCAGGCGATCTATACAAGCGTGCTCTGCTTTCTTTTGCTTCGCCTTGCCAACAGGCGAGACATCCTTCGCCTGCTGAAACGAAGGGATATCCTGAAGGAGTTATAAATGCTGCACCAGCACGACAATCCGGCGGACATTCAGAAAAGGCTCCCTCTGCTCGCGATATTCATCGCCATCTTTACGCTTTTGCTGTTCGCGCGACTCTGGTACCTTCAGGCCGTCAAGGGCGACTACTACTACGAGCAGGCGGAGAGCAACCGCATCAGGCCGGTAAAAATCCGGCCACCGCGGGGTATCATCTATGATCGTTACGGCAGGCCCTTGGTGGAAAATGTACTCACCTTCGACATTTCGCTCGTTCCGGAAGACGCGCAGGATCTAGACAGCACGATCCGGAAAATATCCTCCATTGTGAAAATCAACGAGACTTCCATCCGTACGGCGCTCGACGACGCGGCGCCCGTTCGGACCAATTATGAACCTGTCAAGATCAGGGAGGAAGCGCCATGGAACGAAGTTGCCCTCGTCGAGTCGCACCAGGAGGATCTTCCGGGGACAATCGTCGAGCCAGAGCACCTCAGGCATTACCCCTATGAAGGTCTTGCATCGCATCAGCTAGGTTATATCGGCAAAGTCACGCAAGCCGAGCGAAAGCAGGACCAGTCCGATCTCGGCCTGCTCACGGGCCAGGCAGGCCTTGAAAAACTATACGACAAGTATCTTCGCGGAACACCGGGACGACGCATGATCCAGGTGAATGCGGCGGGGAGAAAAGTGAAGGACTTGGGAATCGAAGAACCCCAGCCCGGCATAGACCTATACCTCACGATCGACCTCGACGCTCAAAAAGCTGCCGAGGAGGGGTTGGGGGATCGGTCGGGCGCCGTGGTGGCCATGGATCCCAACAGCGGTGAAATTCTGGCCATTGCCAGCCACCCTAACTACGATCCCAACTTGTTCCCGCGCGGGATTTCTCCGAAAGACTGGGTCCGCTTTTCCAACGACCCCGCCCACCCTCTGTACAATCGCGCGATTCAAAGCGTCTATCCTCCTGGTTCGACCTTCAAGATAATCGTTGCGCTTGCGGGTCTTGAGTACGGCGTGATCAAGCCCGATGACAAGGTCATCTGCCGAGGATCTCTCTCGAGCGGCAGACACTCGTTCCGATGCTGGAAACGGGACGGCCATGGTTCGATCTCGCTTCACCGGGCCCTTGTCGAATCTTGCGACGTCTACTTCTATACCATGGGAGAGCGGATCGGATGGGATCGCGTTGCCGCGTATGCAAAAAAACTCGGATATGGAAGCCTCACGGGCATTCCCTTGCCCGACGAGAAACCGGGCCTGATCCCGACAACAGCATGGAAAAAGAAACGGACCGGCGAAGATTGGTACGGCGGTGACACATTCATTAATTCCATTGGTCAAGGATATGTCCTCGTAAGCCCGATCCAGGCATGCCAGCTGATGAGCGTCATAGCAAACGGCGGATCTTTCTATCGCCCCCGGTTGCTGATGGAAACGCGAAACCGGGAGACCGGGGAGGTCAAAACGTTTCCTTCCGTCATAAAGAGCAAAGTGACCATTGATCCCGCTGCGCTAGACGTGGTGCGTCAGGCCCTCGCCGGCGTCGTAGTCGAGCCCGGAGGCACCGGCCACGCCGCCGAGACACCGATTGCGACGGTGGCCGGGAAATCGGGAACAGCCCAGGTCATCGCACAAAAAGTCGCGGGCCGGAAGCTGGCTGAAGAAAACAGGGACCATGCATGGTTCATCGCATACGCGCCGGTGGAGAACCCGAAAATCGCAGTCGCCGTTCTCGTCGAGCACGGCGGGCACGGCGGCAGCGCGGCAGCGCCGGTGGCAAAGCGTGTCATTGAGGAGTATTTGAAGAATGTTGCGTCAAAGATGGTTCACTAATTTACCCTGGGGCATGGTCGGTCTCGTGCTCACGATTTCGGCATTAGGGCTCGCCGCGGTGTACAGCGCTACCTACACCGTGCGCGGGCCGTCGCCCCTTTTTTTCAAGCAAGTTGTCTGGATCTCCTTCGGTGTCATCATCATGTTCCTCATGCTCATCCCCGATTATCATTCCATAGGCCGATTCGCATATATTTTCTACGCTGGCTCAATCTTTCTTTTGCTCCTCGTTATGATCTTTGGGAAAACCGGCATGGGAGCGCAGCGCTGGCTCGCCATCGGCCCCTTCGTGTTCCAGCCGTCGGAATTTGCAAAGCTGTCACTTACGCTTGCTCTCGCGCGGTTCTTCGCCGAGGACCCGAGGCGCGGCGGCTATGAGTTAAAAGAACTGGCCGTCCCCGTGGCCATGGTCCTCGTCCCGCTGGTGTTGGTCCTCAAGCAGCCCGATCTTGGTACGGCGCTCATGCTCTTGCTTACGACGTCGCTGATCGTCATCCTGGCGGGCATCCATCTGCGATCGGTCTTGATCGTTTTGCTTACCATGGCTCTCATCGGGTCGCTGGTTTTTCTCGTTTCGCCTGTCCGGCACAAGATCTGGGGGTCCCTAAAGCCCTACCAGCAGAACAGGATCAAGGCATTTATCGACCCAAGCTCCGATCCGCTGGGAAGCGGCTATCATGCAAACCAGGCAAAGATAGCCGTAGGATCGGGCCAGATCACGGGCAAAGGATACCGCAAGGGAACACAGAGCCAGATGGCATTCCTGCCCGAGCGGCATACCGATTTTATCTTTGCCGTCATCGCCGAGGAAACGGGGCTGGTCGGATCAAGTGTGCTGATCGTGCTGTACCTGGCTCTGCTCCTAGTCGGCGTGGACACGGCAAAGAATGCCAAGGACCGCCTCGGGGTTCTCATGGCCGGAGGAATCGTCTCCATGATATCGCTCTATGTCTTCATCAATATCGGCATGGCAGTGGGCATCGTGCCTGTCGTCGGTGTTCCGCTTCCTCTCGTGAGCTATGGAGGGACATCCATTATCACGACCTTTCTCGCACTCGGATTGCTCTTGAATATCCAGGCAAGACGGTTTATGCTGTTTTACTAATAAATGTTCGAAGGGCGTTGCGCAAGAGCATACGCATCGCCGCGACAATCGCCCGACACTCCAGGCTCTTTACGTCCTCAATGGAGCTCACTTGTACGAAGATTTTCTCCCCCTCATTTCGAAGCCGAGCAGATATATCAACAACGAGATCAATGCGGTTCACAAGGATCTCTCCCGGATCAAAACCAAGGTCTGTCTCTTCTTTCCCGATGCCTACGAAATCGGCATGTCGCATATCGGGCTGCGCATCCTCTACGACATTTTAAACAGCAGGACCGACACAGCCTGCGAGCGTGTCTTTTCCCCCTGGCTGGATTACGAGACTCGACTTCGCGCTTCGGGCAGAACGCTCCGAAGCCTTGAGTCGAACCTCCCCCTCTCCGAGTTTGACATCATCGGGGTCACGCTCCAGTACGAGCTATCCTATTCTAATATTCTGGCCGGTCTTGAGCTTGCCGGCATCCCCCTGCACAGGAAAAATCGGTTTGAGGGACATCCGGTGGTCATGGCCGGCGGTCCCTGCGCAGTCAATCCCGGGCCGCTCTCAGAATTCATAGACGTTTTTTTTATCGGCGAAGCGGAAGAAGATCTGCACACCATCATTGAGCTTCGCCAACAGCACCCTGGCAGGGCTGAATATCTAGAAGCACTCTCGCAGCGCTCCGGCTTTTATGTTCCGTCGCTTGGCGGTAAGAGCGTCCGCAGGCGCTTCATCAAGGATCTCGAATCAGCGTCCTATCCCAACAAGCCCCTCGTACCGCTCATGAAGCCCATTCATGACCGCGTCACCGTTGAGGTTGCGCGCGGATGCATTCGCGGGTGCCGATTCTGCCAAGCCGGCATCATTTACCGCCCCTACAGGGAGCGAAGTCCCGGGAGGGTCAAGGACCTTCTGGGCGAGTCGATCCGCTGCACCGGCTACGACGAACTGTCGCTCGCTGCCCTCAGTTCCGGCGACTACTCCGGGATCCAGACGTTGATGAGGGACCTTGTCGATACCTATCGGGACGACCGGATTTCCCTTTCGCTCCCGTCGCTCCGCATCGGCACGCTCACACCCGATATGATCCGCACCGTAGCCGACGTGCGCAAAACGGGTTTCACGCTCGCGCCTGAGGCGGGGACTGAGCGGCTGAGGCGTGTGATCAACAAGCCCGTTACCGATGGAGACCTGATGAGCGCGGCGAGGACGATTTTCGCGAACGGATGGAACGTCCTGAAACTCTATTTCATGATCGGCCTCCCCACGGAAACCGAGGAGGACCTCGATGGCATTATCAGGCTGACGCTGGATCTTCTCACGCTCGGAAAAACCGCTACCAAACGCCATGTCCAGATCAACATCACGGTCTCGACGTTTGTTCCGAAGCCACACACCCCCTTCCAGTGGTTCGGCCAGGCAACGCGTGAGATGATCGAGGCGAAGCAGGCCTATCTTGCAAAAGGCCTTCGGATGAAAGGCATTGTGCTGAAGCCCCACAACCCGGAAACCAGTCTGATCGAGGGTGCATTTGCCCGGGGCGACAGCAGTGTCGGCAGGGTCATCGAGGAAGCCGTGCGCCTCGGCTGCCGGTTCGACGGCTGGTCCGAGTGTTTTGATTTTAAGAAATGGGAGCAGGCGTTCCGCGCGTGCAGCATGGACCCGGCCGCATATGCATGCCGGAAGTTTGACCAGGATGAACCGTTGTCTTGGGATTTCATTCATACCGGAGTCACGAAAAAATTTCTTCAGCAGGAATACCGTCGTGCAGTGGAGGAGACCGTTACGGAAAACTGTCGCGTCCAATGCGAGGCCTGCGGCATCGGGTGTCTGGAGGGCGGGACACCGCAGCTCGGTATGCCAACGAAAACAATACAGAAAATTCAACAGATGGCCTATACCGGCAGTGCAGGCAGCGCAGGCCGGGTCCATCCGGCGGAGGTCAAGCCTCGCCACCGCATTCGCGTGAAATTTTCAAAAACGGGCCGTCTTCGTTTTCTGTCCCACCTCGACCTCATGAACCTCTTTCAGAGGGCTGCAGCGCGGGCCAGCGTACCGATTGCCTTTTCGCATGGTTTTAACCCCCATCCGAAGATCGCGTTTGGCCCCGCAATTTCCGTGGGAATGGAGAGCACCTCGGAATATCTTGATATGGAAACTTCGGCATTCATCAATCTGTTGGAGACCACAAAAGCGCTAAACAGCACCCTGCCCGACGGATTGCGGATTCTGGAGTCTCGGATGATCCCTTCGAAAACACCGTCACTTTCAGGCAGCATCAGCCGTTACCGTTATGAAATTGATGTTCCCGCTACCAGCGTGGATAATCTTCAGGACAGGCTGGTCTCATTCCTGTCGCGCACATCGGTGATCGTTTCACGGGAGGGAAAGCAGAAAGACATCCGGCCGTGCATTGAATCGGCAATTGTGAAATTGGCGGACAATCCTCGTGAAGTTGAAATCACACTCATCGACCACCATCAGGTTAAGCCCCGCGTGCAGGACGTCGTTGCCCAGCTCTTTTCATTGGAAGCGGAACAGGCAACATTGATCAGGATCAGGCGGACCGGAATGTTTTATCGCGACGGAAGCGCATGGCGCGATCCCATGGATGTTACATAACAGGCGACGTGAGAGAAAATTATGCCTTGGGAGATTTTTTCCCTTCGTTGAGCTTGAAATCGGCATTCACTTGCCATAAACGGGTTTGAACGAAGATAATTGCAAGTATGTAGTCGACTGCGGATCAGTGTTTTTGACGACAGAGATCGGCATCGATAGGTAAAAAAACACATCTTGGGAAGAAAACCTTATCCTAAGATCTGCAGTTGTGCCACGGGAAGAACATGGGATTAGCCGAAGGGCAAGAATTCATAACTTAATCAAGCTATCTGAGCAAGAGCGCATTTCGGGGCAAAATTTCCGGCAACAAATTCCCTGTCCGCGAAACAGGGCAGCAGGCTCGGGACAACGATGTTTTTTCCCATTGCTTTGGCTTTATACAGACGTTCATCGGCCTCCTGCAGAAGGCTTTCGCAATCCTGCTTATTTTCCAGGCTCCCTACGCCGAAACTCGCCGATACAATTAAATTCGTATCCCCGACTTTGATAGGATGCTCCGAAACCGCCTGGCGAAGTTTATCTGCAAGTTGTACAGCATGATAGAGCGACGTATCGGGAAGAACCAGCAGAAATTCCTCACCGCCATATCGCACGAAATAATCCGACTTCCGCACCAGAGAGGGTATCAGCGCCGCTATTTCTCTGAGCACCGCATCGCCGGCCAAATGGCCGTGTACATCGTTAATCTCCTTGAAATTATCCATATCGAACATGATGACCGACAGATCGTTTTTGTATCTGCGGGCATAGGCCGAGGCGTTTTCGAAGAACGTGCTGAGGGCGCGGCGGTTGTAGCAACTCGTCAAAGGATCGATCGCTGCCGCATTCTCAAGCTGCTGAATATTTAGGTTCTTTTCGAGGGCTATGCTGATGGAATTGATGATGGTGCTGATGATTACATTGTGGTGATAGAGCATCTTTCTTTTCGGCGAAATATATAACCTGGCAGAATAATTTCCCTCAATAACTTTATAAGAAATAATGTTATTTACATTTATAATGTCATTATTATGACGCTCTTCCGAGGTTATTTTCTCAAACCACCGCATAGTATAGTCAATTTTTTGACTACAAAAATCACGCTGCACAAAAGCGGAAAATTCTTCACTCCACACTCGGGGATCAATCCACAGGTCCGTGGAACTCCCTTTCATAAGTGCAAATCCGAAAAGTTCGTAATTCAGAATGTCCTTCAAACATCGGGATACTTCATGAAGAATCGCATCAACCTCCTTATATTTATTTATATTGAGTATATACTGATTCAAGGCCTGGTAATCGATGCCGCGAACAATGCGGTACCCGAGCTCAACAGCCGTTTTAGCGTTATTCAGGAGTTTTTTTATGGAGTAACTCATGGTCCCCGTCCTTTCTCATATTTGTTTACAGCAATTCTTATGCCAAAAACTTCTCCAGGGATTTTCATGGCCTGTGACAATTAAATTGACCCTTTCCAGTTCCGCCTAAAAGAAAAAAGCTCTTTTTTGTCCTTGTATAAAGGGGCCGACTTATTATAAAATGGTAACAGATCTTCGAAAACACCAACCGGATATGAGGGGGATCTTGAAGGGAATTACGCGAATTATAGAATAAAATTAAAGAAATAATTGATTTTTTTATAACATTCGTATCATTCATGAGATCCGAGATAGTAGCGTCAGGAAATTTCTCTCTTGTTTGACGGGGATTCCATTCTGAATATAGCTTCATAACTCCAAGGAGACCGCATGTCATCTGAGATCATCGTTAACGCCGGCCGCGAAGAAACCCGTGTAGCTCTTCTCGAGAATGGACTTGTCACTGAAATTTACATCGACCGAAAGAAAGACCGCGGTATTGCAGGCAATGTATATAAAGGACGGGTCATGAAGGTCCTGCCCGGCATGCAGGCAGCCTTCATCGATATCGGCCTCGAAAAATCAGCCTTTCTCTATGTCGGCGATGTTTTCGACAGCACTTCGGAATACACGCCCATGATGGATGACGAGGGACTGGAACTCGAAGTTGAAACAAAGCGCAAACGTTCACACTCCAACCAAATCGAGGACTTGCTCCAGGAAGGGCAGGAGATTCTTGTCCAGGTCTCGAAAGAGCCAATAAGCACCAAAGGCGCCCGGGTCACAACCTACATCAGTATCCCGGGTCGATACCTCGTCATGATGCCGGGCGTGAATCACATCGGTGTTTCCCGCCGCATCGAGAACGGCGAAGAGCGGAAGCGCCTCCGCGAGATCGTGAGCCGTCTCCGGAAGCCGAATACGGGCTACATCATACGCACCGCCAGCCAGGGACGGAGCGAGGAGGAATTTACCGCGGACATCGAGTTCCTCGGTAGGCTCTGGGAGAACATTCACAAAAAAAAGGAACGAACCTCGGCGCCGGCGCTGATGCATAACGAGCTCGATCTGGTTTTCCGCGTCATCCGCGACGTTTTCACCCGCGATGTGGACAGGATGATCATCGATTCTCCCGATGAATACCAGAGGGTCAAAGAGTTTATCGATTCCTACATTCCCCAACTCAGCCGGCGCGTAAAACCCTTCGACGGCGACGATCCTATCTTCGATCATTACGGAGTGGAAATAGAAATATCGCGGGCCCTGGGCAGAAAAGTATGGCTCAAGTCGGGCGGCTACATCATCGTGGATCAGACCGAGGCGCTTACGGCGATCGACGTGAACACGGGTAGGTACGTGGGCAAACGGACGCTCGAGGACACGATTTTGAAGACTAACCTGGAGGCCGTGCGTGAGATTGCCTATCAGCTTCGTTTGAGAAACATTGGCGGCATCATCATTCTGGACTTCATCGACATGGAACGGGAAGACAACCGCCGCAAGGTCTACTCGGCTCTCCAAGAGGCGCTCTCGAGCGACAAGGCGAAGACGACAATCTCTCATATCTCTCCCATCGGCCTCATCGAAATGACACGCAAGCGAATCAGGGAAAGCCTCGGCCGCACCCTGTGCGAACCTTGTCCATACTGCGACGGCCGCGGATACGTCAAATCGAGCCGCACCGTTTGCTACGAGGTGCTACGCGAACTGCGCAGAGCATTCACGAACGCGGAGGAAAAAAAAGCGCTGGTCACCGTCAATTCGGTGGTCGCCGACATGCTGTATGATGAGGAACGGCAGGGTGTTGAGGAATTGGAAAAGGAATTTCTGAAGAAGATCGTGATCAAGGCAGACCCCAATCTTCACCAGGAGCAGTATGAGGTTGTGATTGTGTAGGGCGATGTTAATGCCCTATGCACGAAATAGCGTGAGATTCGAGCAGGCCCTCAGGCGGCGAAAACTACAAACTACAGTTCCTGATTGTCAATCAGTCTTGTCTGGCCGAGACGGACGGCAACCAGAATCACTGCATTCTCTTTCATGCTCGTGAGCGGCTCGAAGCTTTCCTGATCAGCTACTTCAACATAATCAATCACGATCCCCCGCTCCTCGCGCAGAACGGCAAGTACCTTATTCTTCACCTTCTCCGGCTCCTCCACACCGGCCTTGACCAGTTGCTCAGCTGATGAGAGGGCGCGATAGATAACCGCTGCCGCGCGCCGTTCTTCTGGATTCAGGTAACTATTGCGCGAGCTCATGGCAAGACCGTCCTCCTCGCGCACCGTGGGGAGTACGACAACCTCCACATCCATGTTCAATCCTGCCACCATGCGTTTGATCACGGCGCACTGCTGGTAATCCTTCTGCCCGAAAAAAGCTTTGTGTGGTTTTACAATGTTGAACAGCTTGGAAACAACCGTGACAACACCACGAAAGTGGCCGGGTCGGATCGCGCCTTCCAGGATGTCGGATATTCTTTCCACCGTCACAAAAACCGTCGGTTTTGATGGGTACATTTCCGTGGCGGCAGGTATGAACAGGATATCAATGCCCGCTGACTCGCATTTCCGGCGGTCACCGTCCTCATCACGCGGATAGCGGTCAAAATCCTCGGCCGGTCCGAACTGGGTGGGGTTCACAAAGATACTTACCGCGACAACCTCGCACTCCTGCCGCGCTCGCCGCATAAGAGAGAGGTGCCCTTCATGCAGGAAACCCATAGTGGGAACAAACCCGATGGATCTGCCCTCGTTCCTGATTGAATCGGCCAGAGACTGCATTTCAGAGATTCGGGTTACAATGCGCATAGGCGGAAAAGGAGCTGGCCGCATGGCAACGCTCATGATGATGGATCGATAACGCGTAGCCAGGAGGATACGACCGTGCTTTCTACTTCCCAAGCAGGGTCGTGAAGGTATCGTGATGGCTTTCTTCCTCCGCGAGAATCTCCTCGAAAAGAAGCCTCGTAGTTGTATCCCCCTCCGACACCGCTTGTTTGATGATTCTCTTGTACAAGTCGATTGCTTCCTCCTCGGCCTTTGCGTCGGCATCAAGCATCTCCGTCATTGTGCCGCCTACCGTGAGGGGAGTCGGCTTGGTCGTGGGGACGACATCGAAGTAGAAAAGCCGCTCGGCAATCTTTTCTGCGTGCTTCATCTCCGTAATTGCAACATCCTCAAACACATCGGCGATCTCAGCGGATTCGCGCCCCTTTGCCATGACGTGCTGCCACATATATTGCACGCTGACCTGTATCTCGCGCGCGATCGCCTGATTCAATAGGTCCGTCAGTGTACTGCTTGCTTTCTGTACCATGGTTCTCCCTTCGTGATGGAAAATGCGTCTTCCGTATTATACGGCAAAAATAGCGCCAGGAATACCCTCGCGTAGAAAGCGTTGTTTGCCTGCCCTATCAGGAGCGCAGAAATGAAACGGTTTCACTTCACGACCCGACCGTCCCATTCCCCAATGCGCTATAAATTCCCCTACACTTGGTTCGGGGTCTTCGGCATTGAAAATAATAAGCTGTTAAATACGATGATACCTGTCCCCGTCAAGTCCTCTGAACTCAACCGACAAGCGCCGCTGACCGGAGCGGGTTCATTTTTCCCTCTGCTTCGATGCCCATGCGGCTATCGCCTGAGCCGAGCAGAGGCTGCCTGCAGTCGGTGATGTCTCGTCGGTTGAAATGCGAAGTCCGCTCATGCTGATATTGATTCCCGAATCGCACTGGATTAACGATTCACACGCCGGACTTCAACCTGCGTTGCAAACGGATTTCTGAGAAATCTCTCTCCTCTGCAGGATTTAAAACCTAGCGCAGGTTTCCTCTCGGTTTTATTAAGTATAACAGCAGGACTCCCTCACGGTCAATGGCTCCTCCGCTTTTTTCTGGCCTCCACCGGTCTGGCAGGAAGCGACTGTGAAGGCCTCCGAAGCAGGTCTATAATAGATGCAAGCCTCTGGTTTCGTTTGACATATTACCGGCTTTCTGGTAAAACTGTACATCTTAGCACACGATGGGAAAATTCAATCTTTTCCGTCACGAGGAGGGTCCTCTTTTATGAAACGAGTTGTCATTAGTCTTATAATTCTATCGATCGGGATGTTCGGCGCGCTGCAATCGTTCGCCCAGCAATCCCCGAAAAAATTCACCAAACAGGAGATTAAAAAAATGTCGGAAACGAGCGCCGTCATAGAAACCAAGTTCGGCAGCATAACCCTGAAGTTCTTCCCCGACGTTGCACCAGGGCATGTGCAGAATTTCATCACCCTTGCAAAAAAGGGATTTTACGATGGGACCACATTCCACCGCGTGATTCCCGGCTTCATGATACAAGGCGGCGATCCCAACTCGAAGAATCCGGACAGGAGGATCCACGGCATGGGCGGTCCGGGGTACACCATTAAAGCTGAATTCAACGACAAGCCACATAAGCGCGGAACCCTTTCCATGGCGCGCGCGACGAATCCCGACAGCGCCGGATCGCAGTTTTTCATCTGCGTGAAGGACTCGCCCTTCCTCGACAGGCAGTATACCGTCTTCGGCGAAGTCGTAAGTGGAATGGATGTCGTGGATAAGATCGTGTCTCAGCCCCGCGACCAGAACGACAACCCCAACGACCGCGTTGAGATGAAGGTCAAAATCACAGAAGGTACCTAACAGGGTCCGGAGGCATAGTAACAGGATCAAGCAACGTATATTCCGTGACCTTTGTCCCCTGCCCGGCCCTTACTCTGGAGCTTTTAATTGGCGCAAACAATCAAGAAAATCGTCGTTGCCTATTCCGGCGGGTTGGATACGTCGGTAATCATTACTTGGCTCAAGGAAACCTACGGCTGTGATGTCATCGCTTTTACCGCCGACATCGGCCAGGGCGAAGAACTCGAACCGCTCCGCGAAAAGGCGATAAAGACCGGTGCAAGCAAGATCTATATCGACGATCTTCGCGAGGAATTCGTCAGGGACTTTGTATTCCCCATGCTCCGGGCGAACGCGGTGTACGAAGGGCGTTATCTCCTGGGGACGTCGATCGCCCGGCCGCTTATTGCGAAGCGACAGATCGAGATCGCGATGAAGGAAGGCGCCGATGCAGTTTGCCATGGCGCAACGGGCAAAGGCAATGACCAGGTGCGGTTCGAACTCACCTATTTTGCACTCAAGCCAGACGTAAAGATCATCGCTCCCTGGCGCGAATGGACTCTGAAGGGCCGTGAGGAGCTCATCGTTTATGCCGGGAAACACGGGATCCCGGTAATAGCGACCAAATCCAAGCCCTATTCCACGGACCGGAATCTGTTGCATATCAGCTACGAAGGCGGCATCCTCGAAGATCCCTGGAGGGAATCGACGGACGACATGTACACCATGGCAGTTCCCGTCGAGAAGGCGCCTGATAAAGCCGAGTATGTCGAGATCGCCTATGAGGCGGGCAATCCCGTTGCCATCGGCGGGAAAGGCTTCAGCCCTGCTGCACTCCTAGCTGAGGCGAACCGCATTGCTGGGACCCATGGCGTAGGGCGCGTTGACCTTGTCGAAAACAGATATGTCGGCATGAAATCCCGCGGTGTGTACGAAACACCCGGTGGTACGCTTTTGCATGCGGCTCACCGGGCCGTCGAGTCAATAACAATGGACCGCGAGGTAATGCACTTAAGAGACAGCCTGATCTCACGCTATGCTGAACTCGTGTATTACGGGTACTGGTTCTCGCCCGAGCGAATGATGCTCCAGGCTTCGATTGATGAGTCACAGAAAAACGTAACCGGCACGGCGCGGCTGAAATTATACAAGGGGAACTGTGATACCGTGGGTCGGAAATCTCCGATATCGCTCTATAATCCCGAGCTCGCCACCTTTGAGGCCGACCGGGTGTATAATCAGAAGGACGCCGAAGGCTTCATCCGGTTAAACGCGCTGCGGCTTCGCTTCGAGAGCAAGGCGGTGAAATAGTTTAACCACGGAAGAGTCAGCGGTCAACACGGAACGTGGAGCAATTACTTAAAATGGCGAAGAAGACCAATACAACGAAAAAAGGCAGGAATGCCGCTGCGAAAGCAAAGCCATGGGGCGGACGATTTACCGAGGCGACCAACGCGCTCGTGGAGGAGTTCACCTCTTCCATCGCCTACGACTGGCGCCTCTATCCCTATGACATCGCCGGTAGCATGGCACATGCGATGATGCTGGCCAGAACAGGCATCATCACGAAGAAAGAAGCTTCCCGGATCGTGCGGGGATTGAAAGAAATCCTGAGCGAAATCGCCAAGGAGACCTTTTCCTTCCGCGTGGAGCTCGAGGACATCCATATGAACATCGAGAGTCGGCTGATTGAAAAAATCGGCCCTGTAGGTGGCAAGCTGCACACTGCGCGAAGCCGGAACGACCAGGTGGCCCTCGATATACGCATGTACCTGCGCGACGAGATTTCCGCTATCCATGACCTTCTGAAGTCGCTTCAGAAGGTCATCGTGGACTCGGCCAGCCGGAACCAGGATGTGGTACTGCCCGGTTATACCCATCTGCAGCGGGCGCAGCCCGTACTTTTTGGGCACCACCTGCTGGCCTATTATGAGATGTTCGAGCGGGACCGCGGGCGGCTTGAGGACTGTTTCCGCCGGACGAACATGCTCCCCTTGGGTGCGGGAGCGCTCGCCGGCACCGTGTTGCCCATCGACCGTGCCTATGTTGCAAAACAGCTCGGCTTCGGTGGCCTCTGCGAGAACAGCATGGATGCGGTGTCGGATCGTGATTTCGCGATTGAATTCGTTGCGGCCTGCGCCCAGATCATGATGCACCTCTCGCGCCTCTCTGAAGAGCTCGTTATCTGGTCCTCCTCGGAATTCGGGTTCATCACCATCTCCGACGCATTCACGACCGGCTCGTCCATCATGCCGCAGAAAAAAAATCCGGATGTGGCGGAGCTTGTGCGCGGAAAGACCGGAAGGGTCTACGGAAGTCTGACTGCCCTCCTGACGCTCATGAAGGGACTGCCGCTGGCATACAACCGCGACATGCAGGAGGACAAGGAGCAGCTCTTTGATGCGGCTGATACGGTCTCCCTTTCCCTCTCAGTCTTTACCGAGATGCTGAAGAGCCTCACGGTGCACAAGGAAACGATGCACAGGGCCGCGGAGGACGGGTTCATCACCGCCACGGACCTGGCCGACTACTTGGTAAAAAAAGGCATACCTTTCCGTCAGGCTCACGAAACCGTCGGCCGGGCGGTTCTGCACGCGACCGAGTTAGGCTGCGGGCTTACCGACATACCGCTGGCAGAATATAAAAAGCTCTCGCCGCAAATCGGCGAGGATGTGTATACCGCCATATCCGTCGAGTCTTCCGTCGGCAGAAGGACCTCGCTCGGAGGCACCGCCCCCCGGAATCTGTATAAACGGCTTGCGGCGCTCAAAAAGAAGCTGAAATGAACGCGCGTTCCTGGCTCCGAATCGCGGTCAGCCTTGTGCTGATGCTGGCCATCACTGCCGCCTGCGGCAGAAAAACAGACCCCATCATCCCAGAAAGCCCCAGGCCCGAAGCGGTTAAGGACATCAAAGCTGAAACGCGGGATGCTATCGCGTATTTATCCTGGCCCATACCGTCCCGGAATGTTGAAGGCAAGAGCATGAAAGCCGCCGATATTGTGCAGTTCCGCATCTACCGCGCAGAGCTCGGGCGGGATAACAGGATGGGCCGCTACCGACCGTACGCTGAAATCGACATGTCGAACGCCGCGCCGGCTATGGTGGTCAACAACGTGGTAACCTGGAGCGACACGCACGTAAAATACGGTCAGACCTATGGCTACAGGATCAGGGCACTGAGCGCCCGCGGCGGCATCAGTCGTCAATCAGAAGAAATCCGTCTGGTTCCGCTTCTCCCTCTGGCGATTCCGCAAGGAGTCGTGGCGGTCGGCGCTGATAGTTCTGTTGATCTCACCTGGGAGCCGGTGAAGACATGGCTCGACGGCAAACCTGCCGAAGGATTTATCGGATATAATATTTACCGTGGCACAGACAGAGGCCAATATGATATGACCCCACTAAATAAAGAGCCGTTGAGGGACCCGACCTACAAAGACTCGGGGGTCGTGAATGCTCATACTTATTATTACATCGTACGATCCGTGGCGAACCCGGTTCCACCGTGGAACGAGAGTCCGGATTCGACAGAAATCTCGGCAACCCCGAGGAAGTTGACGCCACCTCACAGCCCGACGGGGTTGACAGTGGTCCCGGGAGTGAACCGGGTTTTCCTGACCTGGAATGATAACAAGGAAGCAGATCTTGCGGGATATTATGTATACCGCTCGACTGGGATTAGAAAGAAATTTAAGCGGCTGACGGACAAGATTATCGACCGCACAGCGTTTTCCGACGACACGGTCGAGAGCGGCGTCACCTATTATTATACCGTCACCGCCGTGGACCAAGAGGGGAACGAAAGCGCGCCGTCAGTCGAGAAGAAAGCACATGTTGAAAAATTTTCGTTGCATCACCGTTAAAGTCGAAAAGCCGGACTGGAATGATATCTTGTTTTTCGCATTCCATTGCCTACGGATCAGGATCGACCATGCATGACTTTCAATACAAGAACGGCCAACTTCACTGCGAAGGCGTATCGGTAAACGCCGTCGCCCGGAGGGTAGGAACGCCGTTCTACCTGTACAGCAGCAATACGCTGACAAATCACTTTCAGGCCTTTAACCGGGCCTTCGACAAGGTTCCACACATCATCTGCTATGCAGTGAAGTCCAATTCAAACAGCGCAGTGCTCCGGGCGCTCGGGAGGGAGGGCGCGGGCGCGGACATCGTATCCGGTGGAGAGCTGTTTCGCGCGCTTCGGGCCGGGATAGACCCCAAGAAGATCGTATACGCCGGCGTGGGCAAGCGGAGGGACGAGATCGAATATGCGCTCAAGATCGGAATTCTCATGTTCAACGTCGAGTCCGGCGATGAGCTTCTGGCGCTGGATCGAGCCGCCGGCGAGATGCAATCAAAGGCTAGAATTGCGCTCCGCGTCAACCCCAACATTGACCCCAAAACCCATGAGTATATATCAACCGGCCTTAAGGAAAACAAGTTCGGGATCCCCATTGAACAGGCGCTCGAGTACTACCGGATGGCTCAATCTCTTCCGAACGTCGAAATTATTGGCGTCCATCAGCACATCGGCTCCCAGATCACCGAGGTCCAGCCCTTCGTGGACGCCTTGGAAAAAATGATCGGGTTCATAAAAGAACTTCGGGCCGCCGGTATAGGCATCCAGTATATCGACATCGGCGGCGGACTCGGCATCACATACAAGGATGAAACGCCCCCTCTCCCCCGGGAGCTTGCGCAGGCGGTGCAGCCACTGCTCCAGGAATGCGGCTGCACGCTGGTGATGGAACCGGGCAGGGCGATCGTCGGCAATGCGGGCATCCTCGTTACCAGCGTCATATATCATAAGGACATCGAGGAAAAGAAGTTTCTGGTCGTGGACGCGGGGATGAACGACTTAATCCGTCCCAGCCTTTACGAAGCCTATCATGATATCCGACCGGTTGTCGAGCCCGCTTCCGCGGAGAAGGCGGTATTCGATGTCGTCGGCCCGATCTGTGAATCAGGGGATTTCCTCGCAAAAGACCGTGAGTTGCCCCTGGTAAAGCAGGGCGAGCTTCTTGCCGTGATGAGCGCAGGCGCATATGGGTTTTCCATGTCTTCAAATTATAATTCCCGGCCGCGCGCTGCGGAAGTTTTGGTGAGGGGGAACGAGTATTTCATTGTCCGAGAGCGCGAGACCTACAACGACCTCGTCAAAGGTGAAAAGATCCCGCGGTGGCTGGAAGGATAGCGCCGGAGGGGTATGCCTTAATCACGGTGCCAAGGCGGTCTTCCTATGAAAAAGATACCTTTTTACAAAATGCAGGGAAGCGGAAACGATTTTCTGTTGATCGATAACCGCCGGAGAATCCTGAAAGGGAAGAGTCTCAAAAAGCTCGCGATTACCCTCTGTCACCGGCGCTATTCAGTCGGTGCAGATGGTTTAATCGTGATAGTCCCCTCCCAGAAAGCTGACTTCAAGTGGCGATTTTTCAATGCTGACGGGAGTGAGGCGGAGATGTGCGGCAATGGTTCACGCTGTGCCGCCCGTTTTGCTTATCTTAAAAAAATAGCAAAAAAGAACCTGTCCTTCGAAACGCTCGCGGGAATCATCCACGCCGAGGTGCGAAAAAACGTCGTTGAAGTCCAGCTCACAGGCGCCTCGGGCCTGCGCATGAACATTGCGGTTCCGCTCGACAGCGGTTTGCGCATGGGTCACTATATCAATACCGGCGTGCCGCACCTCGTTTATCTTTCAAAGGACCTCGGAAGCGAGGATGTCGACCGTATCGGGAGGACTACCCGTTATCACGATTTGTTCAAGCCTGCCGGCACCAACGTGGATTTCATCCAGATCCAGGGGAGGCACAAGATACGGATACGGACGTACGAACGCGGCGTAGAGGGTGAAACGCTTGCCTGCGGCACCGGTTCCGTTGCTGCAGCGCTTATCACCGGTGCGTTGGGTGTGGTTGTCTCTCCCGTAGAAGTGCTGACTTGGGGCGGCGAAAAACTTGTAGTTTCTTTCGAGCGGACAACGGTTGGATTCGTCAATATCCACCTTGCGGGAACAGCTGAGGTGATCTGCGAGGGAGAGGTTTATATGTAGTTTCAGGTTTCGTATTACGAGTTACGTGGTTGCAACTCGAAACTCGATGCTCGTAACTCATCCACTGTTTTAGAGGAGGCTGTCATGTTCAAAGGTTCCATGGTTGCAATAGTAACTCCGTTCAGGAACGGGAAGATCGATGAAAAAGCGCTCGGCAATTTGATCGAGTTTCATATCAAGAACGGCACTGACGTACTGGTGCCCTGTGGCACTACCGGCGAGTCAGCCACACTCTCCCACGAGGAACATCATCAGGTTGTCGAATTTACGGTCAGGGCGGTGAACAAAAGAGTGCCCGTGATCGCGGGTGCCGGTTCAAACTCAACGTCCGAGACGCTGGAGCTGACGAAATACGCAAAAAAGGCCGGCGCCGACGGCGTGCTGCTCATCACGCCATATTACAACAAGCCCACACAGGAAGGACTCTACCAGCACTTCAAAACCGTGGCGGACTCCGTGGATATCCCGATCCTTCTCTACAACGTCCCGGGAAGAACGAGCGTCAATATGCTTCCCGCGACGGTGGCCCGCCTTCGGGAAAAGAAAAATATCGTCGGCATCAAGGAAGCCACGGGCGACATGAAGCAAGTGAGCGAGATAATCCGGCTGTGCGGTCGGGACTTCGACGTGATTTCCGGCGATGATTTTACCACGCTGCCGCTTCTCTGCCTGGGAGGCGTCGGCGCCATCTCGGTGACGGCCAATATCGCCCCTGCCGATTGCGCCGCCTTGTTTGACGCCTTTTTTGCCGGGAAGCGGGAGGAGGCGCTTAAACTTCACTACAAGCTCGAGCCGCTTCATGGACCGATGTTCATCGAGACCAACCCGATCCCGGTCAAGACTGCACTCGCCCTGATGGGCAAAATTGCCGAAGAATTCCGGCTCCCGCTCTGCTCCATGGCGGATGCAAACAAGGAAAAGCTGAAGAAGGCATTGAAGGATTACGGGATAATATGACCAGAGAACGCGACCGTTACCGCGGATGTAGACGGTATCATCCGGATTCCGCGATTTGAGACGTTGACCGGCGTTCGTTCGTAAAATGTGTGGTGCAAAAGGAGTTTTTTATGATCAAGGCTATCGTGACGGGCGCGGCCGGCCGCATGGGATCGCGCATCATCAACATTCTCTCCTCTTCAGAGGGCATTGCACTCGGCCGGGCTCTGGAAAAAAAGGGCCATCCAATGGTAGGCCAGGACGCCGGCGGTCCTGCGGGAATAACCGCGACCGGCATCAGGATTGTCGACGATCTTTCCGCCGCCCTCGCGGCCGGCGATGTGCTTATCGACTTCACGTTTCCCGACGTGAGCCTCCAGCACATTCGCACCTGTTCAGCCGAGGGCAAGGCGATGGTCATCGGATCGACGGGCTTTTCCAAAGAGCAGCTTGAAGAAATCGGGAAATTGGTGCAGAAGGCACCCTGTGTGCTCTCGCCGAACATGAGCGTCGGCGTGAATGTCTGCTTTAAAATCCTCGCCGATCTTGCGAAGATACTGGGACCGGATTTCGATGTCGAAATAGTCGAAGCTCATCATCGGCTGAAAAAGGATGCTCCGTCCGGTACCGCCGTGCGCATGGGCGAGGTCGTTGCAAAGGCCCTCGGCCGCGACTATCGCCAGGTGGCTAATTATCATCGTGAAGGGATCACGGGGGAGCGGACGAAGGACGAGATCGGCATGCAGACGATTCGCGGCGGCGACATCGTCGGCGAGCATACGGCATATTTCATCGGGATGGGGGAGCGGATAGAACTCACTCACCGCGCCCATACCCGAGACATGTTCGCCCGCGGAGCCGTACGCGCGGCGAGATGGGTCGTGGGAAAAAAGCCCGGATTATACGATATGCAGGATGTTCTGGGTTTGAAGTAGCAGTTTTTCGTTCAAGGAAGTAATCATTCAGCGTTCAGAAGGGAGTTCTCAATGAGAAGATTTCAGAGTGTTACAATTCTCGCTGCAGTGTTGCTGATGTTTTTTTTCGCGCCGGCATCACAGGCTGCGGGCAAGAGCGATAAAAACGTCGCCGAGTGCCCCCAACTTGATAAGAAAGAGGCTGATGCCATCGTCAAGAAAGTCATCCCCGACGGTAATGCCGTGGATGTCAAAGAGTCGCCAGTCAAGGGTGTGTGGCAGATCGACGTTGAAAAAGGAGGGCAGCGGGGGTTTATATATCTCGATTGCTCTAGAAAATACCTGGTCCAGCTTATTTCGCTCGATGCCTATCTCAAGCAAATGCAGGCCCAGCAGACTCCTCGGAAAGTTGATTTTTCGAAAATTCCTCTCGGCGACTCCATTACCGTGGGCTCAAAGACCGCCACAAAAAAAGTGATCGTTTTCAGCGACCCCGACTGTCCTTATTGCCGGAAGCTCCACGAGAGTATTGAGAAGATCATCGCCAAGAGGCCCGACATTGCATTTGTCGAAATTCTGCACCCCCTACCGATGCACAAGGATTCTCCAAAAAAAGTTCAGGCCATCCTGTGCTCGAAATCGGTGGAGATGCTCGATGATGCTTTCTCGGGAAAACCGGTGCCTGAGCCGCCCGCGAACTGCACTACCGAGGCGATGGAACGGAATATCGCACTTGCCCGGTCGCTTAATTTCAACGGGACGCCAACGTTAGTGCGCGATGACGGGACTGTGATGTCCGGAGCTCCTCCGGAAGACAAGCTGCTCGAGTGGATCGATAAAAAACCATAGGTCCGGAGCTCCCGGTGAAATTGGTACGGTTTGAGAGCGTAGGAAAACCGGCATCCGGTATTCTGGCCGGCGAGGAGATCGCCGAGCTGGAGGGCGATTTTTACGGCACCCTCAAAACCGCCGGAAGAAGTCATGGTGTTTCCCGAGTGAAACTCCTGGCCCCGTGCACGCCGGGTAAAATCATCGCTGTTGGGCTGAACTACCGCGATCACGCTGCAGAAATGAGGCTCGCCGTCCCTAGCGAGCCGGTCGTTTTTCTCAAGCCTCCTACATCCGTGATCGGCCCCGGCGGTACCATCATCTATCCAGCGATGAGCGAACAGGTGGACTACGAAGCCGAGCTCGGAGTGGTCATCAAGGATCGGATTGCCGGCATCAGCCCTGATCGGGCAATGGACCATATCCTAGGCTATACCTGCGCCAATGATATAACGGCCCGCGATCTTCAGAGAAAGGATGGCCAGTGGACACGCGCAAAGTCTTTTAATACATTTTGCCCAGTCGGACCCTGGATAGAGACCGAGCTTGACGCAAAAGACCTGCTCATCGAATCATATCTGAACGGCGAACTGCGGCAATCGTCGCGAACCTCGCAACTCATTTTCCCGGTGAGCTATCTCGTGAGCTTCATTTCTAAGATCATGACCCTCGCTCCCGGAGACCTCATCATAACCGGAACACCGGCAGGCATTGGTTCAATGAAGCCCGGCGACGAGATCGAAGTGCGGATAGAAGGGCTCGGCAGTTTAAAAAATAGGGTTGCTGAGGCGTCCGGCGGTATTTGATTATCGAGGTAACAGGAGGAGAGACAGGCAGTGCAGACATCGAACGAAATCTATATCCAATCCCTCTTTGCCGAGCGTATCGGAGGGGACATGTTCGGCAGAGAGCAGAAGATCTATAAATTCGAGAAAATCAAGCGTGCGAAGCGAGCCGCACTCGCGGCAAACCCGGGGGTCGAACTCATCGACTTTGGAGTAGGCGAACCTGATGAGATGGCCTTCCCCGGCGTGGTCCGATCTCTTCAGAAAGAGGCGGAAAAACCCGAGAACCGCGGCTATGCGGACAACGGCATCCCGGAATTCAGGGAGGCCGCCGCCCGCTATATGCAGAAGGTCTACAGCGTTAGCGGCCTGAACCCCGATACAGAAGTGCTGCACGGCATCGGGAGCAAACCGGTCCTCGCCATGTTCCCTGCGGTCTTCATCAATCCCGGAGATGTCACGCTCATGACCGTTCCAGGCTATCCGATCATGGGAACGCATACACGCTGGTACGGCGGCGAAGTGGTTAACCTGCCCCTCCGGGAAGAGAATAATTTTCTGCCGAACCTCGATGGTATTCCTATCGATATCCGGAAGCGCGCCAAGCTCCTCTACATCAATTATCCGAATAATCCAACTGGTGCGGGAGCGACAGCAGAGTTCTTCTCAAAGGTGGTGAAATTCGCAAAGGAGAACAATATCATCGTTGTGCATGACGCTGCCTATGCGGCGCTCACCTATGGTTCCAAGCCTCTGTCTTTCCTTTCCGTTCCAGGAGCAAAGGATGTGGGCGTGGAAATTCATTCGCTTTCCAAGGCATACAATATGACGGGCTGGCGTCTAGCATTCGTCGCGGGCAACGAGCGAATCATCGCCGGCTACGGGAATGTCAAAGACAACTATGATTCGGGTCAGTTCAAGGCAATACAGAAAGCGGGCGTATACGCCCTCGATCATCCCGAGATCACAGCAAAGATTACAGCCAAATATGAGCGCAGACTCAGTGCCATGGCAGGCGCTCTTGCGGAGCTGGGGTTCAACGCAAAAACACCGGCCGGTACGTTTTATCTCTATGTAAAAATGCCTCTTGGCGTCAAGGGGCGAAAGCATTTCGCAAGTGCCGAGGAATTCTCAGAATTTCTTATTGCCGAAAAGCTCATCAGCACCGTCCCCTGGGATGACGCAGGGCCTTATATCCGGTTTTCAGCAACATTTGAATCAAAAGGGAAAACAAACGAACAGCGCGTTCTCGATGAGTTTAAAATGAGGATGGCCAGCCTTCAATTCGAGTTTTAAATACCGCAACCATGGATCGTCCGCAGAAGTACGCAGCAATACCATCAGATCGTCGGTGTTAATTCGCGCAAATAGGCGCTTGAAAGCATTTATGTCAGCTATCGCATACATCGCCCTCGGCTCAAACTTGGGAGACAAAATGGCTGCCTGCCGGCAGGCGATCGACCTGCTGAAAAAAAGCGGCCGGGTGAAGCGTGTTTCCTCCTTTTACTGCACTGAACCGGTCGGGTATCCGAACCAGGAAGACTTTATAAACGCCGTGGTCGAGCTGGAAACCGACTTGTCACCGCTAGCGTTGCTGGCGGCATGTCACGTGGTGGAAGATACCCTGGGCCGGAGCAGGCTGGTCCACTGGGGTCCCCGCACTATTGATCTCGACATTTTATTGTACGGTGACAAAGTCATTGACACGGCCGAACTCTCCATACCTCACCCGCTGATGGCGACGCGTGGATTCGTGCTGGTGCCGCTTTGTGAAATTGCGCCTCAAACGGTTCATCCGGGATTATTGAAAGCCGTTGATCAGTTGTTGCGCGAACTCCGGGATCCCCACCGGGTAAGGAAATGCAATTCATAAGGCATGCCCGATGAACAGAAAAACGGACGCCGTTCTCCATACAAAGTATCTCGTGACCGAAGGCCCCATCGGTGTGGGAAAAACGAGTCTGACTTCCCTGCTCGCCGAGGAGCTTGGCGCACGACTGGTTCTCGAGCGGGCTGAAGAGAACCCATTCCTGTCCGATTTTTATAAAAATACCGCGCGATACCGGTTCCAGACACAAATGTTCTTTCTCCTCAGCCGATTCAGTCAGCAGCAGGAAATGTTCCAGCCTGACCTCTTTACGCGAATAACGATCAGTGATTATCTGTTCGACAAGGACCGCATTTTTGCCTATCTTACGCTCGACGAGCATGAGCTTCCCCTGTACGAGCAGGTATACAAAATCCTGGAGCCCAAAATTATAAAACCTGATCTCGTGATTTTTCTTCAGGCCGACACCGATACGCTGCTGCGCCGCATCAAGCAGCGCGGAAGGTCTTTTGAAAAGGAAATCAGCCATGATTATATCGCAGCCGTGAATGAGGCGTACAATAACTTCTTTTTTCGCTACAACGACACCCCCCTCCTGGTCATCAATACATCGGATATTGATTTCGTCCATCGCAGGGAAGACATAGACGATCTGCTCAAGCAAATTCTGAACATGAAGCAGGGAACACGGTACTACGTGCCGTTTTCGCGAAGACGGTAGCTGAGCGCGCTTGGTCTCCGCATTGAATATTTTAGCGTCCCAGGCAACGCTAGTGAGCCATGAGCATCAGTGGACACGGATGCCCACGGCGAGCTGCCTGGGGGTGATGCCAAAACGTGTAAAAGTATCGAGCCTCGAAGACCTTGGCGTTATCAACCAACCATTGACAACCTATCCATTGCGAGGGCTTCTCTTTCTGCTTTTTCTGTTGGACAAGCCTTGAATCGAACTCCGCTTGATAAACTCATAAAATTGATCTTATCATATAAGTGATCAAATCTACGCTGTATATGTAAAACGATGATATTCCGGTTTTAATCTCTGACAAAGAAAATCCACACAAAAACTAAACGACCCGTCCGTTTGACCCTCATCCTGGCAATTCACGTCTTGCAGGGGGGGAATGCGCTGTCAAGAGTTCATTTTTTGCCGCTTACCTCTTATAATAGAAGACGCAAAAAACCGACGGTATTGGGCGCTTCATTTGCAAAAAGGTTTTGACAAAAAGTTAAATACGGATTTTGGCAGCTTATGCATGAAAATTCTCCGCCGGCCCTCGACGGATCGGTCCTCCCCTTCAGGGGGTCCTTGTTGCCCATACCGAAGCTGACCATGCCGTGCCTGTCCGATAGCGACTTCTGATGCAAACAGCGCGAACGGTACCAGGCCTCGGCTGCGGGACGCAAGAGCGCGAAACAGAGGCTGTCGCTGCAACATCGAGGTCCAGTGCATTTTCAGCCTCGTAGGTCCGGATCTCTTTGCAGAAAACAGGATTTCCGCTCAATTGAACATGATGTACTGCCTTCCCCCGCTGGTTGTATACTGCGATCATAAACGTCGCGGCGACTGCCCAGACAGTTATCCGGTGGATTCTGGGTTTTACCCGTTGCGGTTTTTCCAGGAATTGTGTAAGATTTATCCAGCCATGGCGTTCTATATCTTTAAAAGACTCCTCCTTTTCATCCCGACCCTCCTCGGCATTACTCTCATTACTTTCTTCCTGATGCATTCCCTGCCCGGTGACCCAGTAACAAGTATGGTCGGGGAGCGGGCTTCGCCGGAAACCGTTGCCCGAATTCGCGCCGAACTGGGCCACGATAAACCCTTGGCACACCAATATTTCGGCTATCTAAAGCTGATTGCAACCGGCGAACTCGGACGATCATTGTATACTCAACAAAAAGTCGCCGACGACCTACTGCAAAAATTCCCGAACACCCTCAAACTGGCCCTCGCAGCGATGCTTTTTGCATCGTTCTTCGGCATCGCTATCGGTATCTTTTCAGCAACGCACCGCGGCACTGCGTGGGACCGACTTTTGACGCTCCTCTCAGTAGGCGGCATTTCCATTCCCGTGTTCTGGCTGGGGCTCGCCCTCATGCTCATCTTCGCTTTCTATTTGCAGTGGCTTCCGCCGGCTGGGATGGGCAATGGCAATCTGAGTTATATCGTACTGCCCGCGGTCACCCTTGGCACTTTTTCCCTGTCCTACATCGCGCGCGTGACCCGCTCGTCCATGCTTGAGTCGCTGTCCCAATCCTACATCGCAGCGGCCCGGGCCAAAGGGCTTTCGGAAGATGTTGTCGTGATGAAACACGCATTAAAGAATTCCCTAATCCCCGTTGTTACTCTCATCGGCCTCGATCTCGGTTCCTATTTGAACGGCGCGGTGCTCACGGAAACAATCTTCGGCTGGGACGGGCTCGGTCGCTACGCGCTCGACGGAATCATTAAACGGGACTATCCGGTGATCATGGGTGTGGTCCTCTTCGGTGCAATCCTGTTCGTGACCCTAAACCTTCTCGTGGATATCTCGTATTCGTTCCTTGATCCGCGGGTGCGCATGAAGGAGGAACGGTAGGAGTCCGTGGCGCTGACGAATCATGTTGAATACTCTTTCCCTCAAAGACCTGATTGGCAATAGATCGGCATTTATCGCTGTTCTTCTTCTCATTACACTGGTGCTCGCCGCTCTTATCGGTCCGGCTTTCGTAAGTCATGACCCTCTTGCCATGGACCTGGACAACCTGAAACAGCCTCCCGGCAGGCACCATCTTCTCGGCACGGACAGCGCGGGACGGGACATCCTCGCCCGGCTCATTTACGGTGCACGCATATCACTTTCCGTCGGTGTGCTGGCTTCCCTTTTTTCGCTCGGCATTGGAATTTTTTTCGGACTCATCGCTGGTTATTTCGGAGGCAGGGTGGACACGGTCCTGTCACAGATATTCGACATCTTCCTCGCTTTTCCTAGTCTTTTGCTCGCTATCGGCATCAGTGCGGTCATGTCCCCGGGGCTCACTTCTGCCATGCTTGCGATCACACTCGTGGGATGGGCCGGCTTCGCACGACTGGTCCGGGGCATAACCTTCTCACTCAAGGAGCAGACCTACGTAGAAGCGTCCCGCGCAATGGGCGCATCATCGGCGAGGATCCTGTACAAACACATCCTGCCGAACGCCCTTCCTCTCCTACTCGTTGCAGGAAGCCTGCGCGTGGGCGGTTTCATTCTCCTCGAAGCCGCGCTTTCATTTCTCGGACTCGGCGTCCAGCCCCCTACCCCCACCTGGGGATCGATGATCAGCCTGAGCCGCGCTTATATCACCTCGGCGCCGTGGATGGTGATTTTTCCCGGCCTTGCCATCAGTATCACGGTAATCAGCTTTAACATCCTCGGCGACTTTCTGCGGGACAAGCTTGACCCAAGAATGCAGGTTTGAGGCTGAACAATATTTTTTTCGCAAGAGATACAGAACGGACGGCACCATGAAACTCATCACAATCGCGATCCGCGATTTTGCGCTGCCGGTTCCCAGGACCGGCAGCATTGAAGCTCATTCGGGCTTTGGACGCACGGCCATAGAGGGCCAGGAAATTCACACCCGTGTGCAGAGCAGAAGAGCCAAGTCCGATCCTTCTTACGAATCTGAAGTTCTAATCAGCGGTTCTTTCGACCGAGAAGGGTATCGCTTCCTGATCGAGGGGAGGATCGATGGGATTTTCTGGCACAAGATCCCGAGGATCGAGGAAATTAAAACAGGTTTTAATATCCGGGAGCTTGCAGACAAGCTTTCCGTTGATCCTATGGAACACCCCTATTGCCTGCAACTCCAGACCTATGGCTACTTCTACTGGATCGAACACAAAATTGTTCCCAACCTGTCCTTTCATCTTGTATCATCCCGCAATGGAGCATCGGAGGATCTCGAACAGACACTCGATCTCGGGGTTTACCAGAATTGGCTGGAAAAGCGACTCAGCGAACTTGCCGAGGAAGTCAGAAAGGCCGAGAAGCGCGCTGGCCGACGCAAAAAAATAGCTGCTGCTTTTGCCTTCCCATTTGAAAGCCTCCGTCCAGGCCAGTCTGGGCTTATGCACACCCTTGAACAGGGGATGCGGTCAAAGAGCAGGATGCTGATTCAAGCCCCAACCGGGCTTGGAAAGACCGTGGGAATCCTCTATCCCGTCCTTAAAGAGGCATTAAGCCGCGGACAGACAGTCGTCTATGTCACGCCGAAAAACAGCCAGCACTCGGTTGCCGAGGACGTGGTAAAACGTTTTCAGGAAAGGGGCGCAAACGTCAAATCCCTCTCCATTACGGCAAAAGGCAAGATCTGCTTCAAGAACGAACCGCTCTGCAACCCCGACTATTGTGAATACAGCCGCAATTATTACACTAAAGTCAGCAAACACGGCATCCTGGACATGCTCGCGAAGAAGAGAAAGCTGAAGGCGCGCGTCTTTCGTGAGTTGGGCGAAAGGTACGAGGTCTGTCCTTTTCAGCTGCAGTTTGACGGCGCGCGGGAAGCGGACACGGTGATCTGCGATTACAACTACGTTTTTGCTCCGAGGTCTGCTTTGAGGCGGTTGCCGATGATCACGATCGACCAATCGGGAAAACCCAATCTGGTGATCGATGAAGTTCACAACCTTCCCTTCCGCGCCATGGACTACTATTCGCCTTCGGTCTCAAGTATCACCCTTGAATCGATGCGCGACGAGATCGGCAAGGTCTTTCCCCGTTTTCGAATCGAGTCCGAAGAACTGCTCAACGGTTGTATCCAGGCGATTATCTCCTGCCGGCCGGAAGCATGTTCCGAGCCGGTCCAGATCAACCCGCCTGCGGATGCCTTTCTTGAGCAGGATTCGAAGCTCCGCGCTTTCCTTTCCCGTTATCTCGATGCCGACGCCGTGATCCAGCCCCGCGATGTCATTCTGAGGCTTTCCTTTTACTGGTCCGAATTCACCGAAGCCCTCGCACATGTCGGAGAACCTGATGTCCGGGAGTTCTTTGTCACGTTCCATCCCCATTCGACTGGCGGCATCGTAAAAATTACCTGTTGCGATGCTTCCGCAATGCTGAAAGACTGCTATGATGGGTACGAGCAAACTGTGGGATTCTCGGCAACCTTGAAGCCATTTGATTATTACGCGAAACTTTCCGGGCTGGACCCGGGAACGATGAAAACAGCCGAAATTCCCAGCCCCTTTTCAAAAAAACTCCGCAAGCTTCTGATCATCCCTCAAATTTCGACCAAATATGCGAATCGTGAGCGCAATTATCCCAAGATCGCCGATGTCATTCAAAAAATAGTCGCTTTGCGGCGGGGGAATTATTTTGCGTTCTTTCCGAGTTTTGAGTTTCTGGAAAGAGTGCATGACGCATTTCAGCCAGCGGGTGGCTTCGTTGTTATAAAGCAGGAGCGTGATATGAAGGCCTCCCAGGTCGAGGCTATTCTGTCACATCTTCGAGGACAGTTTGATCCGACAGTCGTATTTGCAGTACAAGGGGGTACGTTTTCCGAGGGTGTTGACTTCCCGGGCGAGATGGTGATCGGCGCATTCGTGATCGGCCCTCCGCTCCCGAATTTCGATCTTGCGCGCGAGCTGATGCGCGATTACTATCAGCAGCGTTACGGAGCCGGCTTCGATTATGCCTACACCTTCCCTGCGATGGCTAAGGCGGTTCAAGCCGCGGGCAGAGTGATCCGTTCTGAGACTGACCGCGGCCTCATCGTTTTAATGGACAACCGTTTTGTACAACCCGGTTACACACGATCCATGCCGGCAGAATGGCTTGAGGACGGCGTGAAGGAGCTTGTGTCCGATAGTATCCTGAAAGACATTTCCGAATTTTGGGAGAGGGACAAAGTTCCCTGAGGTTGTGCTGGGATTGGCCGAGGAGTACAATTAAAATAGCAGGCATGATTCACCACGTTGAAGGGGAAACTCTACGGCTGACAAAATCACTCGGAGAGGGCAGCAAAGGGTAATCTGCTCTTCTATTCAATTCATCTTAAGACGATTAATAACTATCCTATAGCAGATCCGGCAGGCGTCACAGTGCCGCAAAGGATGAGGTTGAAATCATGGCCCTCGATCGCAAACTCGGGTTTAGCAAACTCCAAACGCTATTCGCAGAAATCTTCGGGCTTAGTCGCACAGTTGCACTCTGCGCCAGCATTCTGGTTGTTGGTGTCGCGATTTCGGCGATTTATTGGTCATTTCATCAGGCTCCGCCTAGTGTCATCACCATCACCAGCGGTCCTGAAGGCAGCATCTTCTTCCGAAATGCCGAGAGATATCAGAAAATATTGGCTCGCAGCGGAATAAGATTGAAAATCCTGTCGTCCGAGGGATCGTCTGAAAACCTGAAAAGGCTGAGCGATCCCTCCTCCCGCGTGGACATCGGCTTTGTTCAAGGGGGGGTTGCTGCAGGTATGAAGATTGACGACCTCCAAACGCTCGGCAGTCTCTACTCGTCGCCGATCCTCCTTTTCTATCGAAGCGCCGCTCCATTTGATTTGCTTTCTCAATTAAGCGGAAAACGGATTGCCATCGGATCTGTGGGTAGCGGATCGCATGCCCTGGCGCTGTCTCTCCTTGCCGCGAATGGCATCGAGCCCGACGGATCGACCACACTGGAGAACCTTGATGCGGAAGATGCGTCAAAAGCTCTGGTCGCCGGAAAGCTCGATGCCGTTTTCCTGATGGGAGAATCGTCCCCTCCGGAGGTCATGCGTTCCCTTCTACGGACACCGGGGATCAGGCTCTACAGCTTTTCCCAAGCCGATGCCTATGTACGGCGCATGGTGTATTTGAACAAGCTCGACCTGCCCCGGGGAGTCATCGACTTCGAAAAAGACATACCCTCCCGCGACATCAGCCTTGTGGGTCCCACAGTAGAGCTTGTTGCCCGGGCGGGCCTCCATCCTGCACTATCCGATTTACTGCTTGAAGCGGCCCGTGAAGTGCACGGGGGTGCCGGATTATTCAGACGCCAGGGTGAATTTCCCACTCCGCTAGAGCATGAGTTCCGCATAAGCCCGGACGCACTCCGTTTCTACAAATCCGGTAAAAGCTTCCTCTACCGTTCTCTTCCCTTCTGGATGGCAAGCCTGGCGAACCGCATCCTCGTGGTGGTCGTTCCGATGGTCGTAGTATTGATCCCGGCGCTGCGCAGTATTCCCGCGCTTTACCGCTGGCGGATTCGTCTGATCATTTATCGCTGGTACCGCGCGCTGCTTGCCATTGAACGCGACACGATCTCACCGCGGGAGGCCGGGGAACGGGTGGAATTGCTAGACCGCCTCAACCGCATCGAGCAGGCGGTCAACAGAATGAAAGTACCCGCGTCCTTTGCTGATCAGTTCTATGTGCTTCGAGGTCACATCGCCTTTGTCCGCGAACGTCTCAAGAAGGGGCAACCGTAAGAGTTTCTCTACGCTATCCAAGAGTGCCTTCCAGCTGCATATCGGGACAGAATATGCCGGTCGTGAATGAAGGCGCAGACTTTTTTGCTCGGTGACGGCAGATGGACCATCTCATCCATCCGACATTATTCACGTGCTCTCGTTAAACCCTTCCCCCCCAATCGTGTCTAAATTTCTGTTGTGTTAGTCGGCAAACGCAGAGGGAAACGAGTTGAAAACTCGTTCCATGTATATATTATAATTCAAGAATGCTCCGAATCCTTTGCGTCCTCTGCCGCATAAGATTTTAACACTATGCCGGGCTAGGAAAGGAGGTTGGATAGGCAGAAGTTTTTCTCGACGTATCCGGGTTTATTGTCAATGTGCTGAAAGGTTTTAATAATCCCCTCATAACAAAAAAGGAGAAAATATGAAAAGAGTGCTAATCGCTACAGCAATACTGTCGTTCATGTTTACGCTAACGTCATTCGCGGCTCAAAACGAACAGCCGAATGAGCCGGCTGCCACTTTTGAACAAAAACAGGCCCGCATTTTGAAGATGTTCGACGATCGGATCACCAGCCTTCAGGAAGCAAAAACCTGTGTACAGGCGGCAAAGAACAATGATGATCTCAGAGCTTGCAGGAAGAAGTATATGGCCGAGATAAGAGAAAGGCAGGGTGATAAGCAGCAACATCGCGGGACGATGGGCGGTCCGCAGGACGGGATGGGTGGCCCCCAGGGCCAGTAGTTTACAAACGGCAACCTGTTTAAAAGCGAAGCGGACGGCGCCTCTTTTCGCTTTTTTATTTGAATTTTCTCCTGGTTATTACCGATAAATTTCGTGCACCCTCCTAGTATTATGGTATTTTTGCAGGGATTTCCCGGAGTAAGAGGAGCAATGGATCAGGTTGATCAAAATTATGGTCTGCAGTCACAGCAATTTTTCTTCCCAATTTGCGATGACATTTGCGATGATGTTTGTTGGAAATCCCAAGATTTTATTGTAAAATAGCTGTACCCCTGCTCCGGGAACCACAGCGTTCACGGTACCACCGCCCGGCCTGCTGATATTTTATGGTAATAAGCTTCCCGCAGGATTAAGAAACCATGAACGAATATCGGTCAGAAGGAGGAGTTATGCGATTCACCATGATGGTCATGATGCTCAGTTCTCAGCTGTGTCTGCCTCCCGTGAGTTCTGCGGGAACCTATTCCGAATGTCAATCAAGACATGCTGCTGATAAAGCATCAAGAGAGATGAATTGTCCTCCAGAGTGATGAAGCGGATACGGCGCGTCCAGTGCTTGCAGGAGACTGACGATACATGCAAAGAGTGTCTCAAAGGTTGTCCGCGATCAGAGTCGGCAGAGTTACCAACCGAGAAGAAATATATATGTGCTGTTCACGGACCTTGCGTTAATCATGAATGCAGCGGTGACGTCTTATTCAGCGAGAAGAGGGTGTTTTCCGAATGACAATGAATGAGGCTGGGATATTCCCGGGGCGGGAAACCCTGCCGATATCTCCTCGAAGTCAGTTTAGCTTGAATATGGCCTCATTGTCTTCTAAAATAGTGGGAATGCTTGACCTGAAGATTAAACCATGAGGTGAAGGAGTTATGACCAAGCAAAGAGATTCGGCTGCCGTTGATTCACAAAAAGGATACAACAACGAACGGCGGGAAGAACGATACAAAGTGCCCGAGGACTGTCAGCGATATATCCAACTGTGGGTGAAGAGCGTCGATAAATTTGTACCCGCTGTTCTCGGCAACTTCAGCCGCAGCGGTATCCTGTTCGAGTGTCCCGTGCCATTCAGCAAGGGTGACCGCACGGAGTGCGTCATCGCAATATCCCTGCTCGTATCCCGTGAGCTATCATTCGGGATCGAAGTCAGGTACTGCTATTCGGACAATGGCATCCATATCATTGGAGCTTCCATTGATACTATTTCAGATGAAGCGTGGTTTGATGTTTTTGTTGATGTTCATGATTTTGTCATAGTGCGCAAGGGCTCCCGATAACAACCGTCTGCCTGGAGGTTCAGCTTCGGTGAGAATATTTGACTTGTCTCATAGCATATTGTCGCCTTGCTGTTTACGAAAGCTCCGTAGCGAATCACGAACATCACCGTATGGTGCCGCTTGAATTTGGTTTTTATCAGATAGAAAGCATGGTCTGCCTCTCCCCGGCAGTTTGTAAAGCCGGTAATGCTGTAGCCACTCCTCCTCCACAGGCTGGCAGGATGACCGTTGTTGATATAAGTCAAATAATAAGCAGAAAAAATGGGCGTTCCACAATTATCTCTTTTCCACATACATAGTTGGTAGGCCGTCTAATGTCAACGACGAAAGAAATGAAATATCGTTGTTGTTCGAAAATAAATTTATGAAGTCATCATACTGGCAACGTTTTGTGGCAGTTTCAAATGTCTGCGATTACGTACTTGTAGGTTATCCCCGAGATTCAGGTTTGCCAAGAAAGTGTAGAATTCCGTTCGAAGCTTTTATTCAATTGTACTTCCTCTTTTAAGGCTACGTTTTGCGGAAGCTTTGTCTTTCGCACGGAAAACATGGGGCTGAATGAACATTTTAACTCAAGGGAATAATGCATTGCGCGGACTGCCGTTCTTCGCCTTTATGACGCTTATCATGCTGTCAACGACAGTCTATGCCGAATCAGATACGCCAGCGTATCCCTTCACAGCGGGCAGTGCTCGGTTTTCTATTGAGCTCGGCGGTGGTACTGCGTTTAACCAAAATTATTCGATCTTGGGCATCGGTGGGGGTTATTTCGTTGCAGACGGTATTGAGGTGGGGCTTGATGTCGAAGAATGGTTGGGAAATTCTCCGCGTATTGAACAGGTGAGCCCGCAGGCGCGTGTTGTTCTGAGGTGGAATGGGATAGTCCAACCCTATCTGGGTGCTTTCTACCGCCGCACCCTGATCGAGGATTACCCTGGTCAGAATACGATCGGCGCTCGGGCAGGTGTGTATTTTTTAACGGGAGGAAACGCCTATTTCGGTGCAGGCCTGGCGCAGGAGGTTCATCTTAATTGCGACAGGACCGTGTACTCGTCTTGCTCCGAGACCTATCCGGAATTACTGTTCGCAGTGACTTTCTGATCACAAAAGAGGACTACGTTTGCTTTTTTCGTGCTTCTCTGCAGTATTGACTTTTTTGTAGCAAATAATTTTTGACGAGTTGCGGAATCGCATTTAAGGCATGCGGTGAGGGCTCCTTCCTTTAGCCACTACGCCATTGCCTCGCTCTACCATCAGAACCCCCGACAACTTTAATACTTTATTCTCTGATGATCTGACCAACTGTCCACTTTCAATTTATTCGCACCTATGAGGCCATACACTCCATGTTTTTAACAGTTCCTGCAAGGGCTTAAGTTCGATCGCTGCATTTTTCTACTTTAAGTTATTCGATCCGTTAGATATGTTGGTTACAAAAGGGCCCGCAGTAGTACATCCAACCATTACGAAGAACGCACAAATCAATAAGGCTAATCTTAACATATATTCTCCTTACTCCAATCGATCACATATTAATTAAGGCAAAGTAAAGTTTGCTTCCCATATTTCCGTAGCTATTCTTCGCCCTGATAATGTGGCAGATGCCCCAGCTGTACTCATAATGGGTATGTTTGAATACCCACGTTTTTGCAGGTCCTTTAACATAAGAGTATTGAGCTGAAGAAGGCTCTGGTAATATCGTTGAAGCATGATCTCTAACGATTTTTTCGTAATTGTCCGGTTTGTAGCCATAGTCGGTGTCTCTGAGTTCCTCCGGCGTCGACGTTGGAAAATACACACATGATGTTAATAATAACATGGCTGAAATTATGAGTAGGCGGACAGAAGTAAGGGGCTTAGCGTACCGCCGTTATTAAAAAGGTTAAGCGTTCTAGAAACTGCATCCTATCTCATAAAAGGCTCGTTTCGTTGTATCAGTATAACATTATTTATTACTTGATTTCGTGCCATTTTCTGCGATGAGATAAGAATGCGAGGATGGCCAGTGCGCCAGCCTGACATCCATCGATCATCCTCCCTTCCAACAGAGCATAGTACACAGCCATTCTTTGCATTCCTGATAATGCACGGCTGACTTTCTCATATCTGCCAAACAGGAACAGGGCCGGTTTTACATGAATTCAAGCAGTTATATTTTGGCATGCGATCTGCATTACCACTGGCAAGACTGA
>Ga0335081_10000262_pt1 | contig 97962 bp, 100 predicted proteins | sample Lox_Sample_35_FD_206713 | JGI IMG/M metagenome (GOLD analysis project Ga0335081, IMG submission 206713) | Soil microbial communities from Loxahatchee National Wildlife Refuge, Florida, United States - Lox_Sample_3.5 | ecosystem: Environmental > Terrestrial > Soil > Wetlands | place: USA...
GAAACCGTCACGCTCAAATCCGGCAAGGCCCTGTTGATCGTCGGCGACCAGGTGACCGGCGACAAGAAGCTGCGCAAATGGATCCTGCTCGCCTCCGGCAGCGAGGTCGGCGCCTTGATTGCAGTGCAGATTCCGCAGGAGGCCAAGGCCAAGTATCCCGATGCCGACGTCCGTGCGATGCTCATGTCGCTGGTGGTGCGCGCGAGCGTGCCGATCGACGAGCGACTCCGTCTGGTGCCGCTGACGTTCGGCGATCTCGCGGGGCTGCGGCCGTTTCGCGTGCTCGGCAACAGTTCCGTCTTCCTCACCGAAGGCGCGACTGATCCGAAAGAGGTGGCCGCGCAGCCGCTGCTCATCGTCTCGGTCGCGCCGGGCGGGCCCGAAGAGGAATCCGATCGCGCCAATTTCGCGCGCGAGCTTCTGTTCGGCATGGGCGATTTCAAGGATCTGCACATCGTCGGCACCGACATCATCCGGCTCGACAGCCTGCAGACCTACGAAATCCAGGCGGAGGCCAAGGATCCCAAGACCGACGCGGCAATGAAGGTCGTGCAGTGGGTCCGCTTCGGCCACGGCGCCTTCGTGCGCTTCGTCGGGATCGCGCGCGCCGAGGCGTGGAGCGAGGCGTTTCCGAAGTTCCGCGCCGTGCGCGATGGGGTGAAGCCGCGCAGCTAAGCCTGGGTGTCGATCGAATCGCGCTGGGCGGATGCCGCGTTTTCGTTGGCGGGCGGCGCCGCCTTCGGGCCGCCTTTGGCCACGCCGACAAGTGCCGGCCGCAATATCCGATCCGCGATCATGTAGCCCGGTTGGATCACCTGCACGACGGTGCCGCTCGGCACGCTCGGATCCGGCACTTCGAGCATGGCCTGATGCAGGTTGGGGTCGAACTTCTGCCCCTGCGGGTCGAACTTGCGGATGCCGTGCTTTTCCATGACCTTCAGCAGCTCGCGCTCGGTCAGCTCGACGCCCTCGACGTGCGACTTGACCACCGGATCGGCCTGATCGCGGAAATCGGCGCTCAAGGTCCCGAGCGCCCGCTGCATGTTGTCGGCGACGCCGAGCAGGTCACGCGCGAAGGTCGCGACCGCGTATTGGCGCGAATCGGCGATCTCGCGGTCGGTCCGCCGCCGCAAATTCTCCATTTCGGCGAGCGTGCGCAGCAACCGATCCTTGAGGTCGGCCGCCTCCTTGGCGAGCGCCGCCGTCGGCTCGGCGGCCGGTTCGGCCGGGGTCGCCGGATCTGCAGCAGGTTGGGTGTCGGGCGAATTTGCGGTCATTTCCGGTCCTCGGTTCGCGGTCCTGACGGGCGTCTGGCGCATGTTCCGGCGAAAGCTTGCCCCGGACCCGATCCCGGGTGGGCACCGTTCGCCGATAAGAACATGCGCAAAACCAACGAATCTAAGCGTGTTCCGAACGGAACACGCTTAAGCCGCCCCCGCATATCGAGATTCGGGCGGCGAAAATCAAGCGGGCGCAGGACCTCACAGCGGCTGGAGGGATCAGCCGCCCAGCAGCTTGCTCACCACCCGGGCCGTATAGTCGACCATCGGGATCACCCGCGCATAGTTGAGCCGGGTGGGGCCGATCACCCCGATCACGCCGACGATGCGGCCGGCGGCGTCATGATAGGGCGAGATCACGGTCGAGGAGCCGGACAGCGAAAAAAGCTTGTTCTCCGAGCCGATGAAGATGCGCACGCCCTCGGCCTGCTCGGCGCGGCCGAGCAGGTCGGCGACCTCGCGCTTGGTCTCGAGATCGTCGAACAAGAGGCGGACGCGCTCGAGGTCTTCCAGCGCCCTGAGGTCGTCGAGCAGGTTGGCGTGGCCGCGCACGATCAGCTTGCGCTCGGCGCTCTCGCCGCCCGACCAGCTCGCAAGCCCGGCGGCGACGATCTTCTGGGTGAGCGCGTCGAGCTCGGCGCGGCTTGCCTCCAGCGCCTTCTCGACTTCGCCGCGCGCCTCGGCGAGGGTGCGGCCGCGGATGCGCGCGTTGAGAAAGTTCGAGGCTTCGGTCAGCGCCGAGATGGGCAGGCCGAGCGGCAGGTTGACGATGCGGTTCTCGACCTGCCCGTCCTCGGCGACCAGCACGACCAGCGCCCGTTCGGGCTCGAGCCGCACGAACTCGATATGCTTGAGCCGGACATTGCTCTTCGCCGTGAGCACGACGCCGGCCGCGTGGGTGAGGCCGGACAGGAGCCCGGTCGCTTCGCTCAGCACGTTCTCGACCGACTTGCCGGCGGCGGCGACCTTGCCCTCGATGGCGGCGCGATCCTTGTCGGTGAGATCGCCGATCTGCATCAGCGCGTCGACGAAGAAGCGCAGGCCGAGCTCGGTGGGCAGGCGTCCCGCCGAGGTATGTGGGGCATAGATCAGGCCGAGCTCCTCCAGATCCTGCATCACGTTGCGCACGGAAGCCGGCGACAGCGGCATCGAGATCAGCCGCGACAGATGGCGCGAGCCGACCGGCTCGCCGGTGGCCAGATAGCTGTCGACGATCTGGCGAAAGATCTCGCGCGAGCGCTCGTTGAGGGCAACGAGGCTCGGCTGGCCAGACCCGATCGAAATGTCCTGCGCCACAACGGTGCCCTGGTTAACGCCCCTGCGGTCCTCAGAATTGTCCATCCCGGGGCCCAAGTTCAAGCGCGGCCGCGGATTCTTGACCAAATCGCGATTCCACCCGCGACCCGCTATCCACTTCCTGAAGAAATCATCTAAAAGCTGGCCCGAACCGGGCCGACGACCGGCCCGCCATTGACCCCTTGGAGACCTTGCCGATGCGCCCGAGCCGCCGCCAGCCCGACGAGCTGCGTGCCGTCACGCTCGAGCGCGGCGTGGTGAAATACGCCGAAGGCTCGTGCTTCGTGAAGTTCGGCGACACCCACGTGCTGGTGACCGCGACGCTCGAGGACCGCCTGCCGCCCTGGCTCAAGGGCCAGGCGCGCGGCTGGGTCACCGCCGAATACGGCATGCTGCCGCGCGCCACCCTGGAGCGGACGCGGCGCGAGGCCTCGGCCGGCAAGCAAGGCGGCCGCACCATCGAGATCCAGCGCCTGATCGGGCGCAGCCTGCGCGCCGTGGTCGACCTCGCGGCGCTGGGCGAGCGCCAGATCACCATCGATTGCGACGTGATCCAGGCGGACGGGGGCACGCGCACCGCCTCGATCACCGGCGGCTGGGTCGCGCTGCACGACTGCATTCAGTGGATGAAGACGCGCAAGATGCTCACCGGCGATCCGCTGCGCGATCACATCGCGGCGATCTCGTGCGGGATCTGCAACGGCGCCCCGGTGCTCGATCTCGATTATGCCGAGGACTCCGAGGCCGAGACCGACGCCAATTTCGTCATGACGGGCTCGGGACACATCGTCGAGGTGCAAGGCACCGCCGAGAAGACGCCGTTCAGCGAGGAGCAGCTGCTCGCCCTGCTGGCGCTCGCCCGCAAGGGCGTCGGCAGGCTCGTCGACCTGCAGAAGATGGCGGTGACGTGAGCGCCGGCGCGACCCTGCCGAGGATGGACGGGACGGCGACGCACCGCCGCATCAGCGGGCGGCTGGTCATCGCGACGCACAATCCGGGCAAGCTCGTCGAGATGCGCGACCTGCTCGCGCTCTACGGCATTGCGGCGGTCTCCGCCGGCGAGCTCGGCCTGCCCGAGCCGGACGAGACCGGCACGAGCTTTCGCGCCAATGCGCGCATCAAGGCGCAGGCCGCCGCGCAGGCCGCCGGAATGCCGGCGTTCGCCGACGACTCCGGGCTCGTGGTCGATGCGCTCGACGGCGCCCCGGGCATTCAGTCGGCGCGCTGGGCCGGGCCCGCCAAGGATTTCGCCGGCGCGATGGCGCGCATCGATGCGCTGTTGCGCGAGCACGGCGCGACGACGCCGGCGGCGCGCAAGGCGCATTTCGTCTCGGCGTTGTGTGTCGCCTGGCCGGACGGACACGTCGAGGAGTTCGAGGCGACGGTCGACGGCACGCTGGTGTGGCCGCCGCGCGGAGCCAAGGGCTTCGGCTACGATCCGATGTTCCTGCCCGACGGCTTCGCGTTGACATTCGGCGAAATGACGAGCGACGAGAAGCACGGCCTGCCGCCGAAGGGGCAGGGTCTCTCGCATCGCGCCCGCGCCTTCCTCAAGCTCGCGGAGGCCTGCCTTGAGCGAGGCTGAGCACGCGGCGCCGTTCGGCGTCTACATCCATTGGCCGTTCTGCCTGTCGAAATGCCCCTATTGCGACTTCAACAGCCACGTGCGCCAGGCCGGGATCGACGAGTCGCGCTACCTCAAGGCTTTTGCCGCCGAGATCGCGGCCACAGCTGAACGCGTGCCGGGCCGCACGGTCTCGACGATCTTCTTCGGCGGCGGCACCCCCTCGCTGATGCGGCCCGAAACGGTCGGCGCCATCCTCGACGCGATCGGCCGCCATTGGGCAATTGCGCCCGACGTCGAGATCACGCTCGAGGCCAATCCGTCGAGCGTCGAGGCGGGGCGGTTTCGCGGCTACCGTGCGGCCGGCGTCAACCGCGTGTCGCTCGGCATGCAGTCGCTCGACGACGCCGTGCTCAAGCAGCTCGGGCGGCTGCACACGGCGCGCGAGGCGCTCGATGCGGTCGCGCTCGCGCGCGGGATCTTCGAGCGCTATTCCTTCGATCTCATCTATGCGCGGCCGGGCCAGACGGTCGCGGCCTGGCGTGCCGAGCTCGCGCGCGCGCTCGCCGCGGCGGGCGAGCATCTCTCGCTCTACCAGCTCACCATCGAGCCCGACACGCCGTTCGCCGCGTTGCATGCGAGCGGCAAGCTGGTGCTGCCCGACGACGATCTCGGCCGCGATCTCTACGACCTGACCCTCGATCAATGCGCGGCCGCGGGCCTGCCCGCCTACGAGGTGTCGAACCACGCGCGGCCGGGCGCCGAGTGCCGGCACAATCTCGTCTACTGGCGCTATGGCGAATATGCCGGCATCGGCCCGGGCGCGCATGGGCGGCTCGTGATCGACGGCACGCGGCACGCCACCGCGACCGAGAAGCGTCCCGAAGCCTGGCTTCTGCTGGTTGAAACATCCGGCCACGGCGTGGTCGTCGACGACGCGCTCAGCCGCGACGAGCAGGCGGACGAATTCCTGCTGATGGGCCTGCGGCTCGCCGAGGGGATCGACCCGAAACGCTATGCGGCGCTCGCCGGGCGCCCACTCGATCTCGACCGCATCGCCGCGCTCGTCGGGCATGGATTCGTCGAGACGACCGCCGACGGCCGGCTGCGCGTGACGCGCTCGGGCTTTCCGGTGCTCGACGCCGTGGTGGCGGATCTGGCGGCGTAGCCTTTTTGGGAGCCCACTTGAAAGAGATCTTCGTATTCCTTGTGATATACGACCAAGCGCGCTGGCGAATGATCGAGGACGCGACCCAATGACCGAGCTGACCTCGGAACAGCTTGTCGAGGTGATCTTGTGCGGTTTGGCCGAGGCGCGAGCGGATTTGAAAGAACGTGATCGTTTGCTGGAGGGACTGAGATTGTCTCCGGCCACGGAACGTGCGCTTTCAGGCCTCACGGCGGATGAAGTCGCGCAGGTGATCCGGGACCTGTCTGCCGCCTCAGCAAGCTGATTCGCTCAAGTCGCCGACCCGCCGAAGGTGTGCGGCGCCGGCGAGACCACCTGGCCGCCGGACGGCGTCACGCGCAGCACCGCGAGCCCGCGCTGGTTGGTGCCGTCGGCGCGGAAGCGGAAGACGCCGTCGATGCCGGCGAAGCCGGACGGATTGGTGAGCGTCTCCGGCGCGAAGCGGCGCGCGCCTTGCGTCTTCACCAGCGCCGCCACCAGCGCGACCGCGTCATAGGCGAGCGTCGCGGTACGCACCGGCTCCTGGCCGTAGCGCGCGCGATAGCGCGTCGAGAAGGCGCGGAAGCCGGCCGAATCGGGCGCCGGATACCAGCCGCCCGCAACCGCCGGCTCGGCGAAGATGCGCGGGTCGTCCCACAACCCGGTGCCGATCACCTGCAGGCGCTTGAGGTTGAGGCCGGCCGCGCTCAGCGCCTGCACGGCGGAGACCACGCCGTCGCCGGCGTCGGGGAGAAACAGCACGTCGGCATGGGCGGCGGCCTGCGCGATCAATCGCGCCGCATCGCCCATGTTGCCGCCCTGCGCCGGATAGCGCTCGAGCGCAACGACGCGTCCGCCCTTGCGGGACACCACCTGCTTGAACTCGGCCTCGACCACCGAGCCATAGGCATTGTCCGGCACCAGCGCGACGAACGAGCGCCGCCCTTGCGCAATCGCATACTCGACGATGCGGTCGACGTCGGACTCGGGCAGGAAGCTCAACAGGTAGACGCCGCGGCCGGCCACGTTGGAATCGGTCGAGAATGCGATGATCGGAACGTTGCGCGTCCGCGCGACCTGCGCGGCCTGGGTGACCGAATGGGCAAACAGCGGCCCGAGGATGATCTCGGCCCCTTGGTCGAGCGCCTCCTGCGCCGCCTGCTGCGCGCCCTGGGCGGTGCCGGCGTCGTCCTTGACCAGCAGCTGGATGTTCGGATTGTTGAACTCGGCGAGCGCAAGCTCGGCGGCGTTGCGCATCGATTGGCCGGCGAGCCCCGCATTGCCCGGGGCCGACAGCGGCAGCAGCAGGCCGACCTTGATCTGGCCGTTGCCGATGGCGGTCTGCGGCGCCTGGTCGGAAGCAGCCGGCGCGGGCGGCGGCGGTTTCGAATTGAAGACGTCGAGCCCCGGCATGGTTCCCGAGCAGGCCGAGAGCAACGCCGCGAGGCCGGCGACGAGCGCAGCGCGCCAGCCGCGGCGGCGCCGCGCCGGCGCCAGGGCCTGCGGGGAACGAAACATCGACCGGTCTCCTCGACGGCGCGGCCGTCGGCGCCACTCCACAGCGCCAATCAGGCATATTGTCGACGAATGATTAACCAACTGGAAACTCTGGCATAATCAGCAACGCGCGGCTATCCGGCATGACGCCGCGCCGGCGCGGGGTTAGGGTTGCGGCATGGGTGAGGACGCTCGACCAGGCGGAAAGAGCAAGGCGGATCAAGCATCTCGCGGCGCCGCGAGCTTTCGGATCGAGGGCCACGCGCTGGCGGCGCGACCGCTGCCCGCCGGGCTCTACCTGGTCGCGACCCCGATCGGCAACCTCGGCGACGTGACGTTGCGCGCCTTGGAGACGCTGGCCGCCGCGGATCTCGTCGCCTGCGAAGACACCCGCGTCACGGCGCGCCTCATGGAACGCTACGGGATCACGACCGCGCTCACCCCCTATCACGATCACAACGCGGCGGCCGCGCGGCCAAAAATCCTGGCGCGCATCCGTGACGGCGCGGCGGTCGCGCTGGTGAGCGATGCCGGAACGCCGCTCGTGTCCGACCCGGGTTATCGGCTGGTGCAGGCGGCGCAGGCGGCGGGCTTCGCCGTCACGGCGGTGCCGGGAGCCTCGGCGGTGCTCGCCGCGCTCGCGGTCGCGGGGCTGCCGACCGACCGCTTCTTCTTCGAAGGCTTTCTGCCCGTGAAGGAGGCGGCGCGGCGCGCCCGTATTGCCGAGCTGGCGCGCATTCCGGCGACGCTCGTGTTGTTCGAGACCGGACCGCGCATCGCACCGGCGCTCGCGGCGCTCGCCGAAGGCTTCGGCGACCGGCCCGCCGCGATCTGCCGCGAGCTGACCAAGCTGCACGAGGAAGTCCGGCGCGACGGCCTAGCGGCGCTGGCGCACGCCTATGCGGCAGGCGCCGAGACGCGCGGCGAGTTCGTGCTGGTGGTCGCGCCGCCGCAAGCGGCCGCTGCCGCGCCCGCGGAGATCGATGCGCTGCTGCGCGACGCGCTGCGCACGCAGACGCTGCGCGATGCCGTCGGCGCGGTCGCGGCCGCGACCGGCGAGCCGCGCAACGAGGTCTATCGGCGCGCGCTCGCGCTCGCCAGGAAACCGGGATAATGGAGCCGCGATGATGGAGCCGCGATGATGGCGGGCGGGCGCGACGGCACGGCCGCCCGGCAGGCCGCGTTCCGCGTCGGCGTCACGGCGGAGAGCCGCGCCGCCGCCTATCTGACGGGCCACGGCTATGCGATCGCGGCGCGGCGGTTCAAGAGTCCTGTCGGCGAAGTCGATATCGTGGCGCGGCGCGGCGACGAGCTCATCTTCGTCGAGGTCAAGGCGCGCCGGCGGCTCGATGACGCCGCGCTCTCGGTCACGCCGCGCCAGCAACGGCGCATCGTCGCCGCCGCCGAGGCGTGGCTCGCCGATCATCCCGATGACGCCACCTGCGATATCCGCTTCGACGTGATCCTGGTCGCGCGCAATGGGCGCGCCCAGCACATCGCGGCGGCGTTCGACGCGACGCCGTAAGCCGGCAACCGCGCCCGTGCGGTCGATTGCCAAGAGCTTGCGCGGATCGTAACCGTCTGGCACCAGATCGCCAACAAACGTCCAAGGTCGCAAGCGGATGACTCTCAATGTTGCCGTCCAGATGGATCCGATCGAGCGGATCAACATCCGCGGGGATTCGACCTTCGCGCTGCTGCTCGAAGCGCAGGCGCGCGAGCATGCGCTCGCCTATTACACGCCCGACCGGATGGCGCTGCGCGGCAGCGATGTGTTCGCGAGCGTCCGCCCGCTGACGGTGCGCGACGTCGAAGGCAGCCATTTCACGCTCGGCGAGGAAAAGCGCGTCGCGCTCAAGTCCTTCGACGTGATCCTGATGCGCCAGGACCCGCCGTTCGACCTCGCCTATATCACGGCGACGCATCTGCTCGAGCGGCTGCAACCCGGGACGCTGGTGGTGAACGATCCGGACCATGTGCGCAACGCGCCCGAGAAGGTCTTCGTCACCCAGTTCCCGGAGCTGATGCCGCCGACGCTCATCACCCGCGACCTCGCCGAGATCAGAGCGTTCCGCGCCGAGCACGGCGACATCGTGATGAAGCCGCTCTACGGCCACGGCGGCGGCGCGGTGTTTCGCGTCACCGCGGACGATCTCAATTTCGGCTCGCTGTTCGACATGTTCGCGGTGACGTTCCGCGAGCCGTGGGTGGTGCAGCAATGGATTCCCGGGGTGAAGCGCGGCGACAAGCGCATCATCCTGGTCGACGGCGAATTCGCGGGCGCGGTGAACCGCGTGCCGGCCGCTGACGACCTGCGCTCCAACATGGTGCGCGGCGGCGCCGCGGAAGCGACCGACCTCACGCCGCGCGAGCAGGAGATCTGCGCGCGGCTCGGCCCGGCGCTGCGCGAGCGCGGGCTCCTGTTCGCCGGAATCGACGTGATCGACGGCTACCTGACGGAAATCAACGTCACCTCGCCGACCGGCGTCCGCATCATCAAGCGGCTCGGCGGAGCCGATATCGCGGCGATGATCTGGGACAAGATCGAGGCGAAGCGACGATGAGGAAGCGCGAGTAGCGAGTGGCGAATAGCGAATGGAAGGGAACTTTATTCGCTACTCGCCATTCGCTGTTCGCCTCTTCAGGCGACGCGAACGCCGGCGAGAAACTGCGCGACCTCCGCCTTCAGCCGCTCGGCCTCTTTCGTGAGCATGCCGGCGGCGCCGAGCACATTGGTCGCGATATCGCCCGTTTGCGCGACCGCGCGCTGGGCGGTGCCGACATTGCCGGAGACCTGCCGCGTGCCGGCGGCCGCCTGCTGGACATTTCCGGCGATTCCGCGCGTCGCGGCGCCCTGCTGCTCGACCGCCGCCGCCACCGCGGCGGTCAGCTCGTTCATGCGTCCGACCGTTTCGCCGACGCCGTGCAGCGCCGTCACGGCATTGCCGGTCATCGCCTGGATTTCGGCGACCTTCGCCTGGATTTCGTCGGTCGCCTTCGCGGTCTGGGTCGCGAGCGCCTTGACTTCGGACGCGACGACGGCGAATCCCTTGCCGGCTTCGCCGGCTCGCGCGGCCTCGATGGTGGCATTGAGCGCGAGCAGATTGGTCTGGCCCGCAATGCCGCTGATGAGGGCGACGATGTCGCCGACGCTCTTGGCCGAGTCGGCAAGCTTGGTCATGTCGGCGTTGGCACGCTGCGTCCCGGCGACGGCCTCGGTGGCGATCTGCGAGGATTGCGCGACCTGGCGGGAAATCTCCTGCACCGAGCTGGAGAGCTCCTCGGTCGCGGACGCAACCGTCGCGACATTGGCGCTGGTCTGCTCCGCCGCAGCCGCGGCCGCCGTGGTCTCGCCATTCGCGGTCCCTGCCGCCGCCCGCATCGAATTGGCGGAAGCCTCGAGCTCGGACGCCGACGAGGCCATCTTGTCGACCACGCCCTTGACCGACGATTCGAATCCGTCCGCGAGCTTGCGCATCGCGTTCTGCCGCTCCTCGACCGCCGTGGCCTTGAGGCGGTCCTGCTCGGCGCCGAGGCGGCCGGCCTCGACCGCCCGCTCCTGGAGCACCGCGACCGCCTGCGCCATGGTGCCGATCTCGTCGCGGCGGCCCAAGCCCGGAACGGTGATCGACAGATCGCCGTCGGCGAGGCGATGCGTCGAGCGCGTGAGCCGCAAGAGCGGGCTGGTGATGCGGCGGCCGAGCCACAACGCGACGGCGAAGCTTATCAGTGCGACGATCGCGACGATGCCGAGCGTCAGCTCGGCATTGCGCCACACCGCCGCGTCGACATCGTCGAGATAGACCCCGGAGCCGATCACCCATTTCCAGCCGCGCGTCAGCTTCGAATAGGTCGCCTTGCGCAACGGCGGCGTGTTCGGTCGCTTGGGCCAGAGGTAATAGCTGAAACCGCCGCCCGCCTCCGCGGCCTTGGTCATTTCCCGGCTGAAATAGACGCCGTTCGCGTCCTTGTTGTCGTTCGACTGGGTGCCCTCGCGCTTCGGGAACCCGCCGTTCACCAGAATGATGCCGTCGATGTTGCGGACGATCACGTATTCGCTGCCGTCATAGCGGACGGCGCGCAAAGCCTCCTTGGCGGCTTCCTGCGCGGCGGCGAGCGGCATCTCGCCGCGCGCCGCTTTCGTCTCGTAGAATTCGACGATCGCCGTCATGGCCTCGGTCACGGCGCGGGCTCGCGCTTCATGCTCCACGAGGGTGACGTTGCCGATGATGCGGATCGAAACGAACCCGACCACCAGCAAGGCGACCAGTGCGACAAGCGGAATAAGAAGAATGCGTGCGTTGATGCTTTGCAGGGCAGCTCGCATATTCGGTCCTTCCCGGGCGCGGTCCGATGCGATTTGGCTGGAGACGCAAATCGCCTGATCGATAGCGAAGGAACGTAAATGACCGGATAAGACTCGCCCGAGATGCGCGCGCGACGCGACGTCAACCGCGCTTTTGCGGCGGCCATCGCGGCCATCATGCGATTCTCGTTGCGTGACGCGGGGGGACGGGCGCGTTTCAGCCCGACAGCACCGCGACGCTCGGCCCGAAGGCCGCCCGCGTGAGCCGCGGCCAGCGGCCGACCGGCGGCTTGCGGTGCAGCGCCGCGGTCAGCTCTTCCATCTCGCAGCCGGCGAGTTCGGCCTCGATGCGCGCCTGGCGCGCCGCCGCCAAAGCCCCGTGGGCCCCTTCTTGGGCCCCTTGGGCGCCCGGCAAGCCGCTCGGGGCCATTGTCTGAAATCCGTGAAGCTCGGCCACTTGACGCTCCCTGCGCGGAACAATGGATTACCTGTCATTCTAGCCGATTCGCGATGTTCTGCAAATGTTCTTGCGCGCGCCCGACAATTTACGCTAGTGTCACGGCGAGCTTGCGGCGGGATGGGGCCAAGGTGGGGGCCAAGCAAGATGGTCCAGCGAGTCGCCACGGTTGCGTTCGAAGGTATCGAGGCGCGCAACGTCACGGTCCAGGTGCAAGTGGCGCCGGGCCTGCCGGCATTCAACGTGGTGGGGCTCGCCGACAAGGCCGTGTCCGAGGCGCGCGACCGGGTGCGCGCGGCGCTGACCGCCTCCGGCCTCGCGCTGCCGTCGCGCCGCATCACGGTCAATCTCGCGCCCGCCGATCTGCCCAAGGAGGGCAGCCACTACGACCTGCCGATCGCGCTCGGCCTGATGGCGGCGATCGGCGCGATCCCGCCCGACGCGCTGCGCGACTACGTGGTGCTGGGCGAGCTCGGTCTCGACGGCGCGATTGCGCCGGTCGCCGGCGTGCTGCCGGCCGCGATCGCCGCGAACGCGGGCGAGAAAGGCCTGATCTGCCCGGCCGCCTGCGGTCCGGAAGCCGCCTGGGCGAGCCCCGACATGGAGATCATCGCGCCGAGCTCGCTGATCCAGCTCGCCAACCACGTCAAGGGCACGCAGGTGCTGCTGCGGCCGCAGCCGAAGGTGCGCACCAGCGCCGAGCCGACGCTCGATCTCAAGGACATCCGCGGCCAGGAGAGCGCCAAGCGTGCGCTCGAAGTCGCGGCCGCCGGCGGGCACAACCTCTTGATGGTCGGCCCGCCCGGCGCCGGCAAGTCGATGCTCGCCGCGCGGCTGCCCTCGATCCTGCCGCCGCTCGCGCCGGCCGAATTGCTCGAAGTCTCGATGATCGCCTCGATCGCCGGCCAGCTCGACGGCGGCGCGCTCACCAACCGGCGGCCGTTCCGCGCGCCGCATCATTCGGCCAGCATGGCGGCGCTGGTCGGCGGCGGCTTGCGCGCCAAGCCGGGCGAGATCTCGCTCGCCCATGGCGGCGTGCTCTTCCTCGACGAGTTTCCCGAGTTCGATCCGCGCGTGCTCGATTCGCTGCGCCAGCCGCTCGAGACCGGCGAGGTCGCGATCGCGCGCGCCAATCACCGCGTCACCTATCCGGCGCGCTTCATGTTCATTGCCGCGATGAACCCGTGCCGCTGCGGCCGTGCCAACGAGCCCGGCTTCACGTGCCGGCGCGCGCCCAATGCGCGCTGCACCGCCGACTATCAGGCGCGGCTGTCCGGCCCGCTGCTCGACCGCATCGACCTGCATATCGAGGTGCCGGCCGTCACCGCCGCCGATCTGATCCTGCCGCCGCCGGCCGAAGGCAGCCGCGAGGTCGCGGCCCGCGTCGCCCGCGCCCGCGAGATGCAGGCGGAGCGCTACACGGCGCTCGGCCTGCCCAACGTGCGCACGAATTCGGCCGCGCAGGGCGCGGCGCTCGACGAGGTCATCAAGCTCGACCAGGCCTCGCTGGCGCTGATCCACGACGCCGCCGACGCCATGCGGCTGACCGCGCGCGGCTATCACCGCGTGCTGCGGGTCGCCCGCACGCTCGCCGACCTCGACGGCAGCGACAAGGTCGGCCGCATCCACCTCGCCGAGGCGCTGTCCTACCGCGCGCTCGCCGACGAGGTGCGCCGGGCGGCGTGACGTCCGCATCGCGGCAGAGAATTGCCGCGTGACGTGGCGTCACCACTCGCTGCGCCGCTCGTCGACCGGAGGAGCCGGCGCCCGCGCCTCGGCGGCCGAAGGCCCGACATGCGCGGAAAAAGGAAAGCTGGTTACCGCGGCGGATCAGGGCGCGAACTTGTACGCGATCCCCAGCGTCGCGATTTGCGTGCTGATCTTCACTTGATAACCGAGGTTGGTGACCGTGGCGCCGTCGACCAGATTCGATTGCACGTTCCATGTGCCGAAACCGGCGTAGCGATACTCGGCACGCAGAAGCCAATTCTGTGCAAGCATCGATTCAATGCCTGCGCCGATCGTCCATCCGGTTCGAACCGTGCTGGTCGACGCCGTTGCAAACGGAGCCCCCGGGGGTACCCTGGCACAGCGGATCGGGGCCGCTGAATTGACAGGTGGCCGACGACTCGATCCGCTGCCAGGCAATCCCGCCCGTGCCATAGAGCAACAGGTCCGGCATCACGAGGAATCCGAGCCGCGCCCGCGCGCTCGCATCCCATTCCATCGTCACCGAGGAGAGATCGGCGACGGGGCCCGGAGCGCCGAGGCACAAGATCGAGCAACCGGGGATTCCGGCCGCCGTCGTCGTCTTGCGCGCATCGGCCCAATCGACTTCGACGCCTGCGACCCATCGCGGCGCGAACTGGCGATTGTAGCCGAGGTAGAGGCCGCCGCGGATGCCCGCGGGGTCGTAGTTTCGCGGCGAGGAAGCATCCACCGTGATCGGGGCCAGAGCATCCACCACCGATGTCGTGGTCCAGGTGGTGTGCGCCCATTTCTCACCGAGCTCGGCCCCGACATAGAATCCGGACCAGGTCGAAACCGGCGCGGGCGGCAGAGGCGGAGCCTTCAGCGCCATGTCGGCCGCGAGCGCAGGCGCACCGCAAAGCGCCGCCGCAACGGTACCGGCAACGAGAAGCTTTTTCATATGATCGCCCCTGACGGAGTCGGCCGAGTCCGTTCGCACCGCCTGTGAGTATCAAACATCGAGGCCGGAGAGCACCCGGGAAAACAGCGGCTTTTGAAGCTTTTTGGGAGTGTATCCTAAACACCACAGGAGGCGCGCCCGCCAAGGGCACTGATCCCGGCATATCGCCCCTCGGCGGTATTACTCCACTGAGTTTCCTTCGGCGCGCTGGTGATCATCCAGCGGATGGCCAGGCACATGGACGTGTAGCGTATCGTTCCTCAGCGATCCGCCCTGCCGATCACGTCCATCAGCTCGGCGACCTTGCGCCGCTGGTCGGCCTTGTTGCCGGCCGCGATCGCGTGCTCGACGCAGTGCCCGACGTGGTCGCGCAGGATCTGCGTCACGACGTCGATACAGTAGCGGTCGTCCTCGACCATCCGGGCGAGCCCGCGCACCTGGCCCTCGATGCGGCCGAGACGCTTCAAGCAGGAGGCAGGTTCGTCCGCACGAACGAATACCAAGGAGCCTTAGGCAATTTTCTCGACGACATCGCGAACCATATCATCCGATACCAAGAAGGGCGACAGGTCTTCTCGGCGTGCTTTTCGCCATTGAAGGACGATTTGCCGATGTGGCGAGAGTACGGAGACAGCTATAAAGGTGTGTCGGTTGGATTTCGAGCGACTGCCCTAACATCTCTTCCGGTACGGATCCAGAAGGTCAAATATCTTGATCCGGATACTCCAGAACAATTCAGACAGCTTATCCGTGACATCGCTTCAAACTTTGACCCGCGGCGGCACAGCCCGGCTGACCTTGAGTACTGGTTGGAGGCCGCTACGAGTGCTTTTACGGCGATTACAGCGCTTAAGCATGATTCGTGGGCGTATGAGCGGGAGGTTCGGCTCATACATGTGCAGGCACGGAAGGAACCGGAGCCCGGAAAGGGTCGGCATATTGCGGATTTTTCCGATGGGACAGCCGTGCTCTGGAGCAAGCCCCTGAGCCGCCCGCGTGGAGATGTATCTGTGGACTACAAAACGTTTCCCTTCGGCCTCCGCAAAGACCGCAGGTCCGATCCAACGAGGGCGATTGAACGGATTGTCCTCGGGCCGCGGTGCCCTCTCACAGTCGAAGAGGGGACGGCTCTTCTAGAAGCCGACGGCTTCGAAAACTTTGAAGTCATAAAATCGGAGTGTGAAATTCGCTGATTCCTCCGCCAAACACGGCATTCGCCCCTTCAACGAGCATCAGCCGGAATTGTTTATTTGGATGCGGAATCCACGTTTAGCTTCTCACAGATCAATTCAAATCGAGCGAAGCATCCGCCACAGTCCCCGGTAACCTGACCCCAAAACTTTATTCCAGCGGCGTAGTATCCTGGATCGCACTTTGTTTCGACGGTGTGGATAGGGTCGTGGTAAACGGCGCCCTCTGCAGACCCCTTCCTATCAGTACGCACAGTGTCCTTGGGATCAGCTGAGCCCGCTCGCAGCGCAGACTTGAGCTCACTTATTTCTCTATGGAGCGCGGCAACGGTGTCGATGGGAACTCCCTTGGCGTCATACTCGTTCCAGGCAATTGTGATCCTGTCTACGCCATCCTGCCTGTACACTGTGACCGAAGACTTTTGGTCAGAGTTCCGCCTATTACACGTCAGCGTTTGTGTGGCTCCGTGCTTGAGCATCAGTGGCTTGGCCGCATTCTCAGCTTTGTCCTTTGGATTGGCTTGCCAGAAACAAGACAGCCCTTCTCCAGTGGTGCTAACCGCGATCTGTGCCTGATCAACGGTTGTGTGTGGCTTGAAATTTACGAGCATTTGTAGTTGGTGCGCCTCGAAAAAGCGAAGATCGAAATCAGTCTCCTTTGCGGCTAAACATTCAGTCAGAGCGCCCATCGCACCGGGAGCAATCCGCTCGACGTAAGATCGATAAGCCTCTTCGAGTAAGCTTTCGTCCTCTTTGTGTGTACAAATCCGTTTGAAGTTCTCACTATTAGTAGTAAGCGAAGCAGAGAACCCAAAGAGAGACCCGCTGACGCCTCCACCCTGTGAATCCCTTTGTTCGTCACAAATTTGATACAATCGCTTCTTGAAATCTTCTCGATTGTAATCGATCGTTTCCCTCGTTTTTGCTCGCGTTAAGATACTATAGCAATCAGCGAATGCGGGGTGCGTTGTGATGGCAAATCCCAAAGCGGCGGCCACAAACAAAGCGCGCATTTCAATCAGCCTCCCTGAAGATTGCAAGGGACTGTACCACATCCTAGCGCTGTGTAAAGGTGGCATGCTGCCGGCCTGGCTTCTGCTTGCCGGACATGCTGCCGCCACCTAACCTCGTCTCGATGGGCAAGAGACCTGCATCCGAGAGCATGTGGCGCATCACGCGCATCAGAGGCAGTCGCGCTGAGGTCGTCGGTCGCGTGTCGGCGCCGGATGAGAAGACGGCGATCGAACGCGCCATCGTCGAGTACGGGATCACCAACCGCGAACACCAGAAGCGGCTCGTGGCGCAGAGAGTCAACTAGCGATGCGCACAATGAGCGAATTCGACCCAACCGCCGCATCGGTCGTCCAAGACGCGGTGAACGGGCAGGCCCACACATCCCCTAGTCGTGGAGGACGTCGCGTGCTATCCTCGCGACGACCTAATGCGAGGGGAGGGGAAGATGGGCAACGCAATAGGTGCGTTCGTCGGCGTGATTTTTTATATGGCGTTCGGACTTCTTTGTTTTGCTGGCTGGTGCCAACACCTCTACACCTGCTTCAACGAACACCTCTATGGGTTCCTAATCGCTGGAGCCATATTCTTCCCAATCGCCATTATTCACGGATGGGGGATCTGGCTGCACTGGTGGAGTTAGGACCTCGGCTCTTGGCAAATTAGTAAGGCGCCCTTGACCGAGAAAGGGGAAGGCCATGCGCGTCACCTTCGGCGGCGTCATTACGACTGGGATCTTCCTGACGATGCTTTACGGAAGCTATCAAGTCTTCGTTGTCGGCAACCCAGCTGTCGTGAAGTTCAGAGACGAATGTCACCGTCGGTATACGGGCAAATACATGCCCGGAAGTGTGCCAGATGACGTAATCCAGACTGCCGTCATACGGTGCGAAGGAGAGTTACAGCAGCGCCTCCGAGAGGGCCCGCTGAATTAGGACACTACCTCCCGCGAAGGAGGACCCCGGGACCCGCATCGCTGCGAAACGTTCCGTGAAACGAGACCAGAAACTTATTTCCGAAAACGGGCAACTTTATTCCGGCGGCCGGGTCATTCAGCCGCCTCTGCCTTCGGCTGGTTCGGCACCTCGAATGCCACTGTGATCGCCCGGTTGCCGCACTTCGGGCAGCGGAAGAGGCTCGGCAGCTTGTCCAGCGGCATCGCCTCGCCTCGGGTCCACACCAGCGTCTTCATGTCGAGCTCGGTGGTAGTGTCGCACCAGATCGATTTACGGTCCCGGCTCTTCGGCTTGCGGCCGACTAGGAGGCAGCGGACGCGGACGCGCCAGCCGAGCCGCCATGCTTCGCCGAGGGTGTTGACTCCCATGAGAACAAAATGCGAACATTCGACGGTTGGAGTCAAGAACTGACGCCGATGCGCAATGATGAATCCTTGGGTTCGCGGAACCGGTACTGACGGGAAAGCCATCTAGGTCTACAATGCACGCTTCTTGCAGGAGGAATCAGTGAGCTGGTGCGATCGGCTTGCTTCAGTGCCAGGCGCCGGCTTCAGGCTGGATCACCATTTTGCGTCTTCGGACGCAATATTGGAGGCCTTGGCTCCGGTTCTCGATCCATTATTTCGGGGTGATAAACCTCGCTTCAACGTGGCCAGCCAAAGTTCATTCGAAGTGCAGATTAATACCGAACAGGGATTTATCTACGCGGTAGATCCGACGAAGCTTTCAGTCACCTTCAAGCATCAAATGAGAGCCCAGCCAACAAGCGGCGGCCCTCCCGTGATGGAGCTGCTCTCCACGCCTATGCCTTATACGCAACTCCTTCGGGAGGTAACACATCGCTTAGCGAGCACGGCTCCACTCCTCCCAAAGTCAAAAGAACGACAAATAACCAGAGTTGGCGTTATATCAACCACTTCACTCGCAGAACAAGATCTGCCGCCGGGCATCGCTCGATTTGTCGAGTATATCTCTCGCCCCTGGAGCGGAACAGTGAATCATTTTAGCATCTCAATTACCGCAGATTTGAGCAGTGGCCCTGGATATTCCGATCGATGCATCCATACAGTTAATAAGTTCGAAGATAAAGAACAGCTGATGACTCTAAATTTTGATTGGCAGCGAACGTTCACCTCGAGTTACCCCATCAACAAGAGCTCCATTTCCGAAATTCTGGGTAGGGCTGAGAAGTCTGCTTTGGACTATTTTGAAGACATCGGTGAAGGAAGCAGGTTCGATGAGGACATCATCCGCAAGGCAGCAACAGCAAGAGCTTGATTTCTCTGGCACTTCGTCTTCTGAACGGCGCGCGGTTGTTTCGGAAGACATATCTGGAGTGCCGAGTGGAGAGAAAGGGCAGACTGCAGTTCCGAGTTTTCCGAATTTCGGGCTGCCAAATGAGTTGGTCGCTATAACGGCACGCCGTGCCGGTAGATTAAATGCGTCTACAATCTCGCCCGGCGAGCTTGATGCCTTTCTACGTGAACGGCAGTTACTTTTGGATAAGAAATTCGATGAAACGATCACAAGGCGTGAAGAGATTAGATTGACATACGTAAATTGGCAGCTCGATAGGATCGAGGATGCAATGCATGGGCAAGTACTGGACGAACTCGAATCCTGGGTCTCGCATTACGAGCAATTTCGCGAGAACGTTGAAGTTCTTCAGGAACGACTGTCTCAACAGAAGGCGCGGCCGCGTAAGTGAGTGAGTCAGAAAAAAATGCGGGCGGCAAAGCCCTCTCGAAATCGGAGGCTACTGAGCTTGTCACGCGATCTGACGTGCCGCCCGGTAAGCCGTATACAGAATATAAGGAATATTTGAGGCCCGATTTCTTCTTTTCGTGTGCCTATTGTACGATTGCTGAGGCTGAGGCGCAGGCGGTTCGCTTTACAATAGATCATTATGAGCCTCAGCGAGCACGGCCGGATTTGGTCAACGTGTACGACAACCTCATGTACGCTTGCGACCAGTGTAATACGTATAAAGGACCTCGTTCGCCGACTGACGCGCATCGAGAAAAGGGATACCGATTTTTTCGTCCGGACCGGGATGTCTATGCCGATCATTTTGAGGATCGCGGTCGACGTCTAGAACATAAGACGCCTGTCGGCTATTTTTCAATCAACGGACTGAATCTCAATCGACAAGCTCTTATGCGCCTGCGCGATATCCGACGAAGGGCAAGTGAGTGTGATGAATTTGTCCTCGGCGGCATTCGCTCGCTTCGAACGTTTAAGATCGACCAAATACCGCCAAACATCCGAGGTCGCGCATCCTTAGCGATCAAGCAAGCCCTCGACCTTCGTCTGGACCTAGTCGCTAAGCTAGACGCGATTCTCAAGGAAAGCGCTAAGTCTCCTTTCATTGATCCCGACCAGGACGCAAAAGAACACGCACGCGAGCGCTCTGCAAAGCTCCGGCAGCTCGAATCGCAATTGGTTCCGGGACGTCTGAAGTCGGTTAACAACCGTTGAGGGGTGTGGCAGAACGAAATCAAGTGAGGCACTACACAGCAAACACCTGTTCCGCCGGCGCATCCCGGTACTTGACCCAGATCGCCGAGATGGTGGTCTGGTTGACGCCCATGAGTTTGGCGACATCGGCCTGGGTCTGGCCCTCGATGAGCAGCCGGATTGCCTCAGCCTGCTGATGGGCCGGAGCGGCACGCGTCGCCGTGGTCATATGGATTGCCAACGTCGCGCGGGTATTGATCGGCGGCTGAGCCCTGCCGCAGCAAGGGATCGGAGCGCCGCGCTCTACCGATCCGCCCTGCCGATCACGTCCATCAGCTCGGCGACCTTGCGCCGCTGGTCGGCCTTGTTGCCGGCCGCGATCGCGTGCTCGACGCAGTGCGCCACGTGGTCGCGCAGGATCTCCTCCTCGAGCCGGCGCAGCGCGGCGCGCACCGCGGAGATCTGCGTGACGACGTCGATGCAGTAGCGGTCGTCCTCGACCATGCGGGCGAGCCCGCGCACCTGGCCCTCGATGCGGCCGAGACGCTTCAAGCAGGAGGCCTTGGCTTCGTGCTGCATGCATGATATATACCCCTACCGGGTATAGGTGTCAATCCGCGGCCCCCACGGACGAAACCACGACAGACCCTGGGAGACAGGCCATGGACGCTTCGCAACATCGCTCCGACCGCGCGCCTCACGACGCCGGCTGCCGCCACGGCGGCAAGAGCGACACGCATCTCACCAAGGACCCGGTGTGCGGCATGACAGTCGATCCGGCGACCGCCCAACATCGCGCCGATCATGCGGGCCGCACCTATTACTTCTGCTGCGCCGGCTGCCGCGCCAAGTTCGTCGCCGACCCGGCGAAATATCTCGGGCCCGCGCCCGCCGCCGCGCCGGCCGCGGCCGGCGCGATCTACACCTGCCCGATGCATCCTGAAATTCGCCAGGCCGGACCGGGCGCCTGTCCGATCTGCGGCATGGCGCTCGAGCCGGAAATCGCCTCGGCCGAGGCCGCGCCCAATCCGGAGCTCGCCGACATGACACGGCGCTTCTGGATCGGCCTCGTGCTCGCGGCGCCCGTCGTCGCGCTGGAGATGGGCGCGCATCTCACCGGCGGCCACGCGCTCCTCGCCCCGACGCAATCGAACCTCGTCCAATTCGCGCTGGCGACGCCGGTGGTGCTGTGGGCGGGCGCGCCGTTCTTCCAGCGCGGCTGGCGTTCGCTGGTCACCCGCCATCTCAACATGTTCACCCTGATCGCGCTCGGCACCGGCGTCGCCTATGGCTACAGCCTCGTCGCCGCCTTCGCGCCCGGCATCTTCCCGCCCGCCTTCCGCAGCCACGACGGCGCGGTCGCGGTCTATTTCGAGGCCGCCGCCGTCATCACGGTGCTGGTGCTGCTCGGCCAGGTGCTGGAGCTGCGTGCGCGCGAGCGCACCTCGGGCGCGATCCGCGCGCTGCTCGGGCTTGCGCCGACGAGCGCGCATCGCGTCGCGCCGGACGGCGGCGACGCGGACATCCGGCTCGACGCCGTCGCGCTCGGCGACCGGCTGCGGGTGCGGCCGGGCGAGAAGGTGCCGGTCGACGGCGAGCTCATCGAGGGTCGCTCGACCCTCGACGAATCCATGGTCACGGGCGAATCCATGCCGGTCAGCCGGCACGTCGGCGATCGCGTCATCGGCGGCACGCTCAACCAGGGCGGCAGCTTCGTGATGCGCGCCGACAAGATCGGGCGCGACACCATGCTCGCCCGCATCGTCGACATGGTGGCGAGCGCGCAGCGCTCGCGCGCGCCGATCCAGCGCCTCGCCGACCAGGTGGCGGGCTGGTTCGTGCCGGCCGTGATCGCGGTCGCGCTTCTCGCCTTCGCGGCCTGGTCGACCTTCGGCCCCGAGCCGCGCTTTTCCTACGCCATCGTCGCCGCCGTCACGGTGCTGATCATCGCCTGCCCGTGCGCGCTCGGCCTCGCCACCCCGATGTCGATCATGGTCGGCGTCGGCCGCGGCGCGCGCGCCGGCGTGCTGGTGCGCAATGCCGAGGCGCTCGAGCGCATGGAGAAGGTCACCACGCTGGTGGTGGACAAGACCGGCACGCTGACCGAAGGCAAGCCGAAAGTGGTCGCGATGGCGGCGGCGGCCGGCAATTCGGAGAACGAGATTCTGCAGCTCGCCGCGAGCGTCGAGCGCTCGAGCGAGCATCCGCTCGCCCGCGCGATCGTCGCGGCAGCGGCGGAACGCAACCTCGCGCTGGTACCGACAGCCGACTTTGCGGCGCCGAGCGGCAAGGGCGTATCCGCGATGGTCGGCGGCCGCCCCGTGGCCCTTGGCAATGCCGGCTTTCTTGCCGAGCTCGGCGTCGCGAGCGAGGCACTGGCGGCCGAGGCCGAGCGGCTGCGCCAGGACGGCGCGACCGTGGTGCTCGTCGCGGTCGACCGGCAGCTTGGCGGAGTGATCGCCATCGCCGACCCGGTCAAGGCGACGACGCCCGCGGCGCTCGCGGCGCTGCGCCAGCAGGGCATCCGCGTCGTCATGCTCACCGGCGACAATCGCACCACCGCGCAGGCGGTGGCGCGGCAGCTCGGCATCGCCGAGGTCGAGGCCGAGATCCTGCCCGAGCAGAAAGTCGCGGTGGTCGAGCGATTGCGCCGCGACGGCGCGATCGTCGCCATGGCGGGCGACGGCACCAATGATGCGCCGGCGCTCGCGGCCGCCGACGTCGGCATCGCGATGAGCACCGGCACCGACGTGGCGATGGAGAGCGCCGGCATCACGCTGCTCAAGGGCGACCTCAACGGCATCGCGCGGGCACAGGCGCTGTCGCGCGCCGTCATGCACAACATCCGCCAGAACCTGTTTCTCGCCTTCGTCTACAACGCGGTCGGCGTCCCGGTCGCGGCCGGCGTCCTCTATCCCGTGTTCGGCATCCTGCCGTCGCCAGTGATCGGCGCCGCCGCCATGGCGCTGTCGTCGGTCAGCGTGGTCGGCAACGCCTTGCGGCTCGCCGGGACCCGCCTGCGCTAGGCAAAATACAATCGATCTGCAATGCGAAAAACGACCCAATTACAATGCAAGGTCTTGCGCGGGCTTCAGAAAAGCCGTCGGCGCGGGAACAATGGCAAACAATGAAAAAACAATGCCAAAAACAATGCGCAGGCAATGAGTGAACCAGAGAGTCAGGCGACCGAGGCGACCGCCTCGTCGCCGCGCCCGACCGCCTCGCCATAGGCCTCGATCGGCAGCGGCTTGCCGATCAGATAGCCCTGCACCTCGGCGCAGGCCTCGTTCGCCAGGAACGCGAGCTGCTCGCGCGTCTCGACCCCTTCGGCAATCACCGGCAGGCCGAGCCCGCGGCCGAGCCCGATGACGGCGCGCACGATCGTCGCCGATTGCCGGCTGGTTTGCAGGCTCGCGATGAACGACCGGTCGATCTTGATGCGGTCGAACGCGAAGGCCTGCAGGTTGGAGAGCGACGAATAGCCGGTGCCGAAATCGTCCATCGCGATGTGCACGCCGAGCAGCTTGAGCCGGCGCAGGATGGTGACGGCGCGGGAAAGATCGTCGACCAGCACGCTTTCGGTGATCTCCAGCTCGAGGCGTCCGGGCGCAAGCCCGCTCTCCAGCAGCAGCGCGTGGACGAGGCCCGGCAGGTCGCCATGGCGGAACTGGACGGCCGACAGGTTGACGCCGATCTTGAGCGGCTTCGGCCAGGCCGCCGCCTCGCGGCAGGCCTCGCGCAGCACCCATTCGCCGATCGGCAGGATGAGACCGCTTTCCTCGGCAACCGGGATGAACACGTCGGGCGCGATCATGCCGCGGCTCGGATGCTTCCAGCGCACCAGCGCCTCGAACCCGGTGATCTCGCCGTCGATGCCCGCCTGCGGCTGGTAATAGACCGTGAGCTCGCCGCGCTCGAGCGCGGCGCGCAGATCGTGCACGAGAGCGCGCCGCTCGCGCAGCCGCTGATCGACGTCGGCGGCGAAGAAGCGGATCGCGCCACGGCCGCCGGTCTTTGCCCGATGCAACGCCGCGTCGGCGTTGCCGATCAGCTCGGATGCATCGGCGCCGTCGGTCGGATAGATCGCAATGCCGATGCTCAGCCCGACGCGCAGCCGATGACCGTCGATCGCGAAAGCGTCCGCGACCGCCGCCATCAGCTGCTCGGCGAGCGCGGCGGCGCCGGCCGGCTGGGCGCCCTCGCTCGCGATCACGGCGAACTCGTCGCCGCCGAGCCGCGCCAGAAAGGCGCCCTCGGCGGCCGCACCGAGGCGCTCGCCCACCGCGCGCAGCAGCCGGTCGCCCATCGTGTGGCCGAACACGTCGTTGACGTCCTTGAAGCGATCGAGATCGATCGACAAGAGCGCGAGGGACTCGCGGTCGCGCGCCGCGCGCTCGAGCGTGCTGGCGAAGCATTGGTTGAAGGCCACGCGGTTCGGCAGATCAGTGAGCCCGTCGTAATGCTCCATATGGGCGATGCGCGCCTCCGCGCGCTTGCGCTCGGTCACGTCCTGCAGGACGTTGACGAGATAGAGCGGCTTCTTGTCCTCGCCCCGGATCACCAGTCGCGTCGACGTCACCAGGCGCCGCGCGTTGTCCGGCATCTCGACCGGCCGCGCCTCGAACTCCTGGCGGGTGCCTGCGGCGAGCAGGCGGCGATCGCGCGCTTCCATGTCCTGCGCAAGCGGTTGGGGAAAGACATCGAGCGAACGCCTGCCGAGCATGCGTTCACGCGGAACGCCATAGAACTCCTCGCTCGCCCGATTGAGCAGGATGTAACGCAGATCGCCCGCATCCTTGACCACGATGGTCGCCGGAACGTTCTCGAGCACCGTGTCGAGGAAATTCCGCGTCCGCTCCAGCTCCTTCAGGGCGCGATGCCGTTCCGTCACGTCCTCGTGCGTCACCACCCAGCCGCCCGCCGCCATCGGCTGGCTCGCCACCGCGATGACCCGGCCGTCGGCGAGCTCGAGCATTTTCGTGCTCGGGGTGCGATCGTGCAGCACGGCGCCCGACAGCTCCTCGATATAGCCTTCCGCATCGATCGCGAAGAACGTTCCCTGCCGGATGCGATTTTCGACGAGATCGCGAATCGTGCAGCCGGGTTTCACGACGTCGGGCGTGAGCCGGTACATCTGCAGATAGCGTTCGTTGTAGACCGTCAGGCGGCCGTCCGCGTCGAACATGTTGACGCCCTGCACCATGTTGTTGAGCGCGGCGTCGAGCAAGCGGTTGCGCTCGCCCAGCATGGACTTGATGCGACGATCGCTGAGACTGGCGACGATGCATATTCCGAGCACCGCGACGGCCGCGGCCGCGACCGTCAGCGCGAGCGCGTCGGGCGACAGGATCAGGTCGCCGATGGCGCGGCCCGGGTCCGGAACGATCAGCACGGCGCCCATGGCGACGAAATGGTGCGACACGATCGCCAGCGTGAGCAGCAGTGCGGCCGCCGCCGACCCTGCCATGCCCGTGCCCAGGCGGGCGGCCGCCATGGCGGCCGCGCCAAGCGCGAGCGCAAGCACGATCGACGCGACGACGAGGTCGGCCGACCAGGCGACGTGGCCGGGCAGTTCCAGCGCCCACATGCCGAGAAAATGCATGCAGGCGACGCCGCCGCCGACAATGGCGCCGCCGAGCGGCGCCGTCCACGCGGCGCGGCCATTGACCGCCACGGCGAGACCGCACGACGTGATCGCGATCGCGGCGACGAGCGACATGACGGTGAGGACGACGCCATAGCCGACCACGACGCCCGGATCGTAGGCCAGCATGGCGATGAAGTGAGTCGCCCAGATTCCGCATCCGGTCGCGACGCCCGCGGTGGCGACCCATTGCGCGCGGACCAATCCGCCCGTGGCGACCGCGCGCTGCATCAGGCTGACCGCCGCGCAGCTTGCGAGAAAGCAGACGAGGCCAGCGACCGCGACCAGCCGCCAGTCGTGCTGAGACCCAAGGCAGGTCAACACGCGAAGCATCGGGAGCCTCTTACGCCAACACGCAAGCGTACCGTGTGGAATATTAGCTTCACGTTACCCGGACGCCCGGGTGAATCACTAAAACGCAATGGAACCAGCACGCTATGCCGATGCATCGAACTGACGACACCCGCAATGAACGCAATCTTAACCGTGCCGGCATTAACCCTGGTGCAAGCCCGGCGCCGCCGCGAATGGCTGGTCCAATGGGCGGCGGTTGGAGATGCGCCTGCGTCGGCGGGGATTGGGGACTCCATGCAGCGCGTGCACAAGTCCGTCCTGTTCGCACTGGCGATCGCGCTGCCGATCACGGCGCAGGGCTTTCAGGCGTTCCAGCCCGCGCAGGCGCCGTGCTTTGCGGCCGGAAGCGCGACCTACCAGGTCTCCGCCACGGCCCGCACGCCCGACTACAAGGTGAAGATCGACAATCGCACGGCCCATCCCGACCTGCGGCTGCAACTGACCGATGACCCCGCCGCCGCCGACTTCGTGCTGGTCGACGACTTCGACGCCGCCGCGAGCAATGCGTGCCAGACCACGCTGCCGGTCAAGACCATCCGGGTCGATGAGGAGGCGACGCGGCCGGACCTGACCATCAGCCTTGCGGGCGGCAACGCGGCGCCCGACTTCAAGCTCTATGTCCACTCGGCGCGGTTCTCGCACGAGGAAGCGGCCGCCTTGTTCGGCATCATGTGGCGGGCCGACCGCCCCCGCGACCTCGCCAACGCCGAGCCGGCGCGCTCAAGCCGCTAAACCTTCGATTAACCGTGCCGGCGCCCCGCCGCCGCGCGTGCCCTCCCCGCATAAGGATTCGCAAGATTCCTGCGATACGCCCATGGCCGGAGGAGCCGAAAGCGCGCCGCGCGGCGGCCGCACGCGTCGCAGAACGCGGGCCTCGGCACATGGGACGGCGGACATGCGGGTCGACCCCGGCGACACCGACAAGGCACGCTCGCGCAAGCGGGCGAAGGCGGATCTGCACCTGACGATCCGGCGCGCCGTGCCGGCCGCCGTTGCGGGGCTCGCGATTGCCGGCGCGGCCGTGACCGTCCTCGCGCTCTACCGTCTCGTCGCCGATCACGGCACACGCGTCGCCAGCCTCTATTTCCATTCCGACATGGCGCTGCTCACCGGCGCCACCATCGCGGCGTGCGGCGCGCTCGCGCTGATGATCCGCCGCAACCGCATGCTGGCCGACGACATCGAGCGGCTCGAGCTGCGGCTCGAGGACTTTTCCGACCGCGCCTGGGAAATCAAGGAAGCCGAGGAGCGCGCCAAGAGCTTTCTCGAGGCGCAGGGCGACGTCATCGTTCGCCGCGACGCCGGCGGCCGCATCACCTATGTCAACGATGCGTTCTGCGCGATCGCCGGCCGGTCGCGCCACGACCTGATCAGCACGCGGCTCAACCTTGCGGTGCTCGAGCAAGGCGACGTCGCGGTGCGCCCCGACGGCACGCGCGTGCACGACCAGAAGATCGCCTGCGCCGACGGACCGCGCTGGATCGCCTGGCGCGAGGCGCCGGTGCGCGCCGATCGCAGCGAGCGCACCGAGACGCAGAGCGTCGGCCGCGACGTGACCGACCGGGTGCTCGCCGAGCACGCGCTCGCCGAGGCGCGCGACCAGGCGGACGCCGCCAACCGCGCCAAGAGCCGCTTCCTCGCCATGGTCAGCCACGAGATCCGCACGCCGCTCAACGGCATTCTCGGCATGGCGGATCTCCTGCTCGACACGCCGCTCACGCCCGAGCAGGCGACCTACGTCAAGGCGGTGAAGACGTCGGGCGATACGCTCTTGTCGCTGATCGGCGAGATCCTCGACTTCTCGAAGATCGAGGCCGGCCGGCTCGACCTCGATGCGCGCGCGTTTCCGCTCGGCGCGCTGATCGAGGAAATGGTCGAGCTGCTCAGCCCGCGCGCGCAGGCGAAAGGCATCGAGATCGCCGCCTTCGTCGACGACCGGCTCGCGACCGACGTGATCGGCGACGGGCCGCGGCTGCGCCAGGTGCTGCTCAATCTCGCCGGCAATGCCGTGAAGTTCACCGAGAGCGGCGGCGTCGCCGTCGTCGCCGAGCCCGGCATCTGGCCGAGCGAGATCGCCTTTGCGGTGCGCGACACCGGCGTCGGCATCGCGCCCGACGCGCAGGCCCGCATTTTCGAGGAATTCGAGCAGGCGGACGGCGGCCCGACCCGCCGGCACGGCGGCACCGGCCTCGGCCTGGCGATTTCGCAACGTATCGTGCAGCGCATGGGCGGGCGGATCACGGTCGAAAGCACGCCAGGATCGGGGTCGACTTTCGCGTTCACGGTCGCGCTGCCCGCCGCCGATGCGCCGGCGACGCCCGCGCGCGCCATGCCGCAGCTCGATGAATCCATCCTGATCGCGGCGCCGCAGGCCAGCGTTGCGGCCACGCTGCTCGCGCGCCGGCTGGCGGACTGGGGCGGGCGCACCTGCCTGGTCGCCGATGAGGCGGTCGCGATCGCGCTGCTGCCGGAGCGCGCCTGGAACACCGTCATCGTCGACCGCGCGCTGGGCGCGCAGGCCGCCGCGGCGATCGCCCGCGCATCGGGCCGCAGCGCGGCGCGCCGCATCGTCCTGGTGGCCCCCGATAATCGCAACGAGCTCGCCGACCTGCGGGCGGCGGGCTTCACCGGCTACCTGGTGAAGCCCGTGCGCGCCGCTTCGCTGGCGGCGCGCTTTGCGAGCGAGCCGCCCTCGTTCGAGGAGGCGGAGATCGCCGATGATCGCGCCGCGCCGGCGAGCAACGCCGCGGCCGCGCGCGCGGGCTTCGCGATTCTCGTCGCCGAGGACAACGAGATCAACGCGCTGCTCGCCCGCGCGCTGCTGGCCCGGCTCGGCCACCGGCCGACGCTTGCCGCCACCGGCACCGAGGCGGTCGAGTCCTGGCTCGCGGCGCGCGCGGCGGGCGAGCCTTACGATCTGGTCTTGATGGATGTGCACATGCCGGAGGTGGACGGCATCGAGGCGGCGCGCCGCATTCGCGCCGCCGAGCAGGCCGCGGGCGGCGTGCGCACGCCGATCGTGGCGCTCACCGCCAACGCCTTCAGCGACGATCGCGAGGCCTGTCTTGCGGCCGGCATGGACGCGTTCCTGACCAAGCCGCTCGACCGCGAGCGGCTCGCCGAGCTGCTCGCCGCGGAGCGCGCGACCATCGCGGCGTGAGCGCCGGCTTTATTGACGCACGACCCTGTCGGCGAACCGGTGCCGGTTTCGCCGCGGCCTGCGCTAAAGCTTGCGCAGCGCCACCTCGTCGACGCCGTGGCTTTCGCCCTTCTTGAGAATGAGGTCGGCGCGCTGGCGCGTCGGCAGGATGTTCTCATGCAGATTGACCAGGTTGATGCGCGTCCAGATGTCGGTCGCGGTCGCGGTCGCCTCCGCGTCGGTGAGCTTCGAATAGCGATGGAAGTACGCTTTCGGGTCGCTGAACGCGGTGCTGCGCCAGGTGAGAAAGCGATTCACGTACCAGGTCTTGAGCACCTCCTCGTCGGCGTCGAGATAGATCGAGAAGTCGAAGAAGTCGGAGACGAACGGGATCGCCTCGCCGTCCTTCGGCAGCCGGTTGGCTTGGAGCACGTTGAGGCCCTCGACGATGAGGATGTCGGGGCGGTCGATCTCGACCCAGGGGTTGGGCATCACGTCGTAGACGAGGTGCGAATAGATCGGCGCCCGCGTCGGGCGCCGGCCCGCCTTCACGTCGGTCAGGAAGCGCAGCAGCGCCGGCAGGTCGTAGCTTTCCGGAAAGCCCTTGCGGTCCATCAGGTGCTCGCGCTCGAGGACCGCGTTCGGATAGAGGAAGCCGTCGGTGACGACGAGATCGACCTTCGGCACGTTGGGCCAGCGCGCGAGCAGCGCCTGCAGCACGCGCGCCGTGGTCGACTTGCCGACCGCGACCGAGCCGCCGATGCCGATGATGTAGGGCATCTTGCCGTCCTCGGTGCCGAGGAAGCGCTGCTGCGCGCGAAACAGGCGCTGGGTCGCGGCGACATACATCGAAAGGAGGCGCGACAGCGGCAGGTAGATTTCCTCCACCTCGTTCATGTCGAGGCGATCGTGCATCGAGCGCAGCCGCGTCACCTCCTCGGAGCGCAGCGTCATCGGCGTGTCTTCGCGCAGCGCCGCCCAGGCGGAGCGGGTGAACATGTGGTAGGGCGAAAGGCCGTCGTCGACGCGCTGTTCCATGATTTACCTTCCTGCGCGTGATCTTATCCGAAAACCGGTTCCCACTCTTCGGGATCACGCGCTAATCGCGCTTGCGTGCGGCCTTCTCGTCGAGCCCCGATTGCTTGGTGCGCTCGCTCAGCACCGCCTCGACCTCGGCGAGCGCGACGCCGCGTGCGCGCAGCACCACCAGCAGGTGATAGAGGAGGTCGGCCGCCTCGCCGACCAGCCGCTCGCGATCCTCGCCGACCGCGGCGAGCACGGTCTCGACCGCCTCCTCGCCGAGCTTCTTGGCGCATTGCGCGACGCCGCGGTCGAGCAGCTTGCGCGTATAGGACACCTCCGCGCTGGCGCCCGCGCGCTCGGCGACGCGCTTTTCGAGGTCATGCAGCGTGAAGCTCGTCATGCGGCTCTCTTAGAGCAAATCCCGTTCCGTTGGAATCGGGATTTGCTCTCGATTCATGCTTTGGCGCATATCCTTGTCGGCGAACCGGTGTCCACCCCGCATCGCGTGCGGGGCAGGCTTTCGCCAGGATATGCGCGAGCATCTCGCGGCATGCATCGCGAGCATGGATCAGGGGTCGAGCCGCATCGGCAGCCCGGCCGCCGCCATGTACTGCTTGGCCTGGCGCACCGTGTACTCGCCGAAATGGAAGATCGAGGCGGCGAGCACCGCGGTCGCGTGGCCGTCGCGGATGCCCTCGACCAGGTGATCGAGGTTGCCGACGCCGCCCGACGCGATCACCGGCACCGTGACGGCATCGGCGATCGCGCGGGTGAGCGGAATGTCGAACCCCTGCCGGGTGCCGTCGCGGTCCATGGAGGTGAGCAGGATCTCGCCGGCACCGAGCGCCACCACCTCCTTGGCGTACGCGATGGCGTCGAGCCCGGTCGGCTTGCGGCCGCCGTGGGTGAATATCTCCCAGCGCGCCGGCTCGCCCGCACCGGAGACCTTCTTGGCGTCGATCGCGACCACGATGCATTGGTCGCCGAATTTCTCCGCCGCCTCCTTGACGAAGGCGCGATTGCTCACCGCCGCCGTGTTGATCGACACCTTGTCGGCGCCCGAGCGCAGCAGCGCGCGGATGTCCTCGATGGTGCGCACGCCGCCGCCGACCGTCACCGGCATGAAGCAGGCTTCCGCCGTGCGCCGCACCACGTCGAGCATGATGCCGCGGTTCTCGTGGCTCGCGGTGATGTCGAGGAAGGTGAGCTCGTCGGCGCCGGCCGCGTCATAGGCGATCGCCGCCGCGACCGGGTCGCCGGCGTCGCGCAGGTTGACGAAATTGATCCCCTTGACGACGCGGCCGTCCTTCACGTCGAGGCAGGGAATGACGCGGACCTTGAACATGGGTCAGTAGATCGCCTGGGAGCGGCTCCGCCGCCGGTATTGCGGAATACCGTGCCGGTCAGCCGCTGTCGACTGTCGGCGCGACCGCGTCACGCAGCGTAGTCCCACCCCGCTTCCTTTGAAATCCTTGCGGTTTTTGGCCTGGCTTCGTTCTGCCAAAACGGTCCGGACCCCGCCCAATCCCGCGCATGCGAACGGAACTCCCAAGACTGTGAAGACCGGCCTGCCGCCCGCGGTGCTACCCTCCCGCCACGTCGATCAAGCACGAGGCGATTCCGCCCGTCAGCTGGGCGGCGCTTCTTGGCCGGTCGCGGCCGCTTGATCCGACCAACAAGGATCAAGGAGGCACGCTCATGGCACGAGACCTGACCCAGGACCTGGCACAGGCGCACATCCTCGTCGGTGCGGGCGCCGCACCGGCCGCGCCCGTCATTCGCCGCATCCGGCCAGCGGACCTCATCGACGCATTGCGCGCGGGCTGGAGCGATTTCGCCGCCATGCCGACGCATGCGGTCTTCCTGTGCGCGATCTATCCCGTCGTGGGCATCGGGCTTGCGGGGCTGACCCTCGGCTTCGCGATCATTCCGCTGCTGTTCCCGCTGGCGGCCGGCTTCGCGCTGATCGGGCCGCTCGCGGCGGTCGGCCTCTACGAGCTCAGCCGGCGCCGCGAAGCGGGCCTCGATTCGTCGGCGGGCCATGCGCTCGACGTGCTGCACTCGCCGTCGATCGGCGCCATCGTGGCGCTCGGCGTGCTGCTGCTGATCCTCTTCACGGTGTGGATTGCCGTCGCCCGCGCCGTCTACATCGACAATTTCGGCTACGCGGCCCCGGCCTCGCTCGGCGCGTTCATTCACGACGTGCTGACGACGCGCGCCGGCTGGAACCTGATCGTGTGGGGCAACGGCATCGGCTTCCTGTTCGCGGTCGCGACGCTCGCGGTCGGCGTCGTGTCGTTTCCGCTGCTGCTCGATCGCGATGTCGGCGCCTCGGTTGCGCTGCTCACCTCGATCCGCGTCGTCGTCGCCAACCCGCTCACGATGGCGCTGTGGGGGCTGATCGTTGCCGCGCTGCTGGTGATCGGCTCGCTGCCGCTTTTCGTCGGCCTCGCCGTCGTCCTGCCGGTGCTCGGCCATGCGACCTGGCATCTCTACCGCAAGGCGGTCGAGCCTGACCCGAGCCCGCGGCCGGAGTATCGCCCGCAGGCCAAGGGGCCGCGCTATGCGGCGGATTTCCCGGCGGTGCTGCTGCCGTGGTACCGCGAGGATCGCTAGAGCGGCTTCCGATCACGTGTGAGGCCGAACAGGCGCAGCGCGCGAGAAATGCCGGCGCCTTGTGATCATTGAACTTTCTGGCTTCGTTGTGCGCCGGCGGCGGGCCGCCGGCGCAGATTTTTCTGCGTTCCATGTCACTTTCGGCCGGCCTGGTGCGTCTTGGAGATAGACGCGGATGACATCTGCGGGTTCCGACCGCCCGGCCGCGTCATCGCAATGACGGAGAATCGAGATGATCCGATGGTTCTTGCGGCGGCAGATCGCCGCCTTCGAGCGCAGCTGGAACTACGACGCGAGCTATATCCACGAGCTGATCGATGCCGATCCACGCGCCGCGATGGCTTTCGGCAAGGTGATCGGGCTGAGCCGGTACCGCAAGGATATTCCGGCTGCGCCGCATTATGCGGCGGGGATCGTCGCCGTGATGGCGGAGGATTGCGGGCCGTGCACGCAGCTCACCATCGACATGGCGGAGCGCGAGGGCGTCGATCCCGCGATCCTGCGCGCCGTGGTGGCGCGCGACTTCGCCGCCATGCCCTACGAGGTGGCGCTCGCGGCGCGCTTCGCCGAGAAGACGCTGCAGCGCGCCGCCGAGGCGGACGACCTGCGCGAGGAAGTGCTGCGCGTGTGGGGCCGGCGCGGGCTGGTCTCGCTCGCCTGCGTGATCACCGCGGCGCGCCTCTTCCCGACCATGAAATACGCGCTCGGCCACGGCCACGCCTGCACCCGCCTGCGGGTCGGCGGCGAAACACGGCCGGTGCTGCGCGAGATCACGCGCGCCGCATGACCAGCGGCGGCGACCGGGTCGACCATGTCGAGGCCCATCGGCGCGCGCCGATGTGCCTCGCTACCGCAGGCGCGGCGAGCGCCGAGACCGCCGACATCGTGCCGGAAGAACAGAATGGACCTCGTCACCCATAAGAAATTCAAGAACGGCCGGTTGATGCCGTGGGGAAAAGGCACCGTCGTTATCGGCGCAAAGGGATTTGTCTACCTTAGCGGAAACACGGCGACCGCCGACGACTATGATCCGATCAACAAGACGGGCGGCGGCGCCGTTGGCGATGCGGCGGCGCAGTGGCGCGCAATTCTCGCGAACATCAAAGCGGACCTGGAGGAGCTCGGGAGTGCGCTCGACTATCTCATCAGGCTGACCTTCTTCATCAAGGGGCCGTTTCCCAATGGCGGCGTTCTCAGCTCTCCCAATTTCCGCCTGGACGTGCTGGACGCGTTCTTTGCCGAGCATTGCCCGAAGCACTGCAGCTATAACAACCCGCCGCCCTCGGAGGTGATCGGCGTTGCAGCGCTGGCGCATCCCGACCTGGTCGTTGAAATCGTCGCCGTCGCGGCGCTGCCGGATTAGATGCGGCGGCAAGTTCCTGAAGAATACGGTCGCATCAGCCAAACGGATGATCCGACCGGAAATGTGCCCAGCTCATCAGGGCATGATCGCGAAAGAGCTTGCCCCGGACGCGTGACGGCGATGCGAGAAAAAGCCTTCGCACGCTAGTGCGGCGGATTTGACGTTCCTATCACTCTGCCGCGAGTCCGCATAGGAACGTCAAATCCAAAAGCCGCACTAGAATCAATAAAGTGGCTAGTGTCCTTTCGATTCCGACGTTCGTACAGAGAGTGCCGCAAAGTGATACGAACGTCGGAATCGGGACACTAGCAGACCCATCGTTTTCCGATCTGCTCTGGCGTCTCAGCATCGGTGGAAGAAGCGGTAGATGTCCGGCGCCCGCATCCAGATGAAGTTGCGCTGCAGCCCGCCGTGCTGGTTGATCCACGCTTTCACGTCGGCCGGATAGCCGTGCCAGAGCGTTCCGGTCGCCTGCGACAGATGCGCGAGGTGAAAACCGAAGCTCGCCTGCGGCGTGACGCAGATGCGGCTGCGCGGGATGTGCGCGAGCAGCACGGTGCAGGCCGACTGGCACGGCCCGACGATGCGCACGCGCGCGCCCTCGCGCGCATAGGCGGCCCAGCGGACGTCGTAGTCGGCGACGCGGCCGCCGTGATCGTCGGAGACGTCGATCGTTTGCGCCCGCGCGGGCAGCGCCGCGACGCAGAGCAAGGCGGCGAGGATGAGGTGGCGTGGGTTCATCGGTTGCTCCCCGTGTCTTTCGATTGGGTCAGTTCAAAATCATTTGTGTTCGCGGCTGCTCGTGGTGGGAGGGATTTCGCCTTTGGTCGGGCCGGAGCATCTGGGACAGCCGTTTTTGTCGGTTCGCTGCCTCGCCGCGGCGAGGTAGCGCCTCGTCGAGCCATAAAAACACTGCGTCGTGCAGCGAGGGCGGCCATACGGGCCATTCGGCCCATTGGCGCAATAGGTGATGCATGTCGTCCTCAACCCCGGGATGGCGCCGGCCGGCGACAGCATGGCGATCAGCCCAACGGTGCTCGCGACCGCGCGTGCAGCGATACCCAAGGTGTTCCGGGACGTCCGAGCGAAGATTGTCGACTCCTGCAATGCTGATGTCTGCCCCTCGTCCTTTTCGTCCGGCCTTCCATCGGGATGGCTAGGTCGCCGCTGGGACGCGTCATCATGGCGGGCTCTCTTTTCTTTCGTCTGAGCGACCGAAACGTCGCGAAAGGTCAGTTGCGTTTGGTTGCGATGGCGGTGCGGATCCATTTGCTTTCCCCCGATGGCGATTGCAGTCGCTCGGTCGCGGCGCCCTTTTTCCCGCCGCGTTGCGAGCTCGATTGAACGTCGATCGATGTCCCGTGCACGGTAGGCCGCGGCCGCCGCGAAGTGCTGATCGCGTGGTGACAGAGGAACGATTTTTCGACTAAACTTCCCCGATCGAACGGCGATCGTTCGCGGCAGAAGGGTTCCATGGACCGGGTCGTCCCCAGGATTCTGCGCTTCGACCGGTTCGTGCTCGATTTGCGGCGCGGGTCTTTGCGCGCGCGCGAGCAGGACATCGAGCTGCGGCCCAAGGCGTTCGAGGTTCTATGCTACTTGGTCGAGAACGCGGGCCGGCTGGTCGCTCACGACGAGCTGCATCAGGCGGTGTGGGGCGATGTTGCCGTTACCAACGACTCGATCGTTCAATGCATTCGCGAGCTGCGCAGCAAGCTCGGCGACGATGAGCATCGCCTGATCAAGACCGTGGCTCGCCGCGGTTACCTGCTCGACGCTGCCGTGTCGGAGCAGGAGGCAGAACTCCCGGCGAGCGATTCGCCGGCGATGCCGTCCGAAGAACGGCAGGTCAAGCTCGGCGGACCTCAGCCTGTTCGGCCTCGCCGGACGATCTCGAAACATTTCGCGTTGCTCGCCGTGGTCGCGGTTCTGCTCGTCGGCGCAGGATGGTGGGCCATTCATCAACTGGGTTGGCCAAGGTCAGCGGCAACTCCCGGGCACGGTCAGCTCGCCGAAAATGCCGTTGGCGGTACGCAGCCGCGCACCGTGTTCAAGGACTGCGCGGAATGCCCCGAGATGGTCGCCTTGCCTGCCGGCGAGTTCATGATGGGCGCGCCCGCGAACGAAGTCGGCCGCAAGGACTACGAAGGACTGCCGCGGCGTGTGGTCATCCCAAAGCGATTTGCGATCGGCAGATTCATGGTGACGGTCGACCAGTTCTCGCGTTTCGTTATCGAAACCGGAATGACCGTCAGCAATACTTGCCGCGTGATCATCGGGTTCGATCGCGACGGCCCCAAGTGGGGCGAGGCGCAGGCATCGTTTCGCCATCCCGGCTTCGACACTGCCGGATCGCACCCGGTGGTGTGCGTCAGCTGGTACGAGGCGCAGGCATACGCGACCTGGCTGCAGCGCCGAACCGGCAGGCCTTACCGGTTGCCGACCGAATCCGAGTGGGAATATGCCGCGCGGGCAGGCACGAACACGCGCTACAGCTTCGGCAATGACGAAACGGAGCTATGCGCGTACGCGAGGTTCGCCGATCTCGGCTCTCAGTTTGGATGGCACGACGCGTGTCGCAGCAAGACCGTCGCCTATGGAACCGTTCCGGTTGGAAGCCTCCGACCCAATCCATGGGGAATTTTCGACATGCATGGCAATGCCTGGGAATGGGTGGCAGATTGCTGGACGCCCAACGCAGCGGAGATCCCGACCAACGGATCCGCGTTCACCCGGCTCAACGGTTGCGAGGAAGCGGTCATTCGCGGCGGCAGCTTCGCGTCGGGATCTCGCAGGGTACGATCGGCATCGCGCTCGCCGGCCCCAACCGAAGTTCACAACTATAACAACGGCCTTCGCGTTGTGCTTCCGCTCGACGATTGAACGTTCGGCCCGCTCACGCTTGAGCCGAGCCGGTCACCCCGCCCGCGCCGCCTTGATCAACGCCAGCGCCTCGGCCGCATCGAGCCGCCCGCCGTAAAGCGCGGCTCGAGGATCGTATCCAAGTGCCGACATGCAGCACGCCTCGCCGGCGCAATAAAAGCAGCTTACGCGGAAGCGCCTTGATGATGCGTCAGGCCGAGTGCGCGCAAATCCGGGCGACTCAAATTAAGCGCTAACACCGCCTGTGCTCGCCTGACAAGGCTTCTGCGGCCCGCACCAAGGAACTTCAGCTCCTATGTTTTGACCAATACTTGCCGCAATTAACTATACAGATATTCTGCTGCGTTCCGGTGCGGTTACTCAGGCATCAGCTACCGCAGGCATCCAATGTGAAGGATGGCTAGTACTTGCGGCCGGCGACCGGCCTCTGGCGCGGTCCGCTGCCTTGCTGCGTGGATGACACCGCCCGGCGCTTGCCGCATTGGCTGAGGCTGCCGCAACCGTAGACGACACGGCAGGCGACAAAGCAATGATGTTCGCCGATCTGGCAACTCTCGTAGCACTGGCGAAGCGTCCGCGCGGCGGCCGGCGTGGGCTGCAATGCGTGGAGCACGACGATCAGCGCGGCGAGAGCCATAAGGCTCGTCGCCGGCTTGATGCGGACGGCACGATCGAACATCATCGCTGGGCGGACTATCATGACTCTGTCCTCTATGTGGTCGGGGTGGGCCGGTGATGAAGCGCTTTCTCGCGCGTCCCGCGGGTCACTGTGGCGGGCTTCGCATCATGCTCGTCGAATTGCGTCAGCGATGAAGCTGTTTCTCACGGGGCCCGACGGTCTCCGTGGCCGGTTTCGCCTTATGCCGCGCGTCGAACGCGTTGGTGACGCCATGAGCCCCGCACCAGCGGTAGCAACGATTTCTTTCGATCGCAGAACCAGAATAAGTGCGATTGCAGTAAGAGGCGCAGGGATCCGGGCCCTGCCGCGGCACGGCACGGGCGGGAGCGGCGAGGACGACGGCTGCGAGCGCAACGCCGCCAACTGCGAACAAGAACCTGCCCCTTGTCCGTTTCGTCGGACCTTCCCTCGCGACGGCTGAGTTGATGCGAGAACGCGTCATCATGGCGAGTCCGGCTCCTCTGTTTGGTCTGAGCGACCGTAACGTCGCGGCATGGACAGCGCTGCGGCCAATGCGCCAAGCATTGCGGCAAAGGCGATGCAGCTCCCGCCCCTTCATTCGAACGGTGAAATTCGCCATGCCTGTCAGCGCGACGCCCGCGACCATTGGCGCCGTTGCGCACAACATCGTCGACTCCGGCCGCGCGGTCATTGATGACGCTTCCTGCGCGTCACCCGAGTGAGAGTCCCTTTAGGGCCTTTAGCGTCCTTAGGTCCTTTAGGGCGCGTAATCGCGGTTCTCGTAGGATATTTCGCGGCACAATAGTTCAGGCATGAATTAATTTCCCGGCTCGGGCCGAAGTAGCATATGGTCACACACCTTTCATAGGTTTTAGGCGGCACCGCGCGCGCAGGACCGGCGACCGAGATGGCTGCGAGTGAGAGGCCACTCAACGCAAATAAAAACTTCGTCAGCGAGCGGCACGAGCGCGGTGTCGGGCCCATGCAGAAAGCACGCTCGAACATTGCTGCCGGACGATCCATGACTCTCTCCTCGATCTCGTCGGCTCGTGCAGGGCGACCTACGGCCGGTTTTTCGCAGGGCCTTTGGAAAGCGTGACGTGGACGCACCTCGTCTCGTTGCAGAGCCAGCAGTGCGATCCGATGCAGCTCGAGAACGTCTTGTCCTGATGCGTGATCCTGCGGGTGCCATGGGTGCACCCCGCCGTGCGCTCGCACGGGGCGATGCGGACTGCCTTCGGAGCGGTATGCCCGGGTGATCGCGGGCCGGACGCCGCAGCCGGCGAGAGCATCGCGATGCAGGCAAGTCCCGCGAGCGCGAATACGACGAGGCTCGACGCCGTCCGGTTCGTCCGAGTGAAGATTGCCGCCTGCGCGGGTCGCTCCGCGCCGACGGCCGCATCGCTGTTCGAACGGGGGCTCATGGGTGTCTCCTGTTATGACCGCTCGGGCGTTAATGTCGCTTGCTGCCGGAGTGAACCGGGGCCGGATTTGGATTGCGGCGCGCCGTCGCTCGCGTGTTGTTGCCGGCCGTCAACCGGCATACAGCGGTGCATCGCTCGACGGAGCCGCGCGGATTGCTGTAGCAGCGGTTGAGGCATGCCTCGAGACCGCCGTCCCTCGGCCTGGCGTGGCCGGGGTAAGCGACGGCGATCGCCGCCAATGCGAGTGCACCAAGCGTGGTCGAAAGCCTCGTCATGATTTCTTCTCTTTCGTTCAATGCCTATTGCTGCTCGACGTCGTGCGGCTCGTCGGACCGAAGTCATCGGCGGGCGCTAACAGGCCCAGGTAGGTGGTCGGCGGTGGCCCCCCGGGCCGATCGGGCCGAGGATGGGATGACAGCCACCATGGATCGTACTGCGCGAGTACATTGCGCTGCCGTTGTTCACCTTGGCGGCGTACGCGTCGCGAGGTGCGGCGATCAGCACGGCGCTGGCCGCGAGCGTCGCGGCAAGACCAACCGATATCTTGAGCATTGTGCGAACGATCATGGGAGCCTCCTATTTCGCGAGAAGCGCGGATCGCTTTCTCATTGCGTTGGTCGTGTGCCGGGGACGTCTGGGTCGTGATTCGCATCACGATCCGGTCGTTTTGCGCTCGACCCCGTTGATGCCGGTGTCGTCCACGCTGGTCGCATCATCGGTGCCGGCCTTCGGTCCAGAGGGCTTCCTCATCGATGAAGCGCGCTCGCGCGGGCCGGCTTTGTCGTGATGGGTTCAGTCTTGCGGCGTGCGCTCGGCGCGTTGCGCGACGCGCCGGTAAAAACGGCAACGCAATATTGCTGGCATTCATGCGCGCTGCGCGGGTCTTTTATCGCCGAACAGTGGGCGAGACAGGCGCCAAAGGGATCCTTCGGCTTGGCGCCGGCGGGAAGCGCCAAAGAGACGGCAGCCAGCGTGAGCGCTCCAGCCAAAAGCAAAGCCCTGGCCATGATTTTCTTCACGGTTCGATCGACTTGCGCGGCATTGCGGTCTTCTCACGTTATTCGGGTGAATGGTCCCCTTGCTTCATCTCTTGCTTCATCTCGTCGGATCGCATCATCGACGATGCCACGTCGGCCGAGCGGGCGCGCCGGTCACGGCGACGGGATCTGGTTGGGGTTTTCGGCGCACGCTCATGTTCTGGACGCCATTGGGATATCTTGCCGCGCAAACATCCTGGCAGTGCCACCGCGCATGCCGGTTCTGGACGTAGGTGCAATCGTAGAGACACGCCTGCAGGCCACCCTTCGGCATGGCGTTGCCAGGGCATGCGTAGGCGATCGCCGCCAATGCGAGCGGGCCAAGCGAGCTCAAAAGCTTTGTCATGGTTCCTCTCTTTTGTTCGACCAAGGCAAGCTCGGGCGCGTTTCCTCTCGCTTGTCGCCCCGCGTGGTCGGCACGTCGCATGGCGAGGAAACCGCGATCTAGCAGACCCACCGTGTCACCGACCTGCACGGTCCTCCGAGCGGAGGATGGCCGGCAGGGCAAACTTTCGTGGTGACCTGGCGACAGCCGCCGTGGACGGTCCGGGTGGAGTATGTGCCGCTGCCGTTGTTCACCTTGGCGGCATCGGCGCCTCCGCTTACGGCGAGCAGGACGGCACCGCCTGCGAGCACCGCGACGAGGCCGGCCGGTAGCTTGGGGGGCGAGCGAACGATCATGTGTCTCTCTCCTTTGTCTCGACCGTCGCGTCAGCGTGGCCGCTAGTGTTTGTGGCTGCTCGAGCGCGCCGGAATCGTTGGGCCGAACGGGTTGGTGTAGCCAGTGTGCAGGGTGGGGCCGGTGCGGACCGCAGCCCGGCGCGTCGTCGAGGCGCCGGCACGCAAGATACCGTTGACGGCGTCCGCCTGGCCGACCGGAAGATGGCCTACCGGGTGCTGGCCTCCTTTCGGTCTGGCAGCCGCGCATACTTTCGTGTTGCACGTGAAGCAGACGGTGGGGCTGCAGCCAACGGTCACGCCGTTACCGTAGGTGCGGTAGCCGCATCCCGCGGTGCGATCGCATGCGCCGAGGAGAGCCGCCTTCGGAACGGTTTTTCCGTTGTGAGCCCCCGTGACGTTCTCGGCGGCGGCATCAGGAAGCGTGACGATCACGGCGACCGCGCTCGCGGCCGCAATAGCAACAGCCCGTCGAATATATGGAGAAATCCGCGTGAACATTGTCCATCTCCTGAGATTGAGCGCCCGCGCGCGCGGCACCTAGCGCTTGCGGCCGCTGAAATGATCCATGGAATATTTGCGAGCGACTGAATGCGCCTCGCGGACGGTGCCGCCGGCCACCGTGCGACGCTGCATCACGGTGGTGCGGCGCAGGAGGTTTTTGACGCCATCCGCTTGTCCGATCGGAAGGTGGCTTCCTGGCCGAGGCTTCGCCACATCCGCCGTGCACTGGCTCGTGTTGCAAGCGAAGCAGACGGTAGGACTACATCCAATAGTCACACCGGTCTTTGGGTTGGTGGAATATTGGCAGCCAGCAGTTCGATCGCATGCGGCGAGCGTGGATTTGAGCGGAGCAGTATGACCCGGTGGGCGGGGATTGGCAGCCACGGCCGGCGAGAGCAAGGTGACGTAGGCGAGTCCCGCGAACGCGAATGCGACGAGGCTCGAGGGGTTGCGGTTGGTCCGCAGGAGTATTGCGGCCGCCTCACGTCGCTCGGAGCGGATCGCCCTGTCGATGTTGGAACGCGTGATCATGGGCATCTCCTGTTTCGCGAGAAGCGCGGATCGCTTCGTCATTCGTTCGTCGCGTGGCGCGGCCGATCGGGTCGTGATCTGCGTCACGATCGGGTCGATTGCGGCGTGCCGGTCGATAGGACGGCGGCCATCTCGAGGCTGCCGGCCGAAGGCAAAACGCTGCTGATCCGTCGCATCAGCATCTTCGAAAGAAGCGGTAGATGTCGGGCGCGCGCATCCAGAGGAAGTCGCGCTGGAGCCCGCCGTGCGCGTTGATCCAGGCCTTGATGTCGGCCGGATAGCCGCTCCACAGCGTGGTCGTCGCCTGCGACCGATGGGCCAGATGAAAACCGAAGCTCGCCTGCGGCGTGACGCAGATGGAGCTGCGCGGGACGTGCGCGAGCAGCACCGTGCACGCCGACTGGCACGGGCCGACGATGCGCACGCGCGCGCCGGCATGAGCGGCCCAGCGGGCGTCGTAGTCGGCGACGCGCCCGCCGTGACTGTCATCGACGTCGATGGTTTCCGCGCGCGCGGGAAGCGCCGCTGCGCCGAGCAGGATGGCGAGGACGATGCTGCTTGGTTTCATGGCATCCAGCTGATGTCGGCGGGCAGTGCGATCAGCGACACGAGCAATCCGGCGAGCGAGATCAGCACCACGACGGCGAGGTCGCGCGTGCCGGTGGAAGCGTCCGCGCTTCGCGCCCGCTGACGCGCCGTGGAGAAAGGCGCGTCTGGCGCGGCAGGCAGGCCGCGCCGCAGGCGCGGGCTGAAAGCGATCGAGGTGGTCCGTTTCGTCTGAGCCAACATTGCCGTCTCCCGACATCGAAGAACGGCGCCGATCGCGATCGGCGCGCAGGGGTGCAGTTACCGTCAGCCTCGGCCCCCCGCCGCAACATCTGGGTATCGTCACACTGCATCAGTGTCGCGAACACGCCAGGCCGCAACGGCAAAGACGTGAGCGGTTGCTGAAGCGATTCTGAAAATGCTATTGTCGCAAGCAGTTGCGCAGCAGAAATGAACGGGCGACATGCAGGCCCTGCGCTTCGAGACCTTTACGCTCGACCGGTCGAGCGGGCTGTTGATGCAGGGCGAGCGGCGCATCACGCTGCGGCGCCAGGCCCTCGCGGTGCTGTCGTACCTGGCCGAGCGCGCGGGCCAGCTGGTCACGAACAAAGAGCTGATCGAATCCTGCTGGGACAATCCCCGGCAGACGAGCGTGAACTCGCTCGCGCAATGCATCAAGGCGATCCGCGAGGCCCTGGGCGCGAGCGATCACGAGATCATCCGGACCGTGCACGGCCAGGGCTACGTATTCGCGGCCCCGGTCTCGACCGTGCCGGTGGAAACGGGCGCGGGTCCGGAACGCTTGGACGACGAACGCTTGGACCGGGAGCGTTTGGGCCAGGACGGCTCGGGCACGAATGCGCTCGCTCCCGCAGAGCCCGATGTCTCCTCCACGCCGGCACGGCCCGAAGTGCATTCACGGCCGCCCGGCTTGCTGCGCCGAGGCCCCTACGCACTCGCGGCCGTCATCCTGCTCCTCGGGGTGCTCGCCGGCACCACGTGGGCGGTGGTGAGCCGGCTCGGCGGCCCGACCGGGAGCACCATGATGGCGGCGCCGTCGATCGCGGTCCTCCCCTTCGAGACGGTCGGCGAGGAAACCCAGAAGCGCGGCGCCGCCGGCACCTTGGCGGACGACGTCACGACCGAGCTCACGCGTACGCCGCGCGGCTACGACCTGCGCATCAGCTCCACATCCGGCTACGCTCTCGCAGGTGCGCCGGCCCGGCGCGTCGGCCGCGAACTCGGCGTACGCTATCTCGTGCTGGGAACGATGCGGCACGACAGCACGACATGGCAGGTCAACGTTCAGCTCGTCGAAGCGAACGCCGACCGCCCGATCTGGGCGGAGCTGTTCGGCTACGTGCCCGACGAGCCAGGCGCGCAGAACCGGCTGGCGGAACGCATCGCGCGTGCGATCGGCGCCCAGGTGTTGCGGGCCGAGAGCCGGCGACCGCTCCCAGCCGCGCCGCAAGCCGGGCATTTCGTCATTCTGGGCCGCGCGCTCATGTCGGGGCAGGGAGGCGCCAAGGCCAACCGGAACGCCATGGCCTTCTTCGACAAGGCGCGCGTGCTCGATCCCAACTCGGTCCCGGCGCTCCTGGGCTATGGCCGGACCAGGGTCAATGCCGCGCTCAATGGCTGGGTCTCCGCGGAGGAAGCGAATGCGCTGCTCGATGCGGCAGAGCCTGTGATCAAGCACGCGATCGAGATCGACTCGCGGGACGTGGGCCTGCACGTGCTGCGTGGCGCCTACCTGCGCGCGCGGGGCCGTGACGACGATGCGATCGCAGCCTTTCAACGGGCGCTGGAGCTGCTTCCCTCTTATGCGCTCGCCCATGCGGAGCTGGGACGCGCCAAGATCGAGGTCGGATTGGCCGACGAGGCAATGACGGATATCGAGGAGGCCGTCCGCCTCAGCCCCGACGACCCATACGTCGGCGCCTGGTACTTTTGGGCCGGAATGGCCGAGGTTCACGTCGGACACTACAAGGACGCCGTGAAGTGGCTTCTGCGGGCGCGCAACGAGAACCGGGTCCATGCCAACACGGCGCTTTGGCTGGCGGCCGCATACGGCGGGCTCGAGGAATGGAGCGAGGCCCGCCACTACCTGCAGGAGCACCTCGACGCCGCGCCGAAGTTCTCCATCGTCAGCTGGAAACACGCCTTTGCGAGCGATCAGCCTACCGTCGCGTCCCAGCGTGCGCGCATCGTGACGATCCTGTGCCATCTCGGGGTACCCGGCTGCCCCGTGACGAGCACCGCCCTGCCGTGACAGCCCGATCACACCCCTCCCGAGCGCTACGGTCATCCAGCCCGGACTAGAGCACATCCCGTTCCGATGGAATCGGGATGTGCTCTGGATTTCTTTACTTGGCGCATATCCTTGTCGGCGAACCTCGGTCCACTTCGCCGGGATATGCGCTAGTCGGCCTCTGATCACACCACCCGCGCCGCCTTGATCAACGCCAGCGCCACCCCGGCATCGAGCCGTCCGTCATAGAGCGCGCGGCCCGCGATCGCGCCTTGCAGCTTCTGCGCACGCGGCGCGAGCAGCGCCTTCACGTCCTCGATCGAGGCGAGGCCGCCCGAGGCCACCACCGGAATCGAGATCGCGTCGGCGAGCGCGATCGTCGCGTCGAGGTTGAGGCCCTTGAGCAGTCCGTCGCGCGCGATGTCGGTGTAGATGATCGCGGCGACGCCGGCGTCCTCGAAGCGGCGGGCGATGTCGAGGGCGGAAAGCTCGGAGGTCTCGGCCCAGCCCTGCGTCGCGACCTTGCCGTCGCGCGCATCGAGGCCGACCGCGACGCGCTTGGGAAACGCGCGCGCGGCCTGCCGCACGAAAGCGGGGTCGCGCACCGCGGCGGTGCCGATGATGACGCGGTCGACGCCCTTGCCGAGCCAGCCCTCGACGGTCGCCATGTCGCGGATGCCGCCGCCGAGCTGCACGCACAGGCCGACCGTCTCGAGGATGCGCTCGACCGCGGCGGCATTCATCGGCTTGCCCGCGAAGGCGCCGTCGAGGTCGACCACGTGCAGGTGGCGAAAGCCTTCGGCCTCGAAGGTGTGCGCCTGCGCGGCCGGATCGCGATTGAACACGGTGGCGCGGCCCATGTCGCCCTGCTCGAGCCGCACGCACACGCCGTCCTTGAGGTCGATCGCCGGGAACAGAATCATTGTTCGACTACGGCATCCACTTGAGGAAATTCGCGATCAGCGCGAGGCCGAGGCGCTGGCTCTTCTCCGGGTGGAACTGGGTGCCCAGCATGGTGTCGCGCGCAACGATCGCGGTGACGGGTCCGCCGTAGTCGGCCTGCGCGACGAGGTCGGCGCGGTCGGCGACTTTCAGCTCATAGGAGTGCACGAAATAGGCGTGCAGCCCGGAGGCTCCGGTGGCGATGCCGTCGAGCAGCGGGTGATGGCGCAGCTCGTTGAGCGTGTTCCAGCCCATGTGCGGGATCTTCAGGCCGGGATCGCTCGGCGCGATGCGGTCGACCTCGCCGGCGATCCAGCCGAGGCCCGGCGTCACCTCGTATTCGCGCCCGCGCTCGGCCATCAGCTGCATGCCGACGCAGATGCCGAAGAACGGCCGGCCTTTCTGCCGCACCGCGACGTTGAGCGCGTCGACCATGCCGCCGACCGCATCGAGCCCGCGCCGGCAGTCCGCAAAGGCGCCGACGCCGGGCAGCACCACGCGGTCGGCGCGCGCGACCGTGTCGGGATCGCGTGTCACCAGGATCGGCTGGTCATGGCCGCACTCGCGCGCCGCCCGCTCGAACGCCTTGGCGGCCGAGTGCAGGTTGCCGGAATCATAGTCGACGATCGCGACGCTCACCCGCCGCCTCCCGGCTGGGGAAAGAGGCCGACCACGTCGGTCGCCTCGCGCGGCGCGACCGGCGGTGGCGGCGGGGCCGCGAGCGCCGCCTCCATCTCGCGCGTCGTCTCGAGCGACACGTAACGATCGAAAAAGCGCCGCTCGGCGCTCTCGCGATCTTCGCCCACCACCGCGCCGACCTCGCGCCAGCCGTTGAGGAGCAGCGTCCAGCGCCGCAGGTTCGCCGCCTCGAAACCGATCAGCAGCGAAAGCAGCATGATGGCGAAGCTGCGCGCGCCGGCGCCGACACCGGCAAAGTGCAGCGCGAGAACCAGCGCGACGCTCGCCGCGACATAGCCCACCAGCACGATCCACAGCCGATGCCACAGCATCCACAACGGCGCGAGCAGGAAGGCACTCCAGGTGAAGCGGTCGGGCACGAACGCGATGCGTTCCGCCCGCGTCAGCGAGCTTCTGTCCTTGGCCGGCGGCTCGAACACCATGTAGACCGTCATGGTCGGACCTCGTTTTCTGTTCTCCCTCTCTCCGAAGGGGAGAGGTGAAGAGGAAGAACTACCCGCCGAGCGTTCCTTTCGTCGACGGCACCTCGCCCTTGGCGCGCTCGTCGATCGCGACGGCGGCGCGTAGCGCGCGGGCGAGACCTTTGAAGCAGGATTCGGCGATATGATGGTCGTTCGATCCGTACAGGGTCTCGACGTGCAGCGTCACCCCGGCGTTCATCGCGAAAGCCTGGAACCACTCGTTGACCAGCTCGGTGTCGAAGGTGCCGACCTTGGGCCGCGTGAACGGCGCCTTGAACACCAGGAACGGCCGGCCGGAAATGTCGATCGCGACGCGGGTCAGCGCCTCGTCCATCGGCACGTGCACGTCGGCATAACGGGTGATGCCGCGCATGTCGCCGAGCGCCTGCTTGACGGCCGCGCCGAGCGAGATGCCGACATCCTCGGTGGTGTGATGGTGGTCGATGTGCAGGTCGCCCTTGGCCTTGACCGTGATGTCGATACGCGAGTGGCGCGCGAGCAGATCGAGCATGTGGTCGAGAAAGCCGATGCCGGTCGTGATCGACGACGCGCCGGTGCCGTCGAGATCGACCGCGACCTCGACGTCGGTTTCCTTGGTGGTGCGCTTGACCGAGCCTTTGCGCATGGGGGAGCCTGCGGGGGTGAATGGCGGGCGCCTTGTATCAGGGGATTGGGGGGTTCGCCACTGCGGCCGCGCAGCTCCCCTCCCCCCGCGAGCCCGCGGGTCTTGCCTTCGGCGCCGCTTGCGCCGAGCAAGCGATTCAGGTCGCCCATCCGGAGGCTCGGAGCAAGGGTAGTCCCCCCACCCCTCGCTCCGCAGCTTCGCTGTGTCGCTCGACCCTCCCCGCCACGAAACCCGGGCCTGCCCGGGTTTCGCATCAATGAGTGCGCAAGTCGGGCAAGCCCGACTTGCGTGGGCGGGAGGGTAAGAACAACCGCGTTTGCATTGGGGCCCTGAAGCACATAAATCAGCCCGGCCACACGGTTCCGATCGATGCAAAATCCCAACAATCCGCAAGATTCCTGGCACGGCACCACCATCCTGACGGTCCGCAAGGGCGGCTCGGTCGTGATCGGCGGCGACGGCCAGGTGTCGATCGGGCAGACCATCGTCAAGGCCAATGCGCGCAAGGTGCGCCGCCTCACCAAGGGCGACGTGATCGGCGGCTTCGCGGGCGCGACGGCCGACGCGTTCACGCTGTTCGAGCGGCTGGAGGCGAAGCTCGAGCAGTATCCCGCCCAGCTCTTGCGCGCCGCGGTCGAGCTTGCCAAGGACTGGCGCACCGACCGCTACCTGCGCCGCCTCGAGGCGATGATGATCGTCGCCGACAAGGAGGTGTCGCTGGTGCTCACCGGCACCGGCGACGTGCTCGAGCCGGAGGGCGGCGTGATGGGCATCGGCTCGGGGGGCAACTATGCGCTCGCGGCGGCGCGGGCCTTGATCGACACCGACATGGAGGCCGAGGCGATCGTCCGGAAGGCGATGGCGATCGCGGCCGACATCTGCGTCTACACCAACCGCAACGTGACGATCGAGAAGCTCTAGGCATGAACGCATTTTGCCTCGGCGATGTCATTGCGAGGCGTGCGCAGCACGCCGAAGCAATCTCGTCGTGTGGGCGGGATTGCTTCGTCGCGCTGCGCGCTCCTCGCAATGACCATGGAATGAAATGACCGACTTCTCGCCGCGTGAAATCGTCTCCGAGCTCGACCGCTTCATCGTCGGCCAGGGCGACGCCAAGCGCGCGGTCGCGATCGCGCTGCGCAACCGCTGGCGCCGCCTGCAGCTCGACGAGAAGCTGCGCGAGGAGGTGATGCCGAAGAACATCCTGATGATCGGCCCGACCGGCGTCGGCAAGACCGAGATCTCGCGGCGCCTCGCGCGGCTCGCGGGCGCGCCGTTCCTGAAAGTCGAGGCGACCAAGTTCACCGAGGTCGGCTATGTCGGCCGCGACGTCGAGCAGATCGTGCGCGACCTGGTCGAGATCGCGATCGCGCTCACGCGCGAGCGCAAGCGCAAGGACGTGCAGGCGCGCGCCTATGACGCGGCGGAAAGCCGCGTCGTCGATGCGCTCACCGGCGCGAACGCGAGCGCGTCGACCAAGGATACCTTCCGCAAGAAGCTGCGCGCCGGCGAGATGGACGACAAGGAGATCGACATCGAGGTGCAGGCCTCGGGCGGCGGCATGCCGCTGTTCGAGATCCCCGGCATGCCGGGCGCGCAGATGGGCGCGATCTCGATCGGCGACATCTTCGGCAAGCTCGGCCAGCGCACCAAGACGCGCCGCGTCACCGTCAAGGAATCCTACGAGATCCTGATCAACGAGGAATCCGACAAGCTGCTCGACCAGGATGCGCTGGTGCAGGAGGCGATCCACGCGGTGGAGAACAACGGCATCGTGTTTCTCGACGAGATCGACAAGATCACCGCGCGCGAGGGCCGCATGGGCGCCGACGTGTCGCGCGAGGGCGTGCAGCGCGACCTGCTGCCGCTGATCGAGGGCACCTCCGTGTCGACCAAGCACGGCACGGTCAAGACCGACCACATCCTGTTCATCGCGTCGGGCGCCTTCCATCTCGCCAAGCCGTCGGACCTCCTGCCCGAGCTGCAGGGCCGCCTGCCGATCCGGGTCGAGCTGAAGCCGCTCACGCGCGAGGACCTGCGCCGCATCCTCACCGAGCCCGAGGGCTCGCTGATCAAGCAATACGTCGCGCTGATGGCGACCGAGGGCGTGACGCTGAACTTCACCGAGGACGCGATCGACGCTATCGCGGACGTAACCGTGTCGGTCAACTCGACGGTGGAGAACATCGGCGCGCGCCGGCTGCAGACCGTGATGGAGCGGGTGCTCGACGAGATCTCGTTCACGGCGGGCGACCGCTCGGGCGAGACCGTGCAGGTGGACGGCGAGTATGTGAAGAGCCGCGTCGCGGACCTAGCGAAGAACGCGGATCTGAGCCGATTTATTCTCTGATGCGGCGCGCTTCTGCGGCCCCCCATTCGACGTCCTCGTCGCTGATCTCAACCGGCTGCAGATCGAAAGCCGTGTAGTACGGGATTCGCTCGCCCACGGCGACGCTTTCCCATGCCGCGTTGTGGCTGAGCTCGCTGATTTCGCGCGCCGAACGCGCACAAACGAAGTCAGACACGTCATCGATGAGCTGGCGTTCGAGCGTTGATAACCGCGAGGTCTCCGGAGCCTTGAGCGCGATGAAATCGTATTTGGCAAAGCCAAAATAGTCGCGTCGCTTCACCTCCAGCTTTCCGGCCGCAGCGAGGCTACGAACCGCCCACGTGAGATGACGCGCGACCGGCCCAAACGGCTGTTTTTGATATTCCACGCCGGTCAAGGGACGTCCGGTCGCCGCAAAATGCAGCATATCGGCGTAGTACAGTATCTTGTGAAGCTTGACGCGACCGAGCTCGGCAGGAGGAATCTTGTCGCAGACAAAGTGGACCACGTCCAATAATTTGGCGCGATCGAATTGAATCTGCTCGTCGATGTCGATCGTGACGAAGTTCATGGCGAATCATATGCCGAATTGATTCGGCGCCGCAAGCGCTCAGGTCTCACCCCGCCGCTTGCGCAGCCGCACATAAAGCGCCCCCTCGCCGCCATGCGCGACATGCGCTTCCTCGAAGCCGAGCACGACCTCGCGCAGCTCGGGCAGGCGCAGCCAGTGCGGCACCTGGCGGCGCAGCACGCCGCGCTCGGCATCGGCGGAGCGCATGCCCTTGCCGGTGACGACGAGCGCGAACTTGGCGCCTTCATGCTGGGCGCGGCGGAGAAACCGCGACAGCGCCGCATGCGCTTGCGCCTGCGTCATCCCATGCAGATCGAGGCGCGCGTCGATAGCGGCACGGCCGCGGGCGAGCTGCTGCTTCTCGCGCCGCGCCAGCGGCGCGAGCGGCGGCGGGGCAGGCGGTTTGGCGGGCGAGGGCGAAGGCCGCACGGTCTTCGCAGTTCGCACCGGCTTGGCGGTTCTCGGCGAGGCGACAGGCTCGGGCTTCGCGACCTTCGCATCATCCTTTGCCCGCGCAGCGCGCTTGCGCAGCGGCTTGACCGAGCGCGCGATGCCGCGCCACAGCTCGTGCTCCTCCTCGCTCAGCTCGCGCCGGCTCATGGCTTGCGCTTCGGCTTTGGTCCCGGCTTTGGTCCCGGCTTGGGCACGCCGCGCGCGGCCGTGCGCCCGGGCGGCGCCACCTTCGGCTGCGCCTGGCGCGCGATCAGATCGACCGGGCGCGGCAGCGGCAGCGGCATTTTGGCGCCGGCTTCCACCGGATCGACCTCACGCGGGATCAACATGGTGAACTCGCCATGGTTCTTGATCCGGCCCGCGACCTGGCCGGCGAGCTTGCCGGAACCCCAATAGATGTCGGCGCGCGCCGGGCCGACGATGGCGGAGCCGGTGTCCTGCGCGATCATCAGGTGGCGGAAGGGGTCTTTCGCGGTCGCTGAATCGATCGGCAGGTCGCTCTGGATGAAGAACGGCGTGCCGTAGACGTGCAGCGCCTTGTCGACCGCGATCGAGCGCCCGGGCGTGAGCGGCAGGCCCTGCGCGCCGAGCGGCTGCTCGTCGTCGCCGAGCCCGACGATGCGGAAGAACACGAACGACTTGTTCTGCCGGCGCAGCTCCTCGGCGCCGTCGGGATTGTCGCGGATCCATTGGCGGATGCGATCCATCGACATCTCGGCGCGCGGCACCAGGTTGCGCTCGATCAGGATGCGGCCGATCGGCGTGTAGGGATATCCGTTGTGGCTGTCGTAGTTGATGCGCATCACGAGGCCGTCCTCGAGCCGAATGCGCGCCGAGCCCTGGATCTGGATGAACAGGGCGTCGGTCTGGTCCTTGATCCAGCAGAGTTCCAGATGCTGGCCGTCGAGCGCGCCGTCCTCGATCTGGGCGCGGTCGTAATAGGGCACGAGCTTGCCGGAGCTGTCGCGCCGCAGGGACTGGCCGGTGTTGGGAAAGCCGGCGCCGTTCGGCGTGCCGGCAGGCGGCAGCAGGTCGGGCGGGCGCCGGTAGATCGGCACATGATAGATGCCGGTCGGGAAACGCGAGCCGTCGACGATCGGCTCGTAGTAGCCGGTGAGGAAGCCCATGGCATCGCCGAGCTTGGCGATGCGGGCAGGGCGGAAGTTATCCTCGAAGAACTTGCGCGCCGCCGCTTCGCCGAGGGTGCCCGCTTTCAGCGCGCGCTGGCACACCGCGCGCAACGCCGCATACATCGGGCGGTTCTCGCCCGGCGGATGCGCCGTGTTGACGATCGGCCGGCAGCTGACGAGGAAAACCGCAAAGGCGGCCGCGTGATCGTCCGCCGCCCAGCCGTCGAGATGGTCCCAATCGACCGGCTCGAGCCCGGCGTCACGGATCGCGAGCGGGCTCGGCACGTCGGCCACCGCCGGACCGGTTGGCGCGAATTTTTCCCGCTTGTGCGCTCTTGCGGCCGGCCGCGGCTTCGCCACGACCGCGTGCCGATGGCGCGCCGCCGCCGCCGGCGTGCACAGCCCGAGATCTAGACCAAGACTCACGATGAAGATGGCAGCAAGCCCGACAAGCCAGCGCTCGAGCGACGTCCGACGCGGCGCTTGCGATCGCCGGCCATCCCGCTCATCCACGGAGCATAATCTAGTCCGAAAACCGGCGGCCACTTTTCGGGGTCACTGTTTCAGTGGGCGCATGTCCTTCTCGGCGAGCCGGTATCCACTTCGCCGGGACATGCGCTAATGACCCGCTTCGGTCGCCACGAGCTTCCAGTTGGGATCGCGCGAGGTCACGTCGCGCGCAAAGGTCCACACGTCGGTCACGTCCGTGACCTTGTCGGCATTGCCGTCGATCACGTTGCCGGCCTTGTCACGCGTGACCGAGACGAGCTGGGAGACGAACCGCACCGTGACCTGGGCGGTGGTGCGGCCGCGCACTTCGGCGCCGGCGATTTCCGTGGTGTCGATCGACACGAAGCGCGTTTCCGCCGTCTCGCCGCGGCTTTCGCGCTCGCGGATGACGCCATCGAAGCTGTCGAACACTTCCTTCGACAGCCACTCGCGCAGGGTGCGCCGGTCGCCCTGCGCGAAGGCGACGACGATCATCTCGTAGGCGGCGCGGGCGCCGGCGAGGAAGTGGCGCGGATCGAAGCTCTTATCGGCCGCGAGGATCGCATCGAGCCCGGTCGCGATCGCCGAGCCCGCCGACGCAATGCCCTTCCAACGGTCGCTCGGCTCGCTCGGCTCGGCCGGCTTGACGGGCTGCTGCTCGATCGTGCGCGGCGGCAGGGTCACGACCTTGTCGCCCGCCGTCCCGCGCACGGCGTCGCGCGCCGAATAGGGGTCGTAGGGCGGCCGCTCGCGCCCGGTCCGTTGTCCCAGCACGCTGCGCAGCTTCAGGAAGATGATCACTGCGAGCGCGAGGAAAATGATGGTGTAAAGGTCGAACACGTCCTGCATGCTTTCGGCAGCCGTTTCGGGGTTCGGCGACCCGCGCCGGTCAGCGGCGGCGCACCGGTCCTCGCACGGTCATGTAGTCACGCAACTTTGTCGATCCAGAGGCCAGCCCCCGGACCGTCGCACACCGTCGACCCGAACTCCACGCCGGCCCACGGGTCCGAGATACGGTTTCGCACGCAATACCAGGAGCCGCCGTTGCGTACCCGATCGGGTCAGGCTTGTATCGACGCGCCGGACGGATAGCGTAGCGTCGGAGCGACCTTAGACCATCACGGGTGCGCCGCCAACCTCGCGTGGCGCGGATGAGACCCATGCGATTGGCCATGCGGATCGCGATCTTCCTGCTGTTGCTGCCCGCCGCCGAATTCTTGGCGTTCCTGCTGGTCGCGTGGGCGATCGGATTTCTGCCGGCGCTCGGCCTGATGCTGCTCACGTCGTTGGCCGGAGGTGTCGTGCTGCGTCACGTCAGCCGCGGACAATTCGGCCAATTCCGCCGCACGCTGCGCGACCGGGAGGTCAGCGCGGCGGCCACGCAGGCGGGCGGGCTGCTCGTCGCACTTGCAGGAATTCTCCTGCTGTTGCCGGGGTTTATCACCGACCTCCTGGGCGCGGGATTGCTCGTCCCGCCGCTCCGCCGGCGGTTCGGCGGGGCGCTCGCGCGGGCGCTGCGACGAAAGCGGCCGCCGGCCGGACCCGCGACCGTGATCGACCTTGCCCCCACCGAGTGGCGGGCCATCTCCGAGGGCAAGCCGCGCCGGCCCCGCCGCCGCTGATCTGCGGCCACGACTCCTTCCTGGATCCTTCCTGGCCGGCGTCCTTGTGGCTCATCGGCGCCTGTGTTAGCCACACCGCCGTCCGGAGCATGCCGCCCCGCGCGGCTGCCAAGCCACGCCGGAAAATGCCGGATTTGCGGTAAAGCCGCGTCAAATCAAGCACCTCGTTACAGTTCGCGGCCGGAGACAGCATCCATGTCGACCCCGACCAATGGCGGGCAGACGCCCACCGCCCCCCAGCCCTCGCCGTCGCAGCCGCAATTCCACGTGATGGCGCAGTACACCAAGGATTTCTCGTTCGAGAACCCCAATGCGCCGCAGTCGTTCGCGCAGCAGCCGCAGCAACCGACGCTCAGCATCAGGATCAACACCAAGCAGCTCTCCAACACCGATTTCGAGGTCGAGCTGCAGATCGAGGGCAAGGCGCAAGCGGGCGACACGATCCTGTTCGCGTTCGACTTGACCTATGCGGGCGTCTTCCATCTGCAGGGCATCCCGCAGGACAGCATTGCGCCGCTGATCTTCATCGAATGCCCGCGCATGCTGTTTCCCTTCGCGCGGGAAATCATCGCCTCGGCGGTGATGAGCGGGGGCTACCCGCCGTTCCTGCTGCCGCCGGTCGATTTCGTCGGGCTCTACCAGCAGAAAGTCGCGCAGGCGCAGCAGCAGCAGCCGCCGGCTCAGGCCTGAACGGGCACGGCCGCGAGATAGTCGTTCCAGATCGCCTTTTCGCCGAGCGTCGCCACGAAGGCGCGATGCGCGGCGCGATCGACCTCGGTGAGGCGAGGCGCAAGCGGGGTCGGACGCGCGCGTAGCGCCGCCTCAACGCCCGCCGCCAGCGCCGGTCCGACCGCCGCGGCGGCGAGACCGAGCTGCGCCTGCCTCGCCTCGATCAGCTCGAGATAGACCTCGGCGAGGAGCTCGGCATCGAGCAAGGCGCCGTGCTTGACGCGTTTCGAGGCATCGATGCCGAAGCGCGCGCACAGGTCATCGAGGCTGTTGCGCACCCCGACATATTTGCGCCGCGCCAGCATCAGGGTGTCGACCAGCCGCTCGCGCGCAATGGCGGTACGGCCGCAGCGATCGAGCTCGGCGTTGATGAAGGCGACGTCGAAGCTCGCATTGTGGATGACGAGGGGCGCATCGCCGATGAAGGCGAGCAGATCATCGACGATCTCGGCGAACAGCGGCTTGTCGGCGAGGAATTCCGCCGAGAGGCCGTGCACCTTGAACGCCTCCTCCGGAACAGCGCGCTGCGGATTGATGTAGCGATGAAACGTCTGGCCGGACGGAATGCAGTTGAGCAGCTCGATGCAGCCGATCTCGACCAGGCGATCGCCGCGCATGGGATCGAGGCCGGTCGTTTCGGTATCGAGGACGATTTCGCGCATCTTGGTTTGCGTCCCGTTTCTACGTCATTGCGTGCTCTGCACCATCACGGCCGCCGCCGCGGCAGCTGCTTCGCTCGTTGCAGAATCGCACGAATCTGGGCACGGGTAGAATCGAAATCCTTCGAGCTGTCCACGACAAAATCGGCGCGCCGGCGTTTGTCCGCGTCGGGCATCTGCTGCGCGAGCAGGCTTTCGAACTTCTCGGCGCTCACGCCCGGTCGCGTCAGCACGCGCTCGCGCTGCATGTCGGCCGGCGCCGACACCACGACGACGGCATCGCAGCGCTGGTCGCCGCCGGTCTCGAACAGCAGCGGGATGTTGAGCACGACGACCGGAGCGCCGGCCGCCTCGGCGGCGGCGAGAAACCGCTCCTGCTCGCGCCGCACCAGCGGATGGATGATCGCCTCGAGCCGCCGCAGCGCGGCCGGATCGCCGATCACCTGCGGCGCAAGGCGGGCGCGGTCGACGGCGCCGTCGACGGTGCTGCCCGGAAAGGCCGCCTCGATCGCCGGCGCGGCCGCGCCCGCGTAGAGCCGGTGCACGGCCTCATCGGCGTCGTAGACCGGCACGCCTTCCTCGGCAAAGAACCCCGCCGCCGTCGACTTGCCCATGCCGATCGAACCGGTGAGGCCGAGCACGATCATGGCGCGCGCTTTCGCACGTGGCGCATGAGCATGATCTTTGGCGAAAACCGGTATCCACTTTTCGCGATCATGCTCTCAACCCGCGAGGCAGCCGTCGCGCCGCAGGAAGCCAAGCAAGGCGAACAGCGGCAGGCCGAGGATGGTGAAATAATCGCCCTCGATACGCTCGAACAAATGGCTGCCCAGCCCCTCGAGCTGATAGCCGCCGACGCTGGTCGTCACCGTGTCGCCGGCCGTATCGAGATAGGCGTCGAGAAACGAATCGGTGAGCTCGCGCATGGTCAGCTTCGCGGTCTCGACCTTGCTGAACATGACGCGCCCGTTGCGCGCAAGCGCGACCGCCGAATGCAGCTCGTGGGTCTGTCCCGACAGCGTGCGCAACTGCTCGCGCGCGCTCGCGCGGTCGATCGGCTTGGTGAAGCGGGTGCGGCCGAGCGCCAGCGTCTGGTCGGCGCCGACCACCAGGCGCCCGCGCATGCGGGCAGCGCCGACGCGCGCCTTCTCGCGCGCAAGCAGCGAAGCCGCATCGGCCGCCGTCCCGCTGCCGATGCGCGCCTCGACGGCGCGCTCGTCGATGTCGGCCGGAGCGACCTCGAGCGGAATGCCGGCCGCCTCGATCATGGCGCGGCGCACGGCGCTTTTCGACGCGAGCACGAGCGGCTCGGCCGCCAGCCACAGGGACATGCTCATGCGATTGGCTGCCGGCGCCGTTCGGCGAGATAGGCGATCACGGCGGCGGCCGTCTCTTCGATCGAACGCCGCGTCACGTCGATGATCGGCCAGTTGTGCTTGGCGCACAGGCGGCGCGCGAAGGCGACTTCCTCGGCCACCGCCTGGCGATCGATGTACTGATCGTCCTCGCGATGCACCTTGAGGCCGAGCAACCGGTTCTGGCGGATCTGCACGATGCGTTCCGGGCTCGCCGTGAGCCCGACCACCAGCGCTTGCTTCACTTGCTCGAGCTGCGGCGGCACCGACACGCCGGGAACCAGCGGAATGTTGGCGGTCTTGACGCCGCGGTTGGCAAGATAGATCGAGGTCGGCGTCTTCGACGTGCGCGAGACGCCGACCAGCACCACGTCGGCGCCGTCGAGGTCGTCGGGCAATTGCCCGTCGTCATGCAGCATCGTGTAGTTGAGCGCGTCGATGCGCTTGAAATACTCGGCATTGAGCATGTGCTGGGCGCCGACCCGGTGGGTCGATTCGGCGCCGAGGTAGGATTGAAACAGCCGCAGCACCGGCCCGAGGATCGATAGGCAAGGCAGGCCGAGCTCGCGGCATTTCTCTTCCAACCGCGCGATCAGATCCGCTTCCAACAGAGTGTAGAGCACGACGCCGGGCTCGTTCTCGATCTCGGTGAGCACGCGATCGAGCTGCTTGTTGGTACGCACCGCCGGATAGACATGTTCCACCGGATGAACCGTGGCATATTGCGCGGCAGCCGCGCGGGCGACCGTGATGAGCGTTTCGCCGGTTGAGTCCGAGACGAGGTGTAAATGAAAGAAGCTTGCGGTCTTCGTAGGCATCGGCGTGGGCTGTGAAAACCTGTGGACCGATGTGGAGAAGGCCACGCCGCGCGGGTGAGTGCAAGGAGGTCGCCGCCTGCGGCGCCAAGCCGCCAACATATGCACGGGCGGGGAGCATTCGGGTAGCGCAATCGCAGCATTTGAATAACAGCGGGGACAGCCTTGTGGACAAGTTGAATGCCAGGATATGCCTTTGAAAATGCGGCTTAATTTTGGGCTGTTGAAAGGAGGAACAATCAGTGTCAACGAACCGCGATCGTGCAAAGCGACTTGATAGCGCCGGGACAACGATTCATGAGTCTTTTCCCGCGCCTAACAACTTCAACAAACAGAATCTAGCTTAGATTCTTAAGAAGCATGTGACCGATGTCCGTCGTAGCTGAATCGACGCTTCTGGCGGTGCTGGCTGGGGCGTGCAAGCCGGTTCCGCCGATCTGGATGATGCGGCAAGCGGGACGCTACTTGCCTGAATATCGCGCGGTGCGCGCCCAGGTACCGAACTTCCTCGACCTTTGCTTCACGCCGGAGCTTGCGGCGGAGGTGACGTTGCAGCCGATCCGACGGTTTGGTTTCGACGCGGCAATCCTGTTCTCCGATATCCTGGTGGTTCCGCATGCGCTCGGCCAGAACGTGACGTTCACCGCGGGCGAAGGTCCGTTGTTGACGCCGAGCATGGCTGCAGCGGAGATCGCCGAGCTCGGCAGAAAAATCGACCTCGGCCGCCTCGAGCCGGTCTTCGCAACGATCAGACGGGTGCGCGCATCTCTGGCTCGCGATGTGGCGCTGCTCGGCTTCTGTGGGGCGCCGTGGACGGTCGCGACCTACATGGTGGCAGGGCGAGGGACGCCAGATCAGGCGCCGGCGCGGCTGCTGGCCTATCGCGACGAGGCCGCGTTTTCGCAGCTCATCGATATCCTGATCGAGGCGTCGAGCGACTATCTGGTGGGGCAATTTGCGGCCGGCGTCGATGCGGTGCAGATCTTCGATACCTGGGCGGGCGTGCTGGCAGGCGAGGATTTCGATCGCTGGTGCATCGAGCCGATGCGGCGCATCGTTGCCAATGTGCGCGGACGGGTTCCGGGTGCAAGGATCATCGGCTTTCCCCGCGGCGCCGGCGCGTCATTGCCACGCTATGTCGATCAGGTGGCGGTCGATGCAGTCGGGCTCGATTGGATGATCGATCGGACCTTCGCGCGCGAGCGCATCCAGAGCCGGCGGCCCGTGCAGGGCAATCTCGATCCGCTGGTGCTGCTCGCCGGCGGCGGCGCGCTCGATCGCGCGGTCGATGCGGTGATGGAGGCTTTCGCCGCCGGGCCCTTCATCTTCAACCTCGGCCACGGCATTCTGCCGGAGACGCCGATCGCGCATGTGGAGCAGATGCTTGCGCGCGTGCGGCGTGGTTCTCCGTAGGAGCCCGCAGTGTCCGATTTCTGCACCGCCAACGAATGGTACTGCTGGCTGAAGGCCTTCCACATCATTTCCGTCATCGCGTGGATGGCCGGCATGTTCTATCTGCCGCGGCTGTTCGTCTACCACTGCGGGGCCGAGAAGGGCTCGGTGCAGTCGGAGACCTTCAAGGTGATGGAGCGCCGCCTGCTCAAGGCGATCATCAATCCGGCGATGATCGCGACCTGGGTGTTCGGGCTGTGGCTCGTATGGCTGGGCGCCTGGATGTGGGCGACCTGGTTTCAGCTGAAGTTCGTTCTCGTCATCGTGATGTCCGGGGTGCACGGCATGCTGGCGCGCTATGTGCGCGACTTCGCCGCCGACCAGAACCGGCATTCGGAAAGATTCTATCGTATTATCAATGAGGTGCCGACGCTTCTCATGATCGGCATCGTGCTGCTGGTGGTGCTCAAGCCGTTCTGAGTCGGGCCGCCCCATCCACATGTTCGACGGTGATCGGGCGGCTGGGCCCTTGCGCATTCACCTGACATTTCATATTTTTGCGACATCTCCCCGAACGCAGGCAGATGGCGACGCGTACCGGTCCTAAGACTGGCGGTCACATCGGGTTCAGGGGCTAGATCCCCCGTCCTTCCTCAAAGACCTGCGATTCCCTTCCCCTAAGACTTGATCGACCAGGCCGAATTCCCCGCCAGTCGATTCTCAATAGGATCAACCCGCATGCGGGAAATGAAACTCCAGGACCTCAAGTCCAAATCTCCCACTGAATTGCTCGCCTTCGCCGAAGAACATCAGGTCGAGAACGCCTCGACCATGCGCAAGCAAGAACTGATGTTCGCGATCCTCAAGCAGCTCGCGTCGAAGGAAATCGAGATCATCGGCGAGGGCGTCGTCGAGGTGCTGCAGGACGGCTTCGGCTTCCTGCGCGCGCCGGAGGCGAACTACCTGCCCGGCCCCGACGACATCTACGTCTCGCCCTCGCAGATCCGCCGTTTCGGCTTGCGCACCGGCGACACCATCGAGGGGCAAATTCGCAGCCCGAAGGAGGGCGAGCGCTACTTCGCGCTGCTCAAGGTCAACACGATCAACTTCGAGGACCCCGAGAAGGCGCGCCACAAGATCAATTTCGACAACCTCACGCCGCTCTATCCCGACGAGCGGCTGAAGATGGAGGTCGAGGATCCGACGCGCAAGGATCTCTCGCCGCGCGTGATCGACATCGTGGCGCCGATCGGCAAGGGCCAGCGCGCGCTGATCGTGTCGCCGCCGCGCACCGGCAAGACCGTATTGCTGCAGAACATCGCCCACTCGATCACCGCGAACCACCCCGAATGCTACCTGATCGTGCTGTTGATCGACGAGCGGCCCGAGGAAGTCACCGACATGCAGCGCTCGGTGAAGGGCGAGGTGATTTCCTCGACCTTCGACGAGCCGGCCTCGCGGCATGTCGCGGTCGCCGAGATGGTGATCGAGAAGGCGAAGCGTCTGGTCGAGCACAGCCGCGATGTCGTGATCCTGCTCGACTCGATCACCCGCCTCGGCCGCGCCTACAACACGGTCGTCCCTTCCTCCGGCAAGGTGCTCACCGGCGGCGTCGACGCCAACGCCCTGCAGCGGCCGAAGCGCTTCTTCGGCGCTGCGCGCAACATCGAGGAAGGCGGCTCGCTCACCATCATCGCGACGGCGCTGATCGACACCGGCAGCCGCATGGACGAAGTCATCTTCGAGGAGTTCAAGGGCACCGGCAATTCCGAGCTGATCCTCGACCGCAAGGTCGCCGACAAGCGCACCTTCCCGGCGATGGACATCACGCGCTCCGGCACCCGCAAGGAAGAGCTGCTCACCCCGCCCGACCAGCTCAAGAAGATGTACGTGCTGCGCCGCATCCTCAACCCGATGGGCACCATGGATGCGATCGACTTCCTGCTCGACAAGCTGCGCAATACCAAGAGCAATTCCGAGTTCTTCGAATCGATGAACACGTAACGCGGCTGGCGGCCGGGCTTTGCCCGGCCGTCGAAACATCGCTCATCATCTCGCATCTTGGGGACGGCTCATGATCCATGACTGGAGCGCGCGCCGGATCGTGCATTCGCTGGTTGCGGCGGTTGCGCTCGCCGCAATATCGCTCGGCGCCGCGCAGGCCGCCGTCAGCTATTTCGGGCTGACATTCCCGGATCGGATCGGCGGTGCGCAGATCGGGCCGGTGACCGATTTCGAGAAGACCGCGCCGGGCCTTGGCTACGGCGTGCGCTATGAGAAGCCGGGCTGGGTCATCGACGTGTATATCTACGACGATGGCATCGGGCCGATTCCGGCCGATCTCGACGCCGATGTGGTGCAGCGCCAGCTCAAGCAGGCGCAGGGCGACATCTTTGAGCTGCAGCGCCGCGGGACCTATGTGAATGTCACCTTGCGGCGCTCCCACACGCTGCGCGATGCCGGCGGACGGCCGCGCTTTCTCTGCGCCGACTTCACGTTCAAGCGCGGCGAGATGGGCACCGTCGACAGCTTCCTGTGCCTCACGAGCTGGAACGGCCGGTTCGTCAAGTTCCGCCTGACCACCAGCCAGCACGCGGGCTCGGATGGCGAGGCCGCCGCCTTCGTGACCGCTTGGGCCGGCATCCTGTGGCCGTAACCTGGGGCCGCGGCGGCGTCAGCCGCGCATCTCGGCCACGGCCTCGCCGATCTTGTCGGGCTGCGTCACCGGCAGCGAGCAGCGCTCGCCGACGCAGACCAGAATTGCGCTATCGGGCAGATTCGCGAAGGCAGCGCGCGCCGGATGGTCTGGCGGCAGGTCATTGGCGTTACGCGCGCGCAGCACGATGCGATCGATGAACGGCAGCTTGAGCGCCGCGGCCGCATAGCGCGCCGCGTCACCGCCGACGGCGACCAGCTCGGCGGCGCGCAGGCGCAGGTCGAGGGCATTGAGCAGCGACAGGTGGCTGTAGAGATTTTCCGCGGCGGCCGGCAGCAGCGCGTCGAACAGCGCGTCGGCTTTCCGGCGCCAGGCATCGTCGCCCGTGTAGGCGGCCAGCCGAACGAGATTCTGCGCCGTGAGCCCATGCGGATTGGGCAGGGCGTCATCGCTGGTCGATTTCGGACGCAGCACGAGGCCTTCGGCGTCGTCCGCCGTGAGGAAATAGCCGCCGCCCGCCGCATCCGCATAGTGACGATCGAGCGCGCCCTGCCAGGCGATCGCGCGGTCGAGATAGGTGCGCTCGCCGGTCGCCTCGTGCAGCGCCAGCGCGGCGCGGATCATGGCGGTGAAATCGGATGACAGGCCGGGATACAACAGCTTGCCGTCGCGCCAGGAATGGCCGAGCCGGTCGCCGCGGGTCATCGCATCGGCGATGAACGCGAAGGCGCGCCTGGCCATGTCGATCCAATCCGGCGCGTCGAGCATGAGGCCGGCATTGGCGAGGCCGGCAATCATCAGGCCGTTCCAATCGGCCAAAACCTTGTCGTCGAGGCCGGGCCGCACGCGGCGATGGCGCACCGCGAGCAGCGCGGCGCGCATGGCAGCGAGACGGTTTTCGGTGTCGTCGTCCGTCGGCTCGCGCTGCAGCCGGTTGAGGATGTTGTGGCCCTCGAAATTGCCACCTGCGGTCACGTCGTAATGGTGGGCAAAGAGATCGGCATCGGGCTTGCCGAGAACCTGCTCCACCTCGGCGAGCGACCAGACGTAGAACTTGCCCTCCTCGCCTTCCGAGTCGGCATCGAGGGAAGCCGCGAAGGCGCCGTCGGGCGTCGTCATCTCGCGCTCGAGCCAGGCAATGGTCTCGCGCGCGCGCGTCGCGTAGATCGGCTTGCGGGTGCGTAGCGACGCAAGCGCCAGGAGCTCGATCAGCTGGGCATTGTCGTAGAGCATCTTTTCGAAGTGCGGCACCAGCCACTTCTCGTCGACCGAATAGCGCGAGAAGCCACCGCCGAGATGGTCATAGATGCCGCCGTCCGACATACGCTCGAGCGCGAGCTCGACCACGTCGTGGAAACGGTTGTCGCGCCGGCGGGCGCCGGCGCGCCAGAGCATTTCCAGCATCGGGCACTGGGGAAATTTCGGCGCGCCCCGAAAGCCGCCATTGACCGGATCGAATGCGCGCGCGACCGCGGCCGCGGCGGAGTCGAGCTCGCGCGGGCCGATCGTCACCTTGTCGGCGGGGCGCGCGGTCTCGGCGAGCTTTACCATCAAGGCCTGGCTGTTGCTGTCGACGCTGGCGCGTTCTTCGCGAAAAATGCGCGAGACCTCGCGCAGCACGTCGACGAAGGAGGGCCGGCCATAGCGCGACGTCTTGGGAAAATAGGTGCCGCCCCACACCGGCTCGCCGGCAGGCGTGAGGAACATCGTCAGGGGCCAGCCGCCGTGCTCGCCGAGATGATGCAACGCCGACATGTAGATGTGGTCGATGTCGGGGCGCTCCTCACGATCGACCTTGATGTTGACGAACAGTTCGTTCATCACCCGCGCGGTGGCATGGTCCTCGAAGCTCTCGTGCGCCATCACGTGGCACCAATGGCAGGCGGCGTAGCCGATCGACAGCAGGATGGGCCGGTTGGTGCGCTTGGCCTCGGCGAGCGCGTCCGGTCCCCACGGCCACCAGTCGACCGGATTGTGCTTGTGCTGCAGCAAATAGGGACTCGTCTCGCGGGCGAGACGGTTTTCGCGGGGCGGGATGGCGGAGTGCGGCGGCGTCTCGGCAGACATCAGGCGTGACCTTGGAGAAAGCGCGGCGCGTTGCGCGCCGCCGGGGGCGTCGGCATAACGTGGGCGCTTTCACCGCCGAGCGCAATCGACGCGCAATGGAGCGCATGACCGAGGCCGATACGATTTTTGCCCTGTCGTCGGGGCGGCCGCCGGCCGCCATCGCCGTGGTGCGCGTATCAGGTCCGCAAGCGAGCGCGGCATTGCGGGCGCTGATCGGAAAGCTACCGCCGGCGCGCCAGGCCGCACTCGCGCGCGTGCGCGATCCGCAAAACGGCGAGACCATCGATGAAGGCTTGGCGCTGTGGTTCCCGGGTCCGCGGAGCGAGACCGGCGAGGATACGGCCGAGCTGCAGCTGCACGGCGGCCGCGCCGTCATTGCGGCAGTGCTGGCGGCGCTCGGCCGCATCGAGGGCTGCCGACCCGCACAGGCCGGCGAATTCACGCGGCGCGCGTTCGAGAACGGCCGCATCGATCTCACCCGCGTCGAGGGCCTCGCGGACCTGATCGATGCCGATACGGAGGCGCAGCGGCGGCAGGCATTTCGCCAGATGCGCGGGATGCTGGGCGATCGCGCCGAGGCGTGGCGGGCCCAGTTGATCGAGGCGCTGGCGCTGGTCGAGGCGCGCATCGATTTCCCGGACGAGGGCGATGTGCCGGAAGACCTGACCGGCCCAGCGCTCGCACGGGCGCGCGAACTGCGGGGCGAGATCGCGCAGGTGCTCGCGGACCAGCGGCGGGGCGAGCGGCTGCGCGAAGGCCTGGTGGTGGCAATTGCGGGCCCGCCGAATGCCGGCAAATCGAGCCTGCTCAACCGCATAGCGCGGCGCGAGGCCGCGATCGTGTCGCCCATCTCCGGGACGACGCGCGACGTGATCGAGGTGCATCTCGACCTCGATGGCTATCCGGTGACGTTCCTCGATACCGCCGGGATCCGCGACAGCAGCGATCCGATTGAGCAGGAGGGCGTTCGCCGGGCTCGCGAACGGGCGTCAGGCGCCGACCTGGTCTTATGGGTGCTCGATGCGTCGGCCGGCGGGGAAATTGCTGTGGACATGCTCACACGGGAATTCCCAAGCACGGCCAAGTGGATAGTATGGAACAAGATTGACGCGGTGACGTTATTGCGGATCAAATCGCTAAAGTCAGTAATCCATAGGCTAGATTATCACACTTACTTTATTTCGGCATTGAATGGGTCTGGATTCGCTGAGTTTCTCGCTGCGCTGTCGGAGCAAGCTCGCCAATTTCTCGGCTCGACCCAACCCGCTTTGGTGACGCGGGAGCGGCACCGCCGGGCGCTGGAGGAGACGGAGGCCGCGCTGGATCGCGCTTTGAGTGAGCCGAGTCCTGTGCGCGAGGACGTCGTGGCGGAGGAGCTGCGGCTGGCCGCGCGGACACTCGGGCGGCTCACCGGGCGGGTGGACGTCGAGGATATTCTCGATGTCATTTTTCGTGATTTTTGCATCGGGAAGTGACCGGCGCTGCGGATGTTTCACGTGAAACAGTAGTTTCCGCATATCCCGGCGAACCAGTACCCAACCTTGCCTGGGATATGCACTTGCCGTTTTGACCGGGTCCGATTCCTTCGGTAAAACGCCCGGAATTCAGGAATTTGTTCGATGAGCGCGCGCCTCGACGTCATCGTGATCGGCGGCGGCCATGCCGGCTGTGAAGCAGCGGCTGCGGCGGCACGCATGGGCGCGCGCACGGCGCTGGTAACGCACCGGTTCGCGACCATCGGGGCGATGTCGTGCAATCCGGCGATTGGCGGGCTCGGAAAGGGCCACCTGGTGCGGGAGATCGACGCCCTCGACGGGCTGATGGGCAGGGTGGCGGATGCGGGCGGCATTCAGTTCCGCGTGCTCAACCGGCGCAAGGGGCCGGCGGTGCGCGGACCGCGGGCGCAAGCGGATCGCAAGCTCTATGCGACCGCCATGCAGCAGGCCATCCTGGCCACCGCCAATTTGGACGTGATCGAGGGCGAGGCGGATGACGTAGTGGTGGCCGAGGGCCGTGTCAGCGGCATCCGCCTGGCGGGCGGGCGCGTGCTCAGCGCTGGAGCTGTTGTGCTCACGACCGGCACGTTCCTGCGGGGGCTCATCCATATCGGGGAGCGGCAGACGCCGGCCGGCCGGGTCGGCGAGCCGCCGGCGATCGGGCTGTCGCGAACGCTGGAGCGGCTCGGCTTCCGGCTTGGGCGCCTGAAGACCGGGACGCCGCCGCGGCTCGATGGGACGACGATCGACTGGGGGCAGCTGGAAATGCAGCCGGGCGACGACCCGCCGGAGCCATTTTCGGCGCTGACCGAGCGGATCGCCAACCGGCAAATCCAATGCGCGATCACGCGCACGACCGAGGCGACGCATCGGATCATCCGCGCCAACGTGCATCGCTCGCCAATGTATTCGGGCCAGATCCAGAGCCGCGGGCCGCGCTACTGCCCCTCGATCGAGGACAAGATCGTGCGCTTCGGCGAACGTGACGGGCACCAGATTTTCCTCGAGCCGGAGGGCCTCGACGATGCGACCGTCTATCCGAACGGGATTTCGACCTCGCTGCCCGAGGACGTGCAGCTCGCCGTGGTGGCGAGCATTCCAGGGCTGGAAAAGGCCCGGGTGATCCGGCCTGGCTACGCGATCGAATACGATCATGTCGATCCGCGCGAGCTCAAGCCGACCCTGGAAACCAAGCGTCTGCCAGGCCTCTATCTGGCAGGCCAGATCAACGGCACGACCGGCTACGAGGAAGCGGCGGCGCAAGGGCTGGTGGCGGGCCTCAATGCGGCGGCGCGGGCGGGGTCAGGCGACGACATCGTGTTCGATCGTTCGCAGGCCTACCTGGGCGTGATGATCGACGACCTCACGACGCGGGGCGTGACCGAGCCCTACCGCATATTTACGTCGCGCGCCGAATATCGGCTGACGCTGCGGGCCGACAACGCGGATCAGCGGCTGACCGGGCAGGGCCTGGCGATCGGCTGCGTCGGAGCGGAGCGCGCCGCGCGCCATCGCGACAAGGCGGCGGCGCTCGAGGCCGCGCGCACCCTGGCGCGGTCGGTCTCGCTGACGCCCAGCGAGGCGCAGCGGCACGGTCTCGCACTCAATCGCGACGGCCAGCGCCGCACCGCGTTCGATCTCCTCGCCTACCCGAACCTCGGCCTTGACGATCTCACCCGCATCTGGCCGGCCTTCGGTGCGGTTTCGCCAGCCATCGCGGCGCAATTGGAGATCGACGCCAAATACGCCGTCTATCTCGATCGCCAGGCGCAGGACGTCGCCGCCTATCGGCGCGACGAGAGCCTGGTGCTGCCGGACGATCTCGATTTTGCGCAGGTTGCCGGCCTGTCGAACGAGATGAAGCAGAAATTCACCGCGCATCGGCCACGCACGGTCGGCCAGGCGGGTCGTCTTGATGGGGTGACGCCCGCCGCGCTCACCCTGCTTGCCGCCCACGTGCGGCGCGCAAGCCGGCGGCGGGCCGCGCGCGGCGCGTGACCACGAGCGTCGATCTTGCAGCTGATCGCGCCCGCGCGTTGGCGCTGACCCCTGTTTCACGTGAAACAGAGGCGCGGCTCGACCGCTTCGTTGCCCTTCTGCTGGCGACGCAAAGCCATACCAATCTGATCGGGCGCGCCACGGTCGACGAGATCTGGAGCCGTCATATCGCGGATTCGCTGCAGCTCATCGATCTTGCCCCGGAAGCCCGGGTCTGGCTCGATATCGGCTCGGGCGCGGGATTTCCGGGGATTGTCATCGCCTGCGCCCTCGCCGGCAAGCCGGGCGTCGCGGTGCATCTGGTGGAGAGCCAGGGCAAGAAAGCCGCCTTCCTGCGGAGGGTGGTGGCGGACCTCGCCTTGCCGGCTATCGTCCATCATCAACGCATCGAGGACATGGCGCCAGACATCGCGCCCGACGCCATTACGGCCCGCGCGGTTGCGCCGCTGCCGAAACTGCTCGGCTACGTGGCGCCGTTCATAAAATCAGGTGCAAAAGCACTCCTGCCGAAAGGCCAAGATGTTGCGGCTGAATTGACCGAGGCCGCTAAATATTGGAAGATCGATGCCGAGTTGGCGCCCAGCCGGACCCATCCGGCCAGCCGCATTCTGATCGTGCGCGCGTTGCGGCGCCGTGGTGGGAAACAGTAAACCAAGGCCGAGCCGGCCGCATATGGACCCTCAATCATGGCGGACAACATCACGGGCGAGATCGTGCCCTTTCCGAGCGAATTGCGGCCTGGCGCCGCGCTGCCGGCGCGGGTGCTGGCGATCGCCAACCAGAAGGGCGGGGTCGGCAAGACCACGACCGCAATCAATCTCGGCACGGCGCTTGCGGCGATCGGCGAGCGCGTGCTGATCGTTGACCTCGACCCGCAGGGCAATGCCTCGACCGGCCTCGGCATCGACCAGAAGAGCCGGCAGATCTCGACCTACGACGTGATCACCGGCGAGAAGCCGCTGCGCGAGGCGGTGCTCGCCACCGCGGTGCCGCATCTGCACATCGCGCCCTCGACCATGGATTTGTCCGGCTTCGAGCTTGAGGTCGGTCATTCGCGCGATCGCGCGTTCCGGCTGCGCGATGCGCTCGGCCAGCTCAATGATGCCGCGATGGGGCCGGCGGCCTACAGCTACGTGCTGATCGATTGCCCGCCCTCGCTCAACCTGCTCACCATCAACGCCATGGCGGCCGCAAACGCGATCCTGGTGCCGCTGCAATGCGAGTTCTTCGCGCTGGAAGGGCTTTCGCAGCTCCTCAAGACGGTCGACCAGGTCAAGCAGACGCTCAATCCCGAGCTGACGATCCACGGGATCGTGCTCACCATGTTCGATGCCCGCAACAACCTCTCGGGCCAGGTCGTCGCCGACGTGCGCGAGTTCATGGGGCCGAAGGTCTACGACACCATCATCCCGCGCAACGTCCGCGTGTCGGAAGCGCCCTCCTACGGCAAGCCGGTGCTGGTTTACGACCTCAAATGCGTGGGCAGCGAAGCCTACCTGCGGCTCGCCACCGAGATCATCCAGCGCGAGAAGCAGTTCAAAGAGCTGCGGGCGAGCTGACTTATTCCATGCGCTTGACTTGGATGGCTTGGTTCTTGGGCGCACCATAGATTTGCTGCAGTGCAGCAAATTGTGCGCAATATGAGTGTAAAATAGCGGTTCCCATGGCAAGGTGAGGTGCGGGAGACATGTCGATGGCCGAGGAAACCCATCGGTCGCGGCTCGGCCGCGGCCTTGCATCGCTGATCGGGGATGCCGGCGCCGAGCCGACGACGGCGGAGCGCGGGCGCGGCCATCGCCGCGTGCCGATCGCGTTCCTGCGGCCCAATCCACGCAATCCGCGCAAGGTGTTTTCCGACGCCGAGATCATCGAGCTCGCCGGCTCGATCCGCGAGCGCGGCATCATCCAGCCGATCGTGGTGCGCACCGTGCACGGCGCGACCGAGCAATACGAGATCATCGCCGGCGAACGGCGCTGGCGTGCGGCGCAACGCGCCGGCCTGCACGAGGTGCCGATCATCCTGCACGAGGCGAGCGACTCCGAGGCGCTCGAGCTCGCGATCATCGAGAACGTGCAGCGCGCGGACCTCAATCCGCTCGAGGAGGCGATGGGCTATCAGGCGCTCGCCGACGAGTACACCTACAGCCAGGAAGAGATCGCCAAGATCGTCGGCAAGAGCCGCAGCCACGTCGCCAATACGCTGCGCCTGCTGAAGCTGCCCGAGACCGTGAAGGTCTACATCAATGCCGGCAAGCTCTCGGCCGGCCACGCGCGCGCGCTCGTCGGCCTGCCCGATCCCGAGCCGATCGCGCGCGAGATCGTCGAGCGCGGGCTCAACGTGCGCGACGTCGAGACCCTGGCGCAGCAGCGCGCCCAGGAAGCCGGCAAGCCGAAGAAGACGCATAAGCGCGCCGAGAAGGACGTCGACACGCTCGCGCTGGAAAAGCGCCTGTCCGACGCGCTCGGTCTCACGGTGACGATCGCGCAGCGCGGCGAAGCCGGCGTGATGCAGATCAAGTATCGCGATCTCGATCAGCTCGATGACGTGATCCGTCGGCTGGAAGAGAACTGATAGCCCGTCATCGCGAGCGCAAGCGAAGCGATCTCGATCGGTCGCGCGAGAGTGCTTCGTTGCGCTTCGCGCAACTCGCAATGACAATCAGCGGCCGCGCCGCTTCGCCATCTCGGCCGTCGCCATCAGCGCGCGCTGCGCCACCGCCTCGGCGAGCGCCGGGCGCTGGCGCGTGTCGAGCGAGGCCTCGGCGAGCCGCGCCATGATCCGCTCGAGCCGTGCGGCGGTCCATGCCGACACGGCTGCCTCGACGGCCTGCTTGCGGCGAAAGTGCAGCCCCGGCATCGCGCTCGCGACCGCCTCGCCGACACTCGCGCCGTCCTCGACCGCGAGCCGCGCGCGGTGGAGCTGCGCGACCTGGCGCAGCGCGGCGCCGATGATGACGCCTGGATAAGTGCCGGCGGCGCGCGCCTTGGCGAACTGCGTCTCCGCCTCGGGCGCGCGGCCCGCAAACGCGGCGTCGACGGCGGCATCGAGGGCGAGCGAGGAGGCGTCGGCGACCACCGCAAGCACGTCGTCGATCGCGATCGTGGATTTGCCGAGCCCATAAAGGGCAAGCTTGCGGATCTCGTTGCGCGAGGCGCGGCGGTCGCCGCCAATCAGCGCGGCGAGCTGCGCGCGCGCGTCCGCCGCGATGGTGAGGCCGGCAGCGCGCATTTCCTCATCGATCAGCCGCATCAGGTCGCGGTCGCTGTCCGCATAGCAGGGCAGCGCGGCCGCAATCGGCGACTTCTCGATCAGCCCGCGCAGCGGCGCGTTGCGGCGCAGGTCGCCGGCCTCGATCACGATGCGGCAGTCGGCGGCAGGCGGCGCCGCGAGCAGCATCTCGACCGCGTCGGCGAAATTGCGGCCGCCCGCCCTGACCCAAACGGCGCGGCGGCCGCCGAACAGCGGAATCGTGTGGGCTTCTTCAACCAGGCGGCTCGGCTCGTCGGCAAGCGCATCGCCATCGAGGCGTGCAAGCGCGAACGGATCGGCTGGATCATCGACCGCCGACTTGATCAGCGCGTCGACCCGCTCGCGCACGAGACCGGCATCCGGCCCGAACACCAGCGCGATCAGGCGCTTGGTATCGGGCCGGGCGATGAAGCCGTCGATCTCACCGGTTTTCAGCGCGACCATCGCGTAAGCTCATCGAGAGGCGTAGCCCGGATGACCCCCGCGAAAGCGGGGGGAAATCCGGGAAGGAGGGCGAACGAGGCCATGGCCCCGCATATCGCAGAGTTCACCCTTGGGCTTGCCGAAGGCAAGACCCGGAGGGTGCGGGCTACGCGACCGCTTACGCGAAGGTGGTGATTCACGTCCCCGCGACGAAATACGACGCCAGCCGGTTCTTGATCGAATCCGCAATGGTCTCGGCGGCGCGATTTTCCGCATCGCGCAGGCCGCGCGTCTGGGCGAAGCGCTGCGCCTCGCCGGGGATGTCGTAGGAGACGCGCGCGAAAGTCTGATCCGCGACCACGATCTGGTTGGTCCGCAGGTCGACCAGCTGGAAGGTCGCGTTGATGCCGTAGTTCTCGACCTCCGGCCGGGCGCTCGTCAGATCGACCACGACGGTAAGCCGCGTCGACACCATGCGGACGACGAGGCGATAGCGCGGCTTGACCGGCTTGTTGTCGGCGCTCATGCCGAACAACAGGGCTTCGCGCACATTGACGGCGAGCCGCGATTCCGGCGTGCCGTTGGGGGCCGCGATCTGCGCTACGTCGACGGCGCGCATCTGCTGCCGCAGATTGGGTCCGGCGCCGATCGAATGCTCGCCATAGAGTGGCTGGAAGCAGCCCGCCAACAGGCAGGCTGCCGCGAACGGCACGGCCAGCCGGATCAGGCGCGAGACCCCCGAGACCCCTAAGATCCCCTTGCGCATCTCAAGCCACCACATTGACGATCCTGTGCGGGACAATGATGACCTTTTTGGGGGTCTTCCCGTCCAGCGCCTTCTGCACGGCTTCGAGCTTCAGCACAGCCGCCTCAATATCCGCGTTCGCGGCGTCTCGCGCAACCGTCACCTCCGCCCGCTTCTTGCCATTAACCTGCACGGGTAAAGTTACGGTATCCTCGACCAGCAGGCCGGGCTCGACGGTCGGCCAGGCTGCCTCGGCTACCGGCGTCTGGTGACCCAGCACCGCCCAGGATTCCTCGGCGAGGTGCGGCATCATCGGGTGGAAAAGCTGCACCAGGATGTCGGCCGCCTCACGGATTGCCCAGGCAAGGGCAGGAGCAAGGTCAGGGGCGAGATCGGGCGCACCCGCCCCCTCCGCGAGCGCCCCCTGCAACGTGCCGGAGAACTCGTAGATGTGCGCCACCGCGACGTTGAAATGCAGCTTCTCGATCGCGTCCGACACCTTGGCGACGGTCCCATGCGCTGCCTTGCGCAGTGCGAGCGCAGGCCCGGTGAACTCGGCGGGCCGGCGCGTCGGCGGCGGGATCTCGGATGCCTCGCCGACCAGCCGCCACAGGCGCTGGGTGAAGCGCCAGGCGCCCTGCACGCCGCGCTCGGTCCAGTTCACGTCGCGCTCGGGCGGCGAATCCGACAGCATGAACCAGCGTGCCGTGTCGGCGCCGTAGGTCGCGATGATGTCGTCCGGATCGACCGTGTTGCGCTTCGACTTCGACATCTTCTCGATCGGGCCGATCTCGACCGGTTCGCCGGTCGTGATCAGCGTCGCGCGGCGGTCGTCGTCGCTGCCTTCGATCTTGACCTCATTGGGCGCGACCCAGCCGCCGTCGGCCGCGCGATAGGTCTCGTGCACTACCATGCCCTGGGTGAACAGACCCGCGAACGGCTCGTCAACGGCGATATGTCCGGTCTTCTGCATGGCGCGCATGAAGAAGCGGCTGTAAAGCAGATGCAGGATCGCATGCTCGATGCCGCCAATGTACTGGTCGACCGGCATCCAGGCATCGGCGATCGCGCGGTCAGTCGGCGCGCTCGTGACCCAGGGGTCGGTAAACCGCACGAAGTACCACGAGGAATCGACGAAAGTGTCCATCGTGTCGGTCTCGCGCGTCGCCGGGCCGCCGCACTGCGGGCACGCGATATGCTTCCAGGTCGGATGGCGGTCGAGCGGATTGCCGGGCCGGTCGAACGCGACGTCGATCGGCAGCTTGACCGGCAGGTCCTTCACTGGCACCGGCACGACGCCGCATTTCGCACAGTGGATGATCGGGATCGGACAGCCCCAGTAGCGCTGGCGCGAGATGCCCCAGTCGCGCAGGCGAAAATTGACCTGGCGTTGTCCGACCGGGCGGTTGCGACGCGTCTCGCGCTCGAGCCGCCGCGCCACTTCCTCCTTGGCGTCGGGGATCGTCATGCCGTCGAGGAAACGCGAATTGATCATCCGCCCATCGCCGTCATAGGCGGCGTCGGTGATGATGAAGGTCTTCGGATCGACGTCCGGCGGGCACACCACCGGCGTGTTGCCGAGCCCGTATTTGTTGACGAAGTCGAGGTCGCGCTGGTCGTGCGCCGGGCAGCCGAAGATCGCGCCGGTGCCATAGTCCATCAGGATGAAGTTCGCGACGTAGACCGGCAGCTTCCAGCCCGGATCGAACGGATGGATCGCCTTGATGCCGGTGTCGAAGCCGAGCTTGTCCGCCTTGTCGATGATCTCCTGCGCGACGCCCATGCGCTTGCACTCGGCGATGAAAGCGGCGAGGGCCGGATTCTTTTTCGCCGCCGCTGCGGCGAGCGGATGGTCCGGCGACAGCGCCATGAACTTGGCGCCGAACAGCGTGTCGGGACGCGTCGTGTAGATCTCGAGCTCGTCCTCGCCGCCCGGCGTCGTCTTGGCATCGAGCGCGAAGCGGATCAGCAGGCCCTCGGAGCGGCCGATCCAGTTCTTCTGCATGACGCGCACTTTTTCCGGCCAGCGGTCGAGCCGGTCGAGCGCGTCGAGCAGATCCTGCGCATAGGCCGTGATCTTGAAGAACCACTGGGTCAGCTCGCGCTGCTCGACCGGCGCGCCCGAGCGCCAGCCGCGCCCGTCGATCACCTGCTCGTTGGCGAGCACGGTCTGATCCACTGGATCCCAGTTCACCTTCGACTGCTTACGCTCGACCAGCCCCGCCGCCAGGAAATCGAGGAACATGCGCTGCTGGTGCTTGTAGTATTCGGGATCGCAGGTCGCGATCTCGCGCCGCCAGTCGAGCGAGAGGCCCATCGACTTGAGCTGCGCCTTCATGGCGGCGATGTTCTGGTGCGTCCACGCGCCCGGGCTGATCTTGCGCTCCATGGCGGCGTTCTCGGCCGGCAGGCCGAACGCGTCCCAGCCCATGGGATGCAGCACGTTGAACCCCTTGGCGCGCTTGTAGCGGGCCACCACGTCGCCCATGGTGTAGTTGCGCACGTGCCCCATGTGAATGCGCCCCGACGGGTAGGGGAACATCTCCAGCACATAGTATTTCGGACGCGGGTCGTCGTTGCGCGTCGCGAAGGTCTCGCGCGCGTCCCAGAATTTCTGCCAGCGCGGCTCGGCGTCGCGGGCGTTGTAGCGGTCGGCAGGCATGGAATGTGTCGTACAGGGCGCCAAAAGCGCGCCGACTAGGACACGAAAGCGCGCGTGCGGTCAACGGGTTGGGCGAAATCGAACGCGTGTCCCGGCGAAAGCCTGCCGCGGGCTTGATCGGGGGTGGGCACCGGTTCGCCGATAAGGACACGCGTCAACATATTGGAGTCAGGCCGCCGGCGTCATCGTGGATGGGCTGGCGCCCTGCTCGGTCCACACCATGTCGCGGCCATTGCGCTTGGCCGCGTAGAGGCTTGCATCCGCCGCCTCGATCAGCGCCTGCGGGCCCTCCTCGCCCTCCGGCGTGAGGCACGCCACCCCGATGCTCACCGTGACGTGGCCGCACGGTGCAAAACGGTGGGTGATCGCCAGCGTCCCGACCGCGCCGCGCAGGCGATCGGCGATTTCAAGCGCAGTCGCCAGATTGGTGTCGGGCAGCAACAGGACGAATTCCTCGCCGCCGTAGCGCGCGGCGAAATCGGCCTTGTGGCTGCTCGCGGCGCCCAGCGCCTCGCCGATCATGCGCAGGCACTGGTCCCCTTCCACATGGCCGTAGTTGTCGTTGAACAGCTTGAAATGATCGACGTCGATCATCATCAGCGCCATCGGCTGCTTGAGGTTGCGGGCGCGCTGCCATTCGGCCTCGAGCCGCGCGTCGAAGCTGCGCCGGTTGGCGAGCCCCGACAGGCTGTCGATCGAGGCCAGCGTCTCGAGATGGCGGTTGGCCGAGCGCAATTCGCGATCGCGCTCGGCGAGCTTGATCGCCATGTCGGTGAGCGCAGTGGCGAGCGGAGCAAATTCGACCGCAAGCTTGTCGCGGTTGGGGCGAGCGTCGAGATCGCCGCGGCCGATGCGGCTCGCGGTGCGCGCGAGCGCGCGAATCGGCTCGACGATCAGCTGCTCGCCGCCGAACCAGGCCGCCAGCAAGGTGAGCATGCCGAACAGCGCGAGCTGCAGGTAGGCGATGCCGATCTCGCGGTCGATGCGGCGCAGCACCTCGGCTTCATCCAGCCCGACGAGCAGCCGCGCATTGGTGCCGGCAAGCGGCACGAAGGCGAAAATGCGCCGCACGCCGTCGAATCCCGCCATCGTCACGGTGCCGTCGAAACGGGAAAACACCTGGCGAAACAGCGGCTGGTTGCCATAGTTCTTGCCGCGCTCGAGATGCTCGGGGAACTCGGCGAGCACGGTGCCGTTGCGGTCGAGCAGCACCGCGCTTGCGGCCGGATGGGCCTCGACCAGGCCGGAAAGCTGGCCGACCCATTTCAGGTCGACGGACGCGACGATGATCGCGTTGACGCTCTCGTCCTTGCCGAGCGTCGGGTAGGCGGCCATCACGGCCGGCTGGTTGGTGGTGCGCTCGATCAGGTAGTCGCTGAGCACGAAGCCCCAGCTCTTGCGCGCATCCTGGATGTACTGGCGGTCGCCGACGTTGAGGCCGACCGACACGCTGCGCGTCGAGCAGAGGATGCGGTCATTCGGTCCGACCACCGACAGGCCGCGGATCCACGGCACGTCGACCGCAAAGCCGCTGAGGAACTTGCTGCAGTCCTGGCCGCTGCGCGCCAGCGTGATATAGGCGCGCGCCACCACTTCGAGCACCGCGCGCGTCGAGTTGATCATCTCGACCTGCGCGTTGGCGCCACGCTTGGCGAGGTCGAGCGCCTCGGCGGAAGCCATGTCGAGCCGCTCGGCGCGGCTCGCTTCGAGCAGGCGCACGCGGTCGAGGGTGAGCGGGACGACGGCAAGCAGCGCGAGCAGCATGAGCCGTGCGCGGATGCTCAGGCGTGGGCCTGCGCGCTTCACGGGGCCGCTGTCGGGGATATCGCCGCGTTGCATGATTGTCCCACCCCTCGGCGCAGTGTACCGAGGCGCGCGTGAAGATCGGTTTGGCGGGAACCGTAAAATTTGAGTCGTACCGCAAGATTCGAAACTTTGGCGCAATTCCTGCGCGAGGGCGTCCATGAACGATTCACCATCCGAAGGTGCGCCAGCCGGCCGCCTCGCCGAGGTCCGCCGCAGGATCGCGCAGGCTTGCGCCGACGCCGGCCGCGATCCGGCCGCCGTGACGCTGGTCGCGGTGTCGAAGACGTTTGCGGCGGATGCGATCGAGCCGGTGATCGCCGCCGGCCAGCGCGTCTTCGGCGAGAACCGCGTGCAGGAGGCAAGAGCGAAATGGCCGGATTTGCAATCGCTCCATCCCGGTCTCGCGCTGCACCTGATCGGCCCGCTGCAGTCGAACAAGGCCAAGGAGGCGGTGGCGCTGTTCGACGCCATCCATTCGCTCGATCGTCCGAGCCTGTGCGCGGCGCTCGCCAAGGAGATCGACAAGCAGGGCCGCCAGCCGCTCCTGTTCGTCGAAATCAACACCGGCGCCGAGCCGCAGAAGGCCGGTGTTCTGCCCGAAGCCGCGGACGCTTTCCTGCACGACTGCCGCGCGACCTATGGCCTGACGATCGCCGGCCTGATGTGCATACCGCCGGCGGAGGAACCGCCGGCGCCGCACTTCGCCCTGACCGCGAAAATCGCCGCCCGCAATGGGCTCAAGCTCCTTTCCATGGGCATGAGCGCCGACTACGAGATCGCCATCCGCTTCGGCGCGACCCATGTGCGGGTCGGCAGCGCTATTTTCGGCGCCCGGAGCTGAGCCTCATGCTGCGCGGTAAGATATTGATATATTTAGATGATTGAAACTATAGTCGTCGGCCCGATCCGGCTGAGCAGCCAGCGCAGCCGCGGCAACGCCATGGCAACGCAGCCGGCCGTCGGTCGCAGCCCTGGCCGCGCCACATGAATGAATACCGCACTGCCGCGCCGCGCCACCCGCGGCCGCGCATTGTGGTCTATCTCGACGATGAAGTCGTAGAGGTTGTCCTCCCGCCGCAGCCGATCGCCCGGCGCGCCCCCGGCGCGGCGGAACGGCCGGTTGTAGCGCCGGTCGTGCGGGTCCTCGCACCAGGCAATGTCGGGGGTGATCCGCCGCACCGGCAGCCGCGTGCGCGGCCGCGGGTGGCGATCCGCCCGGTACCACAGCCGCAGCAAGCGAAAGTCCCCGCGCGGCGTGCCGCCGTCGCCCTCGCGCTTGTTGGCGCGAATGCCGGCGCGGCCGAGCGCGACCGGAATGGCCAGAGGGCCTGCTTCCAGCCAGCCCTGGCTGGGGTTGCCGGGGCGCCGGCGGACATGCAGGGAGGCGAAACTGCGTTGCTCCATCAATTCGTTATAGCCGATATTCCCGGGGCGCGACGTAACCTCAATGGCATCAACCACTTGCTCTTTTCCGCCCGCATGGTCTATTGCGGCGAAGCGCGCTGAGGGGGCGACGCTTTCCGCCAGGCACCGATTCCGGGCACAAGTCAATGTCGAACGTCCGCAAGATTTTGATCGTCGACGACGATGCCGAGCTGCGCGATGCGCTGGTCGAGCAGCTGTCGTTGCACGAGGAGTTCGAGGCGATCGCGGCCGACTCGGGCGCCAAGGGCGTGCAGGCGGCGCGCGCCGGACAGATCGACCTCGTGATCATGGACGTGGGCCTGCCCGACATCGACGGGCGCGAGGCGGTGCGGCTCTTGCGCAAGAACGGATTCAAGGCGCCGATCATCATGCTGACCGGCCATGACACCGACTCGGACACGATCCTCGGGCTCGAGTCGGGCGCGAACGACTACGTCACCAAGCCGTTCCGCTTTGCGGTGCTGCTCGCGCGCATCCGCGCCCAGCTGCGCCAGCACGAGGCGAGCGAGGACGCCGTCTTCACCATCGGGCCCTACACGTTCCGGCCGAGCTCGAAACTCCTGCTCAGCCCGAAGGGCAGCAAGGTGCGGCTGACCGAGAAGGAGACCGCGATCCTGCGCTACCTCTATCGCGCCGGGCAGCGGCCGGTGTCGCGCGAGGTGCTGCTGCAGGAAGTGTGGGGCTACAATTCGGGCGTCACCACGCATACACTGGAAACCCACATCTACCGGTTGCGCCAGAAGGTCGAGAAGGACGCCGCCATGCCGGCGATCCTCGTCACCGAGGCCGGCGGCTACAAGCTGGTGCCCTGAGCAGCATGATCCCGAAAAGTGGGAACCGGTTTTCGGAAAAGATCATGCGCAAAAATGCCCGACGCGAATGACGATCGAGGACGACATCGCGTTTTTGGAAAAGGTGCCGAGCTTTGCAATCCTCGGCCGCGATGCGTTGCGAATTCTCGCAATCGGCGCCGAGAACCGCTACGTGCACAGCGGCGAGGTCCTGTTCACGGTCGGCGACCCGGCCGATGCCGGCTATGTCGTGCAGGACGGCGCGTTCACGCTCACGACCGACAATACGGATAGTGCCGGCGCCACCGTGACGGTGAAGCGCGGCACCCTCCTGGGCGAGCTCGCGCTGCTCACCGAGACGACGCGCCCCGTCACCGCGATCGCGGCCGAGCCCTCGACCGTGATCCGCGTGCCGCGCAGCCTGTTTCTCAAGATGCTCGAAGGCTATCCGGAGGCCGCGCGGCGCATGCGCGATCACATCGCGGCGCGCACCGATCAGGCCGCCAAGGACATGATCAGCGTGCGCAGCACGCTCGAGCCGCGACCGCCGCGAAGGTAGTTCCTTGTCGTTGCGAGGCGTGCGCAGCACGCCGAAGCAATCTCGCGCCGCAATCACTTGCCGATCGAGATTGCTTCGGCGCTGCGCGCCTCGCAATGACGGCGATGGCTACAGCTCCACCCTTGCGGTCACCGGCACGTGGTCCGACGGCCGCTGCCAGCCGCGCGCCTCGCGGCGGATTTTCAGCGACGAGACGCGGTCGGCGAGCGCGCGGCTCACCCAGATATGGTCGAGGCGGCGGCCGCGGTCCGCGGCGGCCCAGTCGGCCGCGCGATAGCTCCACCAGGTGTAGAGCTTGGCGGGCTCCGGCACGAAGGCGCGCATGGTGTCGAACCAGCCGCCGGTCTTTTGCGCGGCCGTGAGCTTCTCGCACTCGATCGGCGTGTGCGAGACCACCTTGAGCATCTGCTTGTGGCTCCAGACGTCGTGCTCGAGCGGCGCGACGTTGAGGTCGCCGACCAGGATCGCGCGCGCCTTGTTGGCCGGGCGCAGCCACGGCTCGCGCGTCATCTCGTCGAGAAACGCGAGCTTGTGGGCGAACTTCACGTTGACCTCGGGATCGGGCTCGTCGCCGCCCGCCGGCACGTAGAAGTTATGCACGGTCGCGGAATCGCGCAGGCCCGCCTTCTCGCCGAATGTCACGGCGATATGCCGGCAGTCGGTCTTGCTGCAGAAATCGCGCTTGTCGATCGTCTCGAACGGCACGCGCGAGACCACGGCGACGCCGTGATAGCCCTTCTGCCCGTTGAGCGCGACGTGGGTGTAGCCGAGCCGGGCGAAACGCTTGCGCGGAAAAGCGTCGTCCGGACATTTGGTCTCCTGCAGGCACAGGACGTCCGGCCGCTCGGCCTTGATGAACTTCGCAATCAGATTGATGCGCAGCCGCACCGAGTTGATGTTCCAGGTCGAGATGCTGAGGTGCATGGAAAATAAATGTCATTGCGAGCGTAGCGAAGCAATCCCGCGCCGCAAGCTACTGTGGATCGAGATTACGTCGGCGCGCGCGAGCGCGCCTCGCAATGACGGCGTTGCTACTGGTGGCGGTCCGGATAGGTGATGACGAACAGATCCGGGTCGGGCTTCTTGGTGGTGTCGAGATTGTACACCGCGACGGTGGTGTCGAATCCCTGCGGGTCGGTCACGGTCCATTGGCGCAGCTGGAAATCCTTGGCGCCGAACATCAGCATCAGCCGGCTGGTGCCGGCGACCACCTGATGCTCCTCGATCACCACGGTGACGAAGGTATCGTCGGCCGAGACCGAGACCAGGTTGGTGTCGCGCAGCAGGTCGATGTGGTCGGACAAGAGGAAGCGCAGCGGCGTCTGCGACAGCGGGTAGATATCCTGCGTGTCGAGATTGCGGTCGCGCACCACGACCGCCTGGCCGTCCGCCACCACGTCGATCGGGCTCGGCGGATTGTAGGCGAAGCGCACCTTGCCGGGCTTCTGGATGTAGAACTGGCCTTCGGTGCGCCGGCCGTCCGGCCCGACCTGGACGAAATCGCCGACCAGCGTCTGCATGCTCGACAGGTAAGTGCTGATCTTCTGCACCAGCGCGCGCTGATTGTCGTCGAGCGCGGTCGCCTGGCCGGGCTGCGGCGCCGCGGCGTTGGCGTTCGGCGCGATCGAAATCGGCGGCCGCGGCGGCTGTTCGGCCGATTGCGCGGGCTGCTTCTTCGGTGCCGGCACCGGCAGCGGGATATTCTCCGCCGATGCCGCGAGGGTCGCGCCGATCCACAGCGCCGCGATGAGCGTGCCCAGCCCCGCCTTCCGCATGTCCATCTCCGCTGCGCCCCGCGACTCGTCTAGCAGTCTTTCGCTAGTGGCGCCCTGTGGCGTTTTCGCGACCCCGATTCGCGGATCGATTATATCGCCTTATGCCTTGACGCGTGTGATGCCTTGACGCCCGTCCTTGGCGGCGAAGCGGCGCCCGCCGCGCCGGAACCGCGTTAAAATCCCTCGTCCTCCTCGCCGCCGACCAGAATCTCGCGCTTTCCGGCGTGATTGGCCTGGCCGACGATGCCCTCTTTCTCCATCCGCTCCATCAACGAGGCGGCGCGGTTGTAGCCGATCTGCAGCCGACGCTGAATGTAGCTGGTCGAGGCCTTGCGGTCGCGGGTGACGACCTGCACCGCCTGCGCGTAAAGATCGCCGCCCTCCGGTTGGCCCATGCCGGTGGCATCGAACACGGCGCCGTCCTCGCCCTCCTCACCCTCGTCGGCCGTGACGGCTTCGAGATACTGCGGCTGCCCTTGCGTCTTGAGATGGCGCACCACCTTCTCGACCTCGTCGTCGGAGACGAACGGCCCGTGCACGCGGCTGATGCGGCCGCCGCCCGCCATGTAGAGCATGTCGCCCTGGCCGAGCAGCTGCTCGGCGCCCTGCTCGCCGAGGATGGTGCGGCTGTCGATCTTCGAGGTGACCTGGAACGAGATGCGGGTGGGGAAATTCGCCTTGATGGTGCCGGTGATGACGTCGACCGAGGGACGCTGCGTCGCCAGGATGACGTGGATGCCGGCCGCGCGCGCCATCTGGGCGAGGCGCTGGATCGCGCCCTCGATGTCCTTGCCGGCGACCATCATGAGATCCGCCATCTCGTCGACGATCACGACCAGGTAGGGCAGGGGCTCGAGATCGAACTCCTCCTTCTCGTAGATCGCCTCGCCGGTCTCGCGGTCGTAGCCGGTGTGCACGGTGCGCGACAGCGTCTCGCCCTTCTGCTTGGCGTCGGCGAGCCGCGCGTTGTAGCCGTCGATGTTGCGCACGCCGAGCTTCGCCATCTTGCGATAGCGGTCTTCCATCTCGCGCACCGCCCATTTGAGCGCCACCACCGCCTTCTTCGGATCGGTGACGACCGGGGTGAGCAGATGCGGGATGCTGTCGTAGGAGGAGAGCTCCAGCATTTTCGGATCGACCATGATGAGCCGGCACTGGTTCGGCCCGAGCCGATAGACCAGGCTCAGGATCATGGTGTTGATGGCGACCGACTTGCCCGAGCCGGTGGTGCCGGCGATCAGGAGATGCGGCATGCGGGTGAGGTCGACGATCACCGGTTCGCCGCCGATGGTCTTGCCGAGGCAGAGCGGCAGCTTGGCGGCCGAATGGTTGTAGTCCTCGGAGGCGAGCAGCTCGCGCAGATAGACCTTTTCGCGCGTCGGGTTGGGCAGCTCGATGCCGATGGCGTTGCGGCCGGACACGACGGCGACGCGCGCCGAGACGGCACTCATGGACCGTGCGATGTCGTCGGCGAGGCCGATCACCCGCGACGACTTGATGCCGGGCGCGGGCTCGAGCTCGTAGAGCGTGACCACGGGCCCGGGCCGCGCATTGATGATCTCGCCGCGCACGCCGAAATCGCCGAGCACGCTTTCCAGCGCGGTCGCATTCGCCTGCAGCGCCTCCATGCTGGGCGCAAAGCGCTCCTGCGCCTTGGGCGCCGTCAGCAGGCCGAGCGCGGGCAGCTCGTAGCCGCTCGACGACTTGCGCGCCGGCGTTTTCGCCGGCGTGCGCGGCGGCTTGCTGTGGGTGACCTTCAGCGATCCGCGCGGCTCCTCTTCTTCTTCGCCTTCCTCCTCGTCGTGCAGCGGTTGCGGGTTGAGCGGCGGCACGATGCGCGGCTCGACGCGCGCCTTTGCCGCGCCGCGCCCCGCCGGCGCTGCGCCGCGGCGGGTGAGCAGGCTGGCGACGCCGCGCGCCAGCGCGGCGCGGAAGCTCAAGACCTGGTGACCGATCCAGCCGAGCGCGATCTCGATCGCGCCCTCGTTCTCGTCGACATCGTCCTCATCGATCGAGTCGTCGTCGACCGGCGCATGGAACCCGACCCCGCATGCGGTGACGATCAGGAAAAAAGCCGCGCAGCCGAGGATGAGCGCGATGACGAGGCGCGGCACGCCGGACAGCGCCCCGCCGGCGAAATAGGCCGGCAGCCGCAGCATGGTGTCGCCGATGACGCCGCCGAGGCCGGTCGGCAGCGGCCAGGTGTGCGGGCGGGTGAGGCAGGCGATGAAGCCGGATGTCAGCAGGGCGCCGCCGAGCCACAACCCAAGGCGCAACCGCGGGCGGTCGAGCCGCCGATGGGTCATGAGCCGCCAACCCCACAGCGCGACCGGCAGCACCAGCGCGATGGCGGCGAGCCCGAACAATTGCATCAGCAGGTCGGCGGCGACCGCGCCGTGCGCGCCGAGCAAGTTGCGCACCGGCGCGCCGGTCGCGTAGCTGAAGCTCGGGTCCTTCACCGACCAGCTCGCGAGCGCCGCGGTCGCGAGCGCCGTGGCGGCGATCAGCGCCAGGCCGCAGATCTCGCGCGCGCGGCGGCGCAGCGCCGCGCTCAAGTCGTCCGGCAGGAAGGCGCCGGCATCGAAACCACGATGAAGAGTCGAGATCGCCACGCGCTCGCCCCTGACTCGCTACCTGCCCCTTCGGGCCTACGCTACCCCAGCACGGCGACGATGCGGTGAAGCGCCTCCGCCGTGGTCTCCTGATCGTGCACCATGGCGACGCGGATATAGCCCGCGCCGGGATTGCTGCCATCCTGTTGCTCGCGCGCGCAGTAGTTGCCCGGCAGCACGCGCACGCCGCCTTCGCGCCACAGCCGCTCGGTCACCGCCTCGCTGGTGCCGTGCGCCGAGACGTCGAGCCAGAGGAAGAAGCCGCCGGCCGGCCGCCGGTAGCCATAGCGGTCGCCGATGATCTGGTCGGCGAGATCGAACTTGCGCCGATAGAGGTCGCGGTTCTTCTCCACATACGTCTCGTCCGAATAGGCCGCGACCGCGACGTGCTGCGCCGGGATCGGCACCTGCGGCGCCGAGACGCTGCGCAGCTCGAGAAACTTCTTCAAGAAGCGGCGGTCGCCGGCGACGAAGCCCATGCGCAGGCCGGGCAGGCTCGAGCGCTTCGACAGCGACTGAAAGAGCACCGCGTTCTCGAACGTCGGCCCCGCCGCCTGCAGGATGCCGGCGGGCGGCGTGGTCGAGTAGATTTCCGAGTAGCACTCGTCGCAGAAGACGAGAAATCCGTGCCGGCGCGCCATCTCGACGATGCGCGTCAGATACGCAAGGCTCGCGACCGCGCCCTGCGGGTTGGAGGGCGAGGCGATGTAGAACACGACCGTGCGGGCGAGCACGGCGGGATCGATCGCATCGAGATCGGGCAGGAAGCCGGTCGCGCGCGTGCCCGGCAGGTAGATCACGTCGCAGTCGGCCGCGACCGCGCCGGCCGAATAGGCGGCGTAGAACGGATTGGGCACCAGGATCGCGGGGCGGCCGGCGCGCGGCGGCACGAAACGCCGCGCCGCGATGGCGCCGAGAAACAGGCCCTCGCGCGAGCCGGCGAGCACCAGCACCTCGCCGTTCGGATCGGGTGCGCGCGCGAGCTGGTAGCGGCGGCCCGCCCAGGCGGACACGGCGGCGCGAAACTCAGGGATGCCCTCGTTGCGCGGATAGCGGCCGAAATCGTTGATGTGCGCCGCGATCACCGGGCCGACGAAATCGGGGATCGGATGCCGCGGCTCGCCGACGCCAAGGTCGATGACCGGCTTGCCGGGCTCGATGCCGCCGATGAGGTCGGCGAGCCGCATGAACGGCGAGCGCATATTGGCGTTCGGGCCGGTCGCGGGGCTCAATTCGGGCGCGGACTCGCGATCGGTCTCGCGTTTGGACTCGGCGGCAACGCTGATCATGACACTCTACATGCGCGGCAGGCGCCCCGGCCGCAATTTTGAGGAAAACACCATAGGGGAGGCGAGGTTAAGGGGCGATTAACCATCGGAATCTCCCCGATTGATCGGGATTTGGCCACGGCGAAAAAAGCACGCCTTCGGGGAGCCGGAATCAGTCGCCCAACCACGGCTGCCGGGCGGCATGCCTGATATGGATGATGGAGACCTCCTCCCGACCGACCCGGTAGTAGACGATATACGGGTAACGTCCAAGCCAAAGGGCATGTCCGTCCAGCCGGGAACAACCGGCGCGCGCCGCGACAGGCGGCCGAGGTCGAGGATGCGCTTCTTGATGTAGGCCTTGACCTCACGTGCCGCACGTGGGTTTCGCCGGTCGAGGCAGGCAAAGATCGCTTCCCGATCCACGAGGGCGCGGGGCGTGTAGCGGACCCACAAACAAGAGGCCCTGGCTTGCGCCAGGGCCTCCCGCAACGGACGGGGCGGTTGCCGGGTAGCCGCCCCGAACCGTATCCCTCGTCGTCCGTTCTACTGCACGGTCTCGCCGTGCAGCGCGAGGTCGAGGCCTTCGCGCTCGATGTCTTCCTTCACGCGCAGGCCGATCACGATGTCGATGATCTTGAGGATGATCAGCGACACGACGAAGTCGTAGACGAACACGGTGCCGACGCCGATGCACTGGTTGAGCACCTGGGCCGCATTGCCTTCGATCCAGCCCTTGGTGCCGCCGTACTGCTCGATCGCGAACACGCCGGTGAGGATCGCGCCGGCCGCGCCGCCGACCGCATGCACGCCGAAGGCGTCGAGCGCGTCGTCGTAGCCGAACATGTGCTTGAGGCCGGTGACGCCCCAGTAGCAGACGACGCCGGCCGCGATGCCGATCGCCAGCGCCCCGCCCGGACCGACGAAGCCCGAGGCTGGCGTGATGGCGACGAGGCCCGCGACGGCACCGGTGCAGATGCCGACCACGGTCGGCTTGCCGCGCAGCATCCACTCGACCAGCATCCAGGTGAAGCCGGCGGTGGCGGTCGCGATCTGCGTCACCAGCATGGCCATGCCGGCCTGCATGTTCGCGGTCACGGCCGAGCCGGCGTTGAAGCCGAACCAGCCGACCCACAAGAGCGAGGCGCCGATGAAGGTCAGCACCATGTTGTGCGCCGGCCCGCTGTCGCGGCGCTTGCCGAGCATGATGCAGGCGGCGAGGCCGGCGGTGCCGGAATTGACGTGCACGACGGTGCCGCCGGCGAAATCGAGCACCTTCACCCAGCCGACGAAGTCGCCCTTGTCGTTGACGTTGGCGGCGCTGAAGATGCCGTCCGGACCCCACACCCAGTGCGCGATCGGCGAGTAGACGCAGATCGCCCACAGGCCGATGAACCACAGCATGGCCGAGAACTTCATGCGCTCCGCAAAGGCGCCGGCGATCAGCGCCGGGGTGATGATCGCGAAGGTGAGCTGGAAGCAGATGTAGACGCTCTCGGGGATCGTCGGCGCGAGCGGGTTCGGGTTGCCGGTGTTGTTGGAGATGTCGCTCAGGATGTTCTGCAGGAAGGCGCGATCGAGCCCGCCGATGAAGGGCGAGCCGCCGCGGAACGCCAGGCTGTAGGTGCAGACCACCCAGAGGATCGTGATCAGGCAGGTGATCGCGAAGCTCGTCATGATGGTGTCGCCGACGTTCTTCTTGCGCACCATGCCGCCGTAGAACAGGCCGAGGCCCGGCACGGTCATCATCAGGACGAGCGCGACCGAGGTCAGCATCCAGGCGGTGTCGCCGGTGTTGACGGTGCACTTGGTCTGCGTCTTGGCATCGCACGCGGGAGGCGTCGGCGGTGCCGCCGGAGCTGCCGCTGTGGCGGGTGCCGCAGCTGGGGCGGCGGCAGGTGCAGCGGCCGGCGCAGCCGCGGGAGCCGGTGCCGCAGCCGGAGCGGCGGCGGGCGCCGGCGCTTGCGTCTGCGCATAGGCGGCCGAGTGGCCGAACAGCGGCGCCAGCGCGAAGCCGAGGCCGCCGAGCGCCGTCAGCGCGAGAGCAAGGACGCCCGCACGGGTAAGCTTTTTGACGTTCATTGTTTCACTCCTGTGAGGGGCTGAGCTCAGAGCGCCGCCGCGTCGGTTTCGCCGGTGCGGATGCGGACGGCTTGATCGAGGCTGAGCACGAAGATCTTGCCGTCGCCGATCTGGCCGGTCTTCGCGGCGCTGGTGATCGTCTCGATGATCTTGTCGGCCTGGTTCGCCGCAACCGCGACCTCGATCTTCAGCTTCGGCAGGAAGCTCACGGCGTATTCGGTGCCGCGATAGATTTCCGTGTGGCCCTTCTGGCGCCCGTAACCTTTGACCTCGGTGACGGTCATGCCGTGCACGCCAACCGCCGTCAGGGCGTCGCGGACCTCGTCGAGCTTGAACGGCTTGATGATGGCCATGACGATTTTCATGGGTTTGATCCCCCTTGTGCCCCGCACCGAACCGACGGCGCGGGCAATCGCAACAAGCCCGCGTGCGATCGCACCCAAGTGTTGCCGGGGTCCCCTATCAAGCCCTGTGCCAAGTCGGATTTTTGAAGTAAGTTGTTGGCAAGGAATGCATTTCTACGCGTCGGCGATGCGCGCGCGGCCTCCATGGGGAGGCCGCGCCCAATAACAAGCCAAAATTGCCTAATTTATAGGCAGGCGCAAAAATGGCGAGCCGATGGGTCTATTGCAGTGCCTCGCCGTGCAGGGAGATGTCGAGCCCGGCCATCTCGTCCTCGGGCGAGGCCCGCAGCGGAAAGACGGCGCCGACCAGCTTGAGCAGCCCATAGGTCGCAAGCCCGCACCACAGGGCGGTGGCCACGACGCCATAGAGCTGGGTCAGAAGCTGCATCGGATGCCCTTCGAGCAGCCCGGAGATGCCGTGCGGCGCGCTGGGCGAAGCCGATACCGCCGCCGCCGCGAACACCCCCGCGAGCAGGGTGCCGGTCGCCCCGCCGATGCCGTGCACGCCGAACACGTCGAGCGAGTCGTCGTACTTGAAACGCAGCTTCACCACCGTGCAGGCCCAGTAGCAGACCGCGCCCGCGATGATCCCGATGACGAGGCCATGCCACGGCAGCACATAGCCCGAGGCGGGCGTGATGGTGCCGAGCCCGGCGACCGCCCCCGAGATCATGCCCAACACCGACGGCTTGCCGCGCAGCTTCCATTCCAGCGCGATCCAGGTGAGCGCGCCCGCGCAGGCCGCGAGATGCGTCGCCGTTATCGCCATGACGGCGCGAGAGTTGGCGCCGAGCGCCGAGCCGCCGTTGAAGCCGAACCAGCCGATCCACAACAGCCCGGTGCCGACCACCGCCATCGAAAGGTCGAACGGCGCGAGGTTTTCCGAGCCGTAGCCGCGCCGCGCGCCGAGCACCAGCGCCGCTACCAAGCCGGCGACGCCGGCATTGACGTGCACCACCGTGCCGCCCGCGAAGTCGAGCAAACCGGCAGCGCCGAGGAAGCCGCCGCCCCAGACCCAGTGCGCGATCGGCACGTAGACGACCAGCAGCCACAAGGCGGAGAACAGCAGGAACGCGGAGAAACGCATGCGGTCCGCGACCGAGCCCGCGACCAGCGCCACCGTGATGATCGCGAAGGTCATCTGGTAGAGCATGAACAGCGCCTCGGGGATGGTCGGTGCGAGCGGGCTGATGGAATCCATGCTCATGCCCTGCAGAAAGACGCGGTCGAGCGTGCCGATCAGCACGCCGTCGCCGCGGAAGGCGAGGCTGTAGCCGATCGCGACCCACAGGATCGAGACGAGAGCCGTCGCGGCGAGGCACTGCGCCATGGTGGCGAGCACGTTCTTCTTGCGCACCATGCCGGCATAGAACAGCGCGAGTCCTGGCAGCGTCATCATCAGCACGATGCCGGTCGCGACGATCATCCAGGCCGTATCGGCGCCGTCGATCTTCTGTGTCTGCGCGCAGGCGGGCGTCGCCAGCAACGCGAGCGTCAACGCGGCGCCGAGCGGCCGCCACATCCGCGTGTTCATCCGCGCCTCCCCGCTCACAGCGCGTCGCTGTCGGTCTCGCCGGTGCGGATGCGCACCGCATGGTCGAGCGGCATGACGAAGACCTTGCCGTCGCCGATCTGGCCGGTGCGGGCCGAGACGGTCATCGCCTCGATCACCCGGTCGGCCTGCTCGGACGGCACCGCCACCTCGATGCGCACCTTGGGCAGGAAATTCACGACGTATTCGGCGCCGCGATAGATTTCCATGTGGCCCTTCTGGCGGCCGTAGCCTTTGACTTCCGATACCGTCATGCCGCTGATGCCGAGGTCGGTGAGGGCCTCGCGCACGTCGTCGAGCTTGAACGGCTTGATGATCGCGATGATGAGCTTCATGACCGGCTTTCCCCCGCGGTGCGCCGGACATAAACGATCGCGGCCGCAGGATGCGCGCGCAACGCGCGCCTCCGCAGCCTGGCGCCCCGGCGACGCCCGACGCTTGATTACAGCGTTTCGCGATTCAGGGGAATAGTTCAGCGCCGCCTGCACGGTGCGTGCGCCCCCTCTCCCGCAAGTGCGGGGGAGAGGACGCTAGAGCCGCAAGCTTACGGACTTGGTGCTTGTCGTCGTTCGCGCACCAGTCCCTCCTGCGCCACCGAGGCCACCAGCGTTCCGTCGCTCGCAAAAATCATCCCGCGAGCGAAGCCGCGCGCGCCGGCGGCGTTGGGGCTGTCCTGGGCGTAGAGCAGCCAGTCGTCGGCGCGGAACGGGCGGTGGAACCACATGGCGTGGTCGAGGCTTGCCGCCATGATGGTGGGCTCGAACAGGGTGCGGCCGTGCGGAATGGTCGAGGCGTCGAGCAGCATCATATCCGACGCATAGGCGAGCACGCATTCGTGGATTGCGGGATCGTCGGGCAGGCGATCGATCGCGCGCATCCACACGTGAAACTTGCCCTCCGCAATCTTCTTGCCGAGATAGCGGTCGAGCTCCACCGGGCGCAGCTCGATCGGCCGCTCGCGCTCATAGTAGCGCCGCACCGGCTCCGGCATGGTGGCGAGCACGGCCTTGCGCAGCTCGACCTCGTTGGGGAGGCTGTCCGGCCGCGGCACGTCGGGCATCGGCGCCTGGTGCGAGAACCCCGGCTCGGCGCCGTGGAACGACACCGACATGGAAAAGATCGCATGCCCATGCTGGATCGCGACCACGCGGCGGGTGGTGAAGCTTTTGCCGTCGCGGATGCGATCGACCTCGTAGATGATCGGCACCTTCGGATCGCCGGCGAGCAGGAAATAGGCGTGCAGCGAATGCGGCGGGCGCTGCGCCACGCCTTCGACGGTGCGGCAGGCCGCGACCAGCGCCTGGCCGATGACCTGTCCGCCAAACACGCGCTGCCAGCGCGACTGCGGCGAGCGGCCGCGAAAGAGGTTAACCTCGAGCGGCTCGAGATCGAGGATGTCGAGAAGCTCGCGTATCGCCGCCGAGGTCATTGCACCCGCTCCGCTGCCGATCGAAGACGGGGATGCTATGCTGGCGCATCCCGCCGGTCGAGCGGGCAGACGGTTCATGAGCGATGGGTGAGAGCCAGGAGCGCATGCAGGATCGCGTCCAAGATCGGGTCCAAGATCGCGTTCAAGATCGCGCCGACGTGCTGATCGGCGGCGCCGGCTTCGCCGGGCTGGCGCTGGCGTTGGCGTTGCGCCAGGCGCTCGGCCCGACCTTTGCGGTCGCGGTCGCGGATCCGGCGCTCGGGCGCCCGCTCGAGGATGCGCGCGCCTCGGCGATCGCGGCGGCGGCGCGCCGGCTGTTCGACGCGATCGGGGTGTGGGATGCGGTCGCGGCGCGCGCCGAGCCGATGCTCGACATGGTGATCACCGATTCGAAGCTCGACGATGCGGTGCGCCCGACATTCCTCACCTTCGCAGGCGACGTGCAGCCGGGCGAGCCGTTCGCCCACATGGTCGAGAACCGCGACGTGCTGGCGGCGCTGCTCGACAAGGCGAAGTCCGCGAACGTGACCTTGCTGCCGGCCGCGGTGGCGGATTTCGCGGCCGATGTGTCCGGCGTGACGGCGCGGCTCGCGTCGGGCGCCGCGATCCGCGCCAAGCTTCTGGTCGCCGCCGACGGCGCGCGGTCCGCGATTCGCGAGCGCGCCGGCATCCGCTCGGTCGGCTGGACCTACGGGCAGTCCGCGATCGTCACCACGGTCGCGCATGAGCGCCCGCATCACGGCCGAGCCGAGGAGCATTTTCTCCCCGCCGGCCCCTTCGCGATCCTGCCGCTGCCGAACAACCGCTCCTCGATCGTGTGGACCGAGAACGCCGCCGAGGCCGAACGCATCATGGCGCTCGACGATGCCGGCTTTCATGCCGAGCTGGAAAGGCGCTTCGGCCTGCAGCTCGGCGACATCTCGGTCGCCGGCCCGCGCCGCGCATTCCCGCTCGGCTTTGCGGTGGCGCGCAGCTTCATCGCCGATCGCGTCGCGCTGGTCGGCGATGCCGCGCACGTCATCCACCCGATCGCCGGGCAGGGGCTCAACATGGGGCTGCGCGACGTCGCGGCGCTGGCCGAGGCGATCGTCGATGCGGCGCGGCTCGGCCTCGATCCCGGCGGCGCACCGGTGCTCGACCGCTACCAGCGCTGGCGCCGCTTCGACACCATGGCGATGGGATTTGCCACCGACGGGCTCAACCGGCTCTTCTCCAACCGCTCCGACGTGCTGCGGCTCGCGCGCGACATCGGCCTCGGCGTCGTCGAGCGGCTTCCCGCCGTGAAGAGCTTCTTCATCCGCGAGGCTGCCGGTCTTACCGGCGAGGTGCCCAAGCTGTTGCGGGGCGAGGCGCTGTAGAAGGGGGCGAATTGGCGAATGGTCGACGGCTATTCGCTATTCGCCACTCGCTATTCGCGATAGCGGCGCCTTCGCCCGCCTGCAGCTACACCAGCGGAATCTTCGCCACGTGCTCGTCGAAGGCGGGGCGCGCCGCGATCGCGGCGTACCAGCGCTCCACGTTGGCGAACTGCGGCCGCTCCGGCACGAGGTCGCGATAGCGCCGCACCATGATGCCGGACGGGATGTCGCCGTACGAGAACGCGTCGCCGGCGAGAAACGTCGTCTTGCCGAGCTGGTCGTCGAGCATCTTCACGGCCGCGGCGGTTTTTTCCTTGCCGGCCGCGATCGCGGCGGCGTCGCGCTTCTCCGGCGGCGTGCGCACCAGATTCCAGAACACCGGCGTGATCGCCGGACCGAGCACGGCGAGCTGCCAGTCCATCCATTTGCTCGCGAGCGCACGCGTGCGCAGGTCCTTCGGCTCGAGCACCGCGGCCTGATGCTTGGCCGCGAGGTAGCGCACGATCGAGTTCGATTCCCACAGGAGGAAGCCGTCGTCCTCCTCGAGCGTCGGCACGAGGCCGTTCGGATTCATCGCCAAGTAGGCGGCCTCGCGGTTCTTGCCGAACGGCCCGCCGATATCGATGCGCTCGCAGGCGAGCCCCATCTCGCCGATCGCCCACATCACCTTCTGCACGTTCGACGACGTGGTGCGGCCCCAGATTTTCATGGTGTCCTCCCAAAATGCGTCATTGCGAGCCCTCGGGTCTCGCCTTGGGCGAGCCCAAGGATAAACTCCGCGACGCAATCTCGATCCGTATGGCGCGAGATTGCTTCGGCCTGCTTCGCAGGCCTCGCAATGACAAATGAACTACTCCAGCTGCCGCGCTTCCTCAGGCAGCATGATCGGAATCCCGTCGCGGATCGGATAGGCGAGCTTGGCCGAACGCGAGATCAGCTCCTGCTTCTCCGCGTCGTATTCGAGCCGCCCCTTGGTGAGTGGGCAGACAAGAATCTCGAGCAGCTTGGGGTCGACGGAGTTGGCGGGGCGCTCGGTCATGCGAGGAGTCCGTAGCGGATGGCTAACAACAGCTTAGCATGCCCCGCCACGTCGGATTCAAGCGGCATGCGCGCCGCCCGCTCACACCCCATGCAGGCGCGCCATCACGTAGTCGTCCACGAATTCGCCGTCGCGGAAGGCGGCGGCGCGCCGTGTGCCCTCGATCACGAAGCCGAACCGCTTGTAGAGCCGTATCGCGGGCTCGTTGTCGACATAGACGGAGAGCTCCAGCCGGCGCAGGTTGAGCCACTTGTCGGCCGTATCGACCAGGGCGCCGAGCAGTGCCGAGCCGATGCCGCGTCCATGGAAGTCGTCGTGCACGCTCATCCCGATGCCGCCGACGTGATCGCGCCGCCCGCGATAACGCGTGACGTCGGCCGCACCGACCAGCCGATCCTCAAGGATGGCGACGATGCAGGTGATGCCGTCGGGCGGCTTCTCGATCCACTTGCGCGTCTCTTCGGCGCTGACGAAGGGCAGGCGCAGCGTGCCCCAACGCACGCGCGGCAGCTGCATCAGCGCGGCAAGCGCCTGCCAGTCGCTCGGCTCGCGCGCACGCAGGATCAGGCCGGGCGGGCGCGGCCGCGTTGCTGCCGGTGGGTCCGCAGGTTGCGGCGTCGAGTCCTCGGGCGGCATGGATTGTTCCTCATGTTTGGAGCCGGCGCAGAGCGGGACCCGGAAAGAGGCCAATGAAAAAGGCCCCGTCCGTTGCCGGCGGGGCCGTGGAAAGACGATATTGCGGTCGAATTCTCAGCGCAAACCATCCTCCGTCGGCCCGCCCAGGCGGGTCGCCATATACTGTCGGAGGATGTGGTCGGCGCCGTTCATGCGCGCTCGCCTACCATACCCGGCGCAAGCTGTAAATTCGGTGCCCGCGCGTCCCGCCGCTATTGCAGCGGCGGCTCGTCCTCGTTCTTGCCCTTGGCGAGCTCGATCTCGGTCACGGCGATCAGGATCTCGGCGCGGGTCTTGAGGTCCGGCGCTTCCAGCATGGCCTGCTTCTCGGCCGGGCCGTACGCCGACATCATGGCGAGCGCGTTGACCAGCGCCTCGTTCGGCGCGCTCTCGATGCCTTGCCAGTCGGCCTTGAGGTTGTTGGCCTTGAGGAAGGCCTGCAGCGCCTCGAGCAGCGTCTTGCGGTCGACCGCCTCCTCGCCCTTGCGGGCGACGAAGTCGGCGGCGAACGGCGCATAGGTTACGCGGCACTGGCGGTAGGCGGTGGCGACGCTGAGCTCCTCCTCGATGCGGAAGCGGGCGACGCCGGTGAGCTGGATGAGGTAGCGGCCGTCGCCGGTCTCGGCGAGCTGGGTGATGCGGCCGACGCAACCGATGCGGTAGAGATTGGGCTTGGCCTCGGGACCCGGATGGGCGGTGTCGGGCTGGATCATGCCGATCAGCCGGTGGCCGTCGCGCAGGCTGTCGTCGATCATCGCGAGGTAGCGCGGCTCGAAGATGTTGAGCGGCATCTGCCCGCGCGGCAACAGCAGGGCGCCCGGCAGCGGAAACACCGGGATCGTCTCGGGCAGATCGGCAGGGCCGCGATAGACCGCGTTCATCGGCATCGCGTGATCCACCTCCCGGCGAATAGCGAATGGCGAGTAGCGAATCGGGGATTCGCTACTCGCTATTCGCTACTCGCCATTCGCATCGCCTTAGGCGAACAACACCGACGACAGCCGCTTGCGTCCCGCGACCGTCGCCTCGTCGGTCGGCCCCCAGGCTTCGAACAATTGCACCAGCTGCTTGCGGGCGCCGTCGTCGTTCCATTTGCGGTCGCGCCGCACGATCTCGATCAGATGATCGAGCGCCTCGGCGCGCTGGCTTTTTGCATTGTATGCGAGCGCGAGATCGAAGCGCGCCTGATGATCGAGTGGATTGGCCGCGACCTTCTTCTCCAGCTCCGCGATCGGGCCGAGGGAGGCGGCCTGCTCGGCGAGCTCGATCTGCGATCGCACCGCCGCGACCGCGGGGTCGTTGCGCTTGGCCTCCGGCACGGTTGCGAGCGTCTGCTTCGCCTTGTCGACGGCGCCGGTCTCGAAATAGCAGCGGGCGACGCCGGCGAGTGCCGCCGCATTGGCGGGGTCCTCGGCCAGGAGCTCGGCATAGATCTCGGCCGCGCCGGCCGGATCGCCGGCGGCAAGCGCGGCCTCGGCCTCCTTCAGCAGGTCCTGGGCGGCGGCGCCGATCTTGTCCTTGGTCAGCCGCTCGATGAAGGCGGTGACTTGGCTCTCCGGCAGCGCGCCCATGAAGCCGTCGGCCGGCTGGCCGTTGACGAAGGCGATCACGGCCGGGATCGACTGGATGCCCATCTGGCCCGGGATCGCCGGATGCTCGTCGATGTTCATCTTGACGAGCTTGACCTTGCCCTTGGCGGCGCGGACGACCTTTTCCAGCACCGGGGTGAGCTGCTTGCACGGGCCGCACCACGGCGCCCAGAAATCGATCAGCACCGGCTGGCGCTTCGATTCCTCGATCACGTCCTTGACGAAGGTCTGGGTGGTCGTGTCCTTGACGAGACCATCCGGGGCCGTCGCCGTCGTGCCCGCGTTCTGCAGCATGTCGTCAAATCCCTCGACCCCCAAGGGGTCACCTGCGCCTGCATTCGGTTTCCGCAATTAAATGGTGGATATGGCGGCCGAATGCAATCGGGTCCGCGCAGTCCAAGTGCTTGCCAAGTGCTTGCCAAGCGCTTGCGGTTAAACCTCTTCCGCCTGTCCCGCCACCGGCTCGACGCGCGGCGGATGGCCGGTGGCGGCGAGGAACCGGACGAGGTCGTCACGCGCAATCGACGTCGTCATGGTGTTGACCAGCGGGTGAAAGTTGAGCGTCGCGTGCGCCATCATGCCGGCGTCGAGCACGACCGTGACGCGACCGGCCGTGTCGTTGAGCGCCGCGAAGGGCGTGACCGAGCCCGGTTCCACGCCGAGCGTCTCGCGCATAAGTTGAGCGGCGCCGAACGAGAAGCGGCCGCTGGCGCCCAGCCGCCGATGCAGGGATTTGAGCTCGATCGCGGCGTCCTCGGCCGCGACCACGAGGTAGAGCGCCCCGCGTTTGTCCTTGAGAAAGAGGTTCTTGGTATGGCCGCCCGCAATCGCCCCGCGCAGACCGCGGCTTTCCTCAACCGTGAAGACGGCTGGATGGCGGATCGTCCGGTGCGCGATGCCCAGGCGGTCGAGGAAGGCAAACAGATCGTCAGGCGTGGCGGGCATGGTAGGTGAGTAATGCTGCGGATAGTCGTCGGCGGAGCATACGCTAACCGATTTTCCTGTGAATTGGTCGAAGCTGTTGCAAAGGGTTAGGGCTTTTGGCATAGGAAGCACTCCGGCACGGGGCCTGCCGGAACAGGATGCGGGTGTAGCTCAGGGGTAGAGCACAACCTTGCCAAGGTTGGGGTCGAGGGTTCGAATCCCTTCGCCCGCTCCAATTGTTCGATCCCGGGCATGATGGTGACGCGCTTTGACGTGGGGGGACCTGCATGCAACGTCCGCTGAGCGGAATAATGTCCTTGGGCGAACCAATCGACCGCGCGCGCGGGGGATGTCAGCGCGTGGCGCGCCGCTTTCTTCCCAAGTGTGCGGCCGCCGATCTCATCCGGCTTGATGCGCATGATCCGCGCCGCGCGCTGAGTCGCCGGCGCCTCGCGCGACTTATCGACTCGCGCCGCATCGTCTCCTGACCATCGACCGTCGATGACGTTTCCTCCGCCGCTCCAGGCGCGCCGGCGGCGCCGCGTGCTCGTCTGGACAAGCGAAAGTCCGAAGCGCAGCATGTGATGCCGTCGCGATGCGAGGGGCCGCCAGACGCCCCTTCGTCAGGGAGGACAGCATGGGCAAATCCGACCGCCGAGGGCGCGCGCTCTCGCTCGATTCCGTTGCGGGCAACGGCCTTCTCAACCGCCGCGCGTTGCTCGGACAGGGGCTCGCGCTCGCCGGCTCCATGGGTGTCGCCGGCACGACCGGGGCCGCCGCCGAGCCGCTCAAGGACGAGCCGTGGAGCTTCGCGTTCGGCGAGATCACGCCGCCGCTGCAGACGCCGTCGCGCTTCGAGAAGAACGTGGTGCGGGCGCTGAGCAATCCCAACGGCCAATTCCGCACCTCGCATGCGCGCACGCCGCACCATCTGCTCAATGGCGCCATCACGCCCAACTCGCTGCACTTCACCATCAATCACTGCGGCATTCCCGACATCGATCCGGCCGTCCACAAGCTCGTCATCCACGGCATGGTGCGCCAGCCGCTCGAGTTCGATCTCGACACGCTGTCGCGCTATCCGCTGGTCACCCGCGCGCATTTCGTCGAATGCGCCGGCAATTCGGCGGCCATGTTCTCCAACGAGCCGGTGCAGGCGCCGGCCGGCCTGCTGCATGGCCTCGTCTCCTGTTCGGAATGGACCGGCGTGCCGCTCTCCATCCTGCTCGACGAGGCCGGCATCGATCCCAAGGCCAAGTGGCTCGTCGCCGAAGGCGGCGACGCGCAGCACCTCGACCGCAGCGTGCCGGTGAAGAAGGCCTATGACGACGCGCTCGTCGCGATCTACCAGAACGGCGAGCGGCTGATGCCCGGCAACGGCTATCCGATGCGCCTGCTTCTCCCCGGCTACCAGGGCAACATGAACGTGAAATTCCTGCGCCGGCTAAAGGCGGTCGATCAGCCGGCCTATACGTATTTCGAGACGAAGAACTATTCGCAGATCCTGCTGGGCGGAAAGACCTGGCGCTTCCACTTCCTGATGGAGGTGAAGAGCTTCATCACAAGCCCGTCGTTCGGACAGCACCTCAAGGAGCCCGGTTTCTACGCGATCTCCGGCGTCGCCTATTCGGGCACCGGGCGCATCGCCCGGGTCGAGGTGTCGGCCGACGGCGGCAAGAGCTGGGGCGAGGCCGCGCTGCAGGCGCCGGTCTCCGACAAGGCGTTCACGCGCTTCGTCATGCCGTGGCGCTGGGATGGCGGGCCCGCGGTGCTGCAGAGCCGCGCCTGGGACGAGGCCGGCAATGCGCAGCCGCTGCGCGCCGATTTCGTCGCCATGCGCGGCGAGACCAGGAAGCCGGTCAAGTCGCCGCTCGCCTTCCCGAATCAGCACTACAACAGCATCACGAGCTGGGGCATCAACGCCAAAGGGGAGATCGCGCATGTCTATTCGTAAGACTATTGTCGCGACGCTCCTTGCGGTCGCGCTCGGCGCCGGCGCGGCGCCGGCACAGTCGCCCAATTCGTCCGCGCCGACGACGTCGCCCAATCTCGGCCGGCCGATCTCCGAAGCCGACATCAAGAACTGGGACATTGCGGTGTTGCCGAACGGCGTCGGCCTGCCGGCCGGGCAGGGCACGCCGCAGGAGGGCGCGAAGATCTATGCGGAGAAATGCTCGGCCTGTCACGGCGACGACGGCAAGGGCGGCGTCGCGCCGTTCTATCCGGGGCTCGTCGGCGGTCCGCCGCTCACCGACGGCATCGACACGAAGAAGACCATCGCCAACTACTACGCCTATCCGACCACGATCTTCGACTACATCCGCCGCGCCATGCCCTACAACGCGCCGCGCTCGCTCACCGACCACGAGGTCTACGCGCTCACCGCCTACATCCTGAGCCTCAACAAGCTCATCGGCGAGAACGATACGATGGACGCGCAGACCCTGCCGAAGGTGAAGATGCCGAACCGGGATAATTTCATTTTGCCGTACCCGGACCGGATTTGAATTGAGCACTGCGCGTGCACTCCCTCCCCCGCTTGCGGGGGAGGGTGGGGAGGGGGAAGCCGCTTGCTCAGTGCTCGTGGCGGCCCCCCCACCCGCCCGCCCCCCCCCCCCCGGGGGGGGGGGCGCGCGCCCAG